>Ga0210051_1000617_pt1 | contig 33771 bp, 26 predicted proteins | sample CryGey092014_all_FD_185464 | JGI IMG/M metagenome (GOLD analysis project Ga0210051, IMG submission 185464) | Groundwater microbial communities from aquifer - Crystal Geyser CG23_combo_of_CG06-09_8/20/14_all (SPAdes) (version 2) | ecosystem: Environmental > Aquatic > Deep subsurface > Groundwater...
TCTATTGTTCTGTCAGTAGACCTTGAATCAACAAGAATAACTTCTGTTGCAGGCATTGCCTTTATTTCAGCAAAAACACTGTCCAGGCAAAGGCCTATATGCTTTTCTTCGTTTTTGGATATGACGACTATTGAAAGATTATATTCCGGCATGTTATATCGGCGCCTTTTGGCTAATGGCATTCAGCCCAAATATCTTTTTATATATAAGTAATAATTTATGTAAAGACCGGTGAAATAAGATTTTTTGATATATATATTTATTAAGATAATAATTTGACTTTAAAATATTTTTTAAAACTGTAGTCAACAACCTGCCTAAAGGCTTATAACCTCTGTATACATAATAATCAAACCATATATAGCTTTTCTGTATTTGTTTCCTTGAAAATCCTGGCAGATCCAAAACTGCGTTTACCCTTTCTATTATTTTATGGCTATTAATGGGATGTTTCAATAATCCCCGTGTTTTACAAACTGCATATAAATCTGTTCCGGGATACGGGAAAAAAATATAATTGCCTTGTCTGTCGGGCTGGCATAACCTATTTATTTTAACTGTTTCCTTAAAATCCGAGATGGTTTCTCCCGGAATTCCTATTAAATTAAAAAAATTTACTTGCAAGCCGTTTTTTCTGGCCCGATCAACGGCATTGATGATATCTTGGTTGGAATATTCGCGCCTCAGTATTTCACGGCGCACTCTCTCACTGCCCGATTCCAGCCCTATATTAATAAATTTAAAATTGCTTTTTTTAAAAACGTGAAAAAGATCATTATAATCCGCAGCCGGCGTTATCCTTAAATTAACGCTATATGATAACGAGCGCCTCACCATATCATTAAAAGCCGCAAGTTTAGAACATAATTCGATTGCCCATTGCTTATTTATTCCGATAGTTTCAATTTCAAAATAAATCTGATTTTTTTCTGGAAATTTTAAAACGATATCCCGCAATTCATCTATTATATTACCTGTCGACCTTAGCCTTACATAATTACCCGGAGCCAGTTTTCTCAAAACATGGTTACAGCAATAAGCGCACTGAAAAGGACACCCCCGGCCCAATAAAATCGCGCATCTTTGATCGCTGTCAGCATTGGCTATCCATTCTTTCCACATTTCCCTGTCCGGAAATGGCAAATTATCAAGATTTTCTAAAAAATGGCGAGGCGGATTTTTCTCGGTTTCTAACCCGTTTTTAATCCAGAGATTGGGAATTCTTGAAGGTTTTAAACCACCTTCCAGCTGTGTAACTAATTCCAGGGCCGGATTTTCGCCTTCTCCGACGCATAAAGCGTCAAAACCGCCATCAAGTACATGCTCCGGGTTCAAAGAAACATGCGTGCCGCCGATTAATAAAAATATATCTGGATATTGTTTTTTTATATATTTCGCTATATTTGAAATAAAATCGTATTCCGTTGCCACTGCCGTAAAACAAATCACCTCCGGACGGAAGCTCCTCAAATATGTATCAATAATGATTTTGTTTTTTCTGCCTGAAAATCTGCTTAAAACAACCAGTTTCGTGTTATGGCCCCGGCTTTTTAAAAATGAAGATATGTACGAAATGCCGAACTGTAGATATTCCATGGTTGGCAATGGTTTTAATGGAGGATAGGCATTATTGAGAGAATAGACAAAAAGAATATTCATAATTTTAACGCCGCGGGCCGCTTGACATGTCTACGCACAATTTACATCTTAATGGCAGATCTCTATTCTTATTTTCAGACAAAAGACGGGCGCGCATCTGCTGAAAACATTTTGCGTTCCAAACATTCCTGTCTTTAAATATATTGCCGTACTCTTTGGACGGAGGGATAACGCGGTCGCATAAACCTATGTTACCTGCCGAATCGATACATAAATTGCTGAAATTTGAAGAACAATAACCGCTATAATTACTTCTGCGCAATAGTACCGGCCATATTATTTCTAGTTTTCTAGGTATTTTTTTCAATGCATTTATAAAAGAAATTGTTTCTTTATCATCTTCGAAAAGTATTTCTTTACTGCCGCTTGAATCAAACGCCCCAAATGGGATAAAATTAAGAAATAACAGCGTATTTACTTTTAATGATTCTGCCAGTTCTATTGCCCGCGGTATATCATGCAGGCGCGTTTTCCATAAAACGTATGAAAGAACTATTTTCTTATCTGCTTTGAGGCGCTGCTTTAGTTCCACGAGATATCTAACTCCACTTATTGCCTTCTCGTAATCAGAAGCCGGGCAGCAAGTTATTTTTTCAAAATCTTTTGCAGAAGACGCTTTAAGACTTATATCGATTGTGTTCAACTTGCTTGCCATGATTTTTTCGCATACATAATCATCGAGTAAAACACCGTTGGTAACAAGCCTCGTTGTCTTTTTACGCTTACCCGCGTATTCGATCATTTCAAATAAATTTTTATTTAAAAGCGGCTCACCCTGGCCTATAAAAGAAATGGTAAAAGCCGTGTTGAATTTTTTTACTATTTTTTTGAATGTTTCCAGCGTCATATCAGGCAATATGTCATGCCTGTATTCGACTAAATCCTTATTCCTCAAACAAAAAGCGCACTTCAAATTACACCTGTCGCATATCCATACAGTAAGAGATAGTGGCTTATATGGCAGCGCGACGGAAGGTTTTGAAAATTTATAAATTACTCCGTTTAAAAAAACCGGCAGATTTTTAAGATGCTTGGAGTACTTTCTTATTTTGTTCAAAAACAGTTTCAGCTTTTCTTCCTCTACCGATAATACCTGCATAGTAAAAATTAATAAAAACTTCAAAAAATCAAAAAAAGAAAAATGCTTGAAACTTATTATTATGATTTCAAAAACAAAAATATTCCAATTTTTAAATGAAGCGCCAAGACAGGAATAATTCACTATATATCTGTCAACATAAGCAATTTTTATCTCGGGCATATCAAAAACAGTAAGCAACCAGTTGTAATCAGCGCCTACTTTATATTTTGTTTCTAACAAACCTGTTTTATTAAATACTTCCTTTTTGACAAAGACAGTCTGATGACAAATTTTATTATTAATAAAATCCTTTTTTGATTTTATTTCAAAATTTTTAGGCGGCGAAAAATATTCAGGCAAGTCTATGTATTTTGCTTTACCGTAAAACAAATCTATATGCGGATTTTTTTTAAATTCATCTGCAATATCTGAAACCACATCGGCGTCATAAAAAGAATCATCTGAGTTTAAAATATGTATTACATCGCCGGTTGCCAACCGTATACCCTTATTCATGGCATCATATATGCCTTTGTCTTTTTCGCAAACAAGAATGGCTATACTGCTTTTATATTTATTTATGACATCTAATGTTCCATCGGTAGATTCTGCGTCGATTATTATATATTCTATATCCCTGTAGGTTTGAGATAATACCGAGGTTATCGTATCTTCTATGGATTTAACGGCATTATAACAAACCGTTATGACGGATACCTTGAAATTATGCATGCTTTTTTGCCTCAATAACCATAAACCATCCGAACCTGTTTTCCAACATCGGGAAAAGTTTGAATATTTTTATAAAACGGCTGCCTCTTGGCTCATATGCAGATATCCTGATATCGTCAAACGCTGAAAACATTTTTAAGATATCCCGCTTTGAATAAACTTTTGAAAGCGGGTTGCCTTCGCCATCGGTAAAAGCGGCCAGCGATTCATCCCTGCTGGCATAATCTTTTCTGCGGCGGCAATACAATAAAAGGCAGTGAAGGCTAAATAAAGAATATTTTTTGTATAGCATTATTATCGCCTTGCCGCCGGGTTTTGCACAGCGATGTGCCTCGCTTATTGCTTTTTGTGTGTTGGGTGTATGGTGAAGCACCCCCCAAGAAAATACTAAATCAAATACGTTGTTTTTAAAAGGCAGGTTCTCTGCGTCAGCCATGCATAGTTTTCCATTCAGACCAAAAACTTTTAGACGTTCTTTGGTAAGTTTCAGGGATTCTATTGACATATCTATGGCAGTTGCAATCGCACCACCGGCTACAAAGCGTGAAAAATCTTTGCCAATGCCGCAACCTATCTCAAGAACCCTTTTACCTTTCCATGAAGCATAATCCGCTACTATATTTGTAAACGGCTCGTAGGTATCTTTATACAAATCAACCTGCTCATAAAATTCTTTTGTTCCACGCGGCGCAGAAGCTATTCTGCTGCAACATGGGGAACCATCCCACCAACTTTGAACTTTTTTCTTGATATCTTCCATAATTTTATTATTTACCTATGCCAAGCGGGATATAATCAAGGGCAAAGAAGCGGATGTGGCGGAATATGCACCAACAGTCGACTATTACACGCAGACGCTTCGAGTCTGAAAAATCCGATATTTTTAATTTAACAAACTCCGGATCAGGGTTTGCAATAATTAAAATGTCTGAACACTTGATCAAACTCCTGGCAGAATCCGCAAATCTGACGCTGTTTTTAAATACGGCCTTTACATTGCCCATAGCCAACGGGTCGTATACAACAATCTTAATGCCTGATTTTTTGAAACTTTCCAACAACGAAACAGGCTGGGATTCCTCTATAACGTTGGACAACGGCTTATACGAGAGGCCTAACACGCCGACAACCTCTCCGGGTTTTATTTTTGCCTTAACGATTTGAAAAACCCGGTTTACAATCCTGCGGTTAAATTCATCCGTGGCATTAGGCACATCGGCATGCACTTTTAATTTTTTGGCAACCGACGCTAAAGCGGCATTATCCCTGGGAAAACACGGCCCCCCATAGCCTAACCCGCCTTTAAGGCATCGTTTACCTATGCGAGAATCAGATCCCAGCGCATCCGTGATAACATCAACATCACCGCCTGGCAGTTTTTCTGCAAGCTCGGCAAGCATATTGGCAAAAGTAATTTTTGTAGTTATATAAGAATTGACCGCTATCTTTGTTAATTCCGCGTTTACAAAATTCATCCTGGCAAAAGACGGTTTGTTATCGCATATTTTTTTATAAAAATTTTCCAGCGCGGCGCCTGTATTTTTATCTGATTCTCCTATTAAAATAAAATCAGGGTTTAGAAAATTAGGTATGACCGTGCCAAGGGCTATAAATTCCGGATTATAGCAAAGCCCGAAGTTCCTGCCGCACTTCTTTTTTGATGCCTTTTCGATTAAAGGCACTATCTCTAAATTTATGGAACCCGGCAGCACTGTGCTGGTAATAACAACTATATGAAAAGAACCTTTTTTGGACAATGCCTTCCCTACGCTGTCTGCTGCCTTTTTTACATGCCTAAGGGAAAAACCTCCGCCGGGATCAGAGGGCGTCGGCACAACTATAAAGGTAATATCTGAATCCGCCACTGCCTCATTATAATCGGTTGTAGCATGTATGCGGCTGCCGTGTTTTTTTATCATTTTTTCAAGGCCGGGCTCAAATATAGGCGGCTTTCTTTGATTAAAGGCTTTTACAAAATCAGGATTCTTATCAACGCCTATAACATTGAAGCCCTTGCTGGCTATGGCAGCTGACATGCAGGCACCCAATTTGCCCAGACCTATAACCGAGCATTTTCTGATATTCATTTTGTCTTAACCCTTGATTATGTTATTCGGATAAAAACTTCATTACAGAAGCGTTGCGGCATAAATAAACCATCCCTTCGGGAGACCATGTATTGCGCCACTCAGGATGCTCTTTTAAAAAATCCAAAACCGCCCCGAATTCACCGCCTTTTGACCTGCCTCCTTCATCCTCGTTTACCCGCCATGATACATCACTGGGATCGTTAATTGTAAAACCGTCGTCAATTATAATTACCCCATTTTGAATCATCTGCGGGGCCAACGCCTCTAATTCGGCCTTTACCTGTTTATACGTATGGCTTGAATCAACATAGGCCAGATGTATCAGGTCTTTGTTTCTTTTAAGCCAATCCAGACTGTCTGTTCCGTAAAACGGTTTCCAATACTGTAACAGGTCCAATTCCTGCAGGTGTCTCTCAGTATCTTCAAACTTTTTTTTGTCATCCCTTATGTCAATACTGGTCAAGCTCGCCTTTATGCCGTATTTATTTAAAAATCTGCAGGCGGTTAACAGCACCCTGGTGCTTATAAGGCCCTCTTCGAGTTTATCGTATCTGCCCCACGGGTCATTGCACTTTTCCAGATAAGACGTAAAAGCAGACCCAAGCTCCACTATATTAGTCGGACGCAGTAATAACGGTATGGAAAACAAAGGAATTACCTTGTAGAAAAATAAAGAATGGCCTGCCAGGCATTTCACAAGGTCAAAATATTTATGGCAATGGCGTGTTTTCAGTACTTCTTCCCTGAACTCGTAAAATTTTTTCTGCCATACCAAAGATGTGCCTACCGGCAGACTTGGCCGCTTCTTGGATGCAGAAGCTGTTCTTTTAATCAACCCTCTTAAACCATATGCCCTGTAAATATCGTAGGCTTTTTTTATTTTGTTATTCATGCCACAGCCTGCATTCAGCGCTCCGTCAACGACTTCCTTAAAATCTTTTCAACATCCCTGCGGTTTTTTGTGGAAAAATACCAGTTTATCGTCCTGTGGAAACCGTCCATAAATTTGACGTTTGGCCGCCATCCCAAAAGCTTTTTCGCAAGCGAATTATCAGCAACCCTGTTATATGGGCCTGTTGGCATATCCGGCTGAAGATTGATCGCGGCCTTATGGCCTGTATAACGCAGGACCTCTTTTACCGCGTCTATAACACGGATGCGTTCCATCGTTCCCAGATTTACCGCTGTGCCGTCATTGATTTTTTCCGCGGCAAGTATGGTGCCTTCGACTATATCGCCGACATAAGTCCAGTTGCGTATCTGTTCTCCTGTCCCCCATACAAAAAACGGATTCTGCTTGATAAAAGCGCGCGCAATCATGGCAATAACCGCATGGTTCTCTACCCCGCGCTCGCCGTATACCGTAAAATAACGGCAACTGGCTGACTTCATGCCATAGTCCTTATAGTACGCCTTCAAAGTCATTTCTGCCATAAGCTTGGCCCAACCGTACATGTTGTCGGCGTCATACGGCGGACCAACCATTTTTTCCTTAAGATATAAAATTTTTTTCGGGTCTGTCTGCAGGTAATTAGGATAGACGCAACCTGACGAGGCATATACAATTTTTTTTACGCCCTGCCTTCTGCACACGTCAAACAACATGCCGTCCAGCATCATATTTGAGGCACAGGCAGCCTGATGCAAATCCACGTATCCGCGTCCGCCGTGATCGGCGGCTAAATGAAATACTGTATCTATCCCATTGATGGCTTTTTTTATGACGTTCGCATCCTTAAGATCGCCTTTTAAAAAAACAACCTTGCTTGATTTGATATGGCCTTTTATGTTTTCAAGCTTGCCGCTGCTTAAATCATCTACCACCCTAACCTTTGCCTTGCGCTTAACAAGGGCATCAACCAAATGCGAACCTACAAAAGACGCCCCGCCTGTAACCAAAACCCGCCTGCTATTCCACATAATTAAAACCTCCCTTTATATCCGTGCACGTATTTTTTCGATTATCCACCGATCATTACCGCAGTTGTAATTAACCGTGAAAGCTGTGGATCTTATCAAGCGCCTCAATATGGGTATCCGAGATAATGCATAACATACATTATGATAAAACATTTTTATATCGCTATTGTGATGACATCCCTTTAAAACAGACTTGGCTACATTATAAGCTTCCGGGAAGTAGCCCTTTTGTCTTTTATGCATCATTATGCCGCCCAAGGGCACAGAAGTGGTGTAAAGTTGCGCCTTCTGCCAGAATCTGGCCCATAATTCAAAATCCTGCACTATTTTAAAATCTTTGTTTACATAACCGCCGGCGGTTTCCCAAAGCGACCGCCTCCAAAAAGTCGATTCCTGTTGCATAGACCAACGCCCTGGCAAATATGCGCCGTTAAAAAATAATTCTTTGCCAAAACCGCTTTTGTATCCCCCAAAACTAGGAATCCTTGATTTATACCAAAAAAAGAAGGCGCTTGTAGTCAACCATTCTATTTGAGCCAGGGCAGTAAATATTTCATTTACGACTCTCAGTGTCCATGGAAAATATTGATCGCCGCAACCAAGCCATGCCATAATATCGCCTGTAGCGTGTTTAAACCCTTTGTTAACCGCATTTCCGCGGCCGTTGTCCGGCTCGCTCACCCAGTATTTAAGTTTATCTGCGTATCTTTTTATAATATCTACGCTTCCGTCAGTCGAACCCCCGTCGATTATAATATATTCCAGATTGGCATAGCCCTGGTGCAGGACTGACTTTATAGTATCTTCAAGGAATTGGGCCTGATTATACGAAGGTGTTACCACACTTATTTTAAGCATAATAAATCTATCCCTTATCCTTTAAAAGAAATGATGATGCCCCAAAAATTATCCATATAGTGCTTATATTGAGGAAAAAATAGTTGTACGAATCAAAAAAACCGCAGATTAAAAAAGAAACTATAGCCGCGATAGGCCCTATGATGATTGCCTTGTCTGAAATTGATTCTGATCCTAGTCGCAAAAACATCCCATTAAACCAGGCCGCGACAAACCAGATAAATCCAGCCAGGCCCAAAATGCCGTTAGTCAATCCTATGGAAAGATAGATATTATGCGGCGTGGTAAAATAAGAGCCTACGTTAAAAGCTTTTTGAAAACCCATGCCCAGCGGGTTAAAAGCCAAGAGTTGCAAACTATCTCTCCATATATCTACGCGCTGTAAAAGGCTCATATCCCCGGAAAAATACCTCAACGTCTCTACCCTTTTAAAAATCCATTCGGGCAGCATTTTATCGCCTAAAACAGTAACAGACCCAAGATACGCCAAAAACAGAAATAATATGCCTTTAAAATAATATGCCTTTGTATATTTCATATGCAATACAAAAACAATAACAGTGGATATGGCGGCAGCGATCCAGCAGCTTCGGCTTCCGGTAAGAATAAGTAAATAAGAAAAAAAAGCGAAACTTATAAACTCGATGGTTTTCTGTAAAACGCCTGATTTTGAAAAAAACAAACTGGCTGATATCGGCAATATGGCCGCCAAATAAGCCGCCAGGCCTAAAGATGTGATGCAGAATGTGCTTTTGCCGAATTTGACAAAACCTCCGAGCCTTAGCATGGATTCCTCAGTGTCGTACAGTTCTTCAGGCCTTATCTGAAAAAAATAAAAATACCTGCTGCCTATTATAAAACAACCTATCACCAGAGCCAGCAGGCATTTATTAAGTTGCCCCGGGGTTTTAATGATTTTGTTGGCCAATATGTACACCGTCAACCCGTAAATACAATTTTTAACAAATAAATCCTGAGTTATTTCCCATCCCGTATTATCATTCAGAAAATAGGCGATTGCCCCGCCTAAAAAAAACAAAGCCAAAGGAAACGAAAAAGGCGTTTTTAAAATATCTTCTATTACATTCCTGACCTTTGCGGTTAAGATACTTTTTAAAAACCAGCCGGTAAAAAAGATATAGATGCCCACCTCAGGAAGCGTCTTAAATTTTAAAAATTCTCCAAAAGGCCCGTAGCTAACCGACGTGGGCATCCAAAAAAATACCGCAAAGAGATAAAATAAAAGCGCCTCCTTGGCCAGCAGCATAATCAGGAGCCCTGCCGAAAATACAAATATAAAAAACGGCGCGCTTACATAACGCGCCCATATAAATACGATAAAAATGGCTGCCGCTATGACAAGCATATGTTTTCTGTCTAATTTAATTTGGTCCATCTGCATCTATGACCCCTCAACGGTCCATTCATTTTCAAATAATACCGGCCCAAAACCTGAATCCGGCAGTCTGCCGCTGGTAAAAAATGGCCCAGGCTCCACCTCAAAGATACCGGCGCTCCATATCATATCAGAAACCAGGGCATTAACCTGACAGAAGGCGTTAAATGTATATTTCCCGGGCATTAAAGGCAGTTTTTTGATGCGGCATTTTATTATGCCTTTCGGAGGCACTTCATGCCATATATCACCGGCTATCCTGTTCGCCAGGTCAGTAACGATATTGCCCAAAAAATCATTTAATACAAATGAAACGGAAACGTTCTGCAGCTTTTTGGCCAAGGCCCCTGCATATTCGACAACGATAGAAACATCTTCACCTGACCTGAAGGCAGCAACCTTTTGCCCTTTGCTGTTTTCCAAATGATATTTCACGAAACGCATCGCGCCGTTGCCGGTCCTGTCTGTACGGGAGGATAAACCCGTGTCAATAAGTTTGTAGGTATTTTCAATATATTTTTTTATGATCGATTCCTTGTCGCCGATTGCCTCAAGGCGGCCGCCGTTTAACAACAGGGCGCAGGAACAAAGCGCGTTGACAAGAGACATATTATGGCTGACAAATAACACCGTCCGTTCCCTGCCGGCCTCTTCTATTTTGCTTATACATTTTTTCTGAAAACGCATGTCGCCCACGCTTAATATTTCGTCTATAAAAAGAATCTCGGTCTGTAAATGGGCCGCTATGGCAAACGCCAGCCGTACATACATTCCGCTGGAGTAATACTTGATGGGCGTTTCCAAAAAATCCTCCAATTCGGAAAAACTGACTATCTCGTCAAATTTCCGGTCTATCTCTCTTTTTTTCATACCGAGTATGGCGCCGTTAAGATAAATATTTTCCCTGCCTGTCAACTCCTCGTGAAAACCGAGCCCGACCTCAAGCAAAGAACCTGCCCTGCCGTAAACTTCGGCTGATCCCGAAGTGGGCCTTATGACGCGGGACAATATCTTTAGCAAGGTTGTTTTTCCTGCGCCGTTTCTGCCGATAATGCCCACTACGCTGCCCCTCTCGATTTCAAAAGAGACATCCTTAAGCGCCCAGACGGCATGCATAATACGGCTATCCGGATTTTTGCGGCTAATCCCGTAAAATAATGCCCGCCTTAAGGAATCGGACAAATGGTCCCGCAGATTAGACGGGCCGCGCCTGACCTGGTTTATAAGATATTTTTTACCTATGCCTTCCGCTTTAATCGCTATATTAGCCATATCTTTAAATTATGTCTGCGAACGTCTTTTCAGAGTTGTAAAAATAGAACAAACCTGTTATAAAAATAACTGCGGTTATTATTAATGAGGCCGGGAAAACTATTGTCAAACTTGCCCCTCTTGCGAATAACGACCATCTAAAACCTTCTATTATTCCCACCATAGGATTTAATGAATACAGCCAGCGGGCCTTTTCCGGGACTAAATTCAAGGTATAGGCCACAGGAGAAACATAAAACCAAATCTGCGACAAAAACGGCATTATATGGGCAACGTCTTTGTACCTGACATTCAGCGCAGACAACCAAAATCCAACGCCTAACGCAAGTACAATTGTCCATAAAATAAAAAACGGCAGGGCTACTATCGTCCGCGCAGGGATTATTTTATAGAACAAAATCAGGCAAAACAAGATGCAGCAGGATATGCCAAAATCTATCAAGCCCTCCAGCACCCTTGCCAAAGGTATGATGATCCTGGGGAAATAAACCTTTGCCACCAGATTTCTATTCATTATCAGACTGGACCCCGCTCCGCTGACAGCGTTGGCGATTAAATTCCACGGCAATAAACCGGAAAATACGAAAACAGTGTAAGGGAGCCCTTCCGACGGAAGATTGGCTAACCTTCCGAAAAGCACGCTAAAAATCAGCATTACCATCAACGGCTGTATAACAACCCATAAAACACCTATGGCTGTCTGGCTGTAGCGGGCTTTTATATTACGCCAAACCAAAAAATACAATAACTCCCTGTATGACCATAACTCTCTGAAATTAAAAAGTCCGGAGCTGTCGGCTGGTTTTATTTCTATTTTTTCCATTTTTAACTGTTTATCTCTTTTAATTTTTTTGATATCTGTTCCAAAAGATATCTATCGTTAGTAAATTTTAATGCGGTATAATAACAGTCGCGCGCCTGTCTCGGCAAACCAATCTTATCGTAAACATTTCCCAGGGTGTAATAATTGGCGGCTGCAGATGGGTCGCTTTCTATGGATTTTTTACAGGCACTTTCGGCTTTTTTAAAATCCTCCATACCCGCGTATGTATTGCCCAAATTCCTCAAAATCCAGGACTTAAGGACATTCTCCCGCGCGCAAAAGAACGCTTTATCAAAATATTCCACCGCGTCCGCAAAACGGCCCTGCCACATATATATAATGGCAATCCAGTTATACGAACCGGCAAGTATTTTATTATTGCGCGCTTGTCCGGACATTAGCGCGGCCTGTTTGAATTCCAGGATTGCCTCGTCGTAAATATTTTTATCGCGTAAAAACTCGGCAAATAAATACCTCGCTTTGCCTGTATTAGGCACAATCTCTTTTAAACGCTGAATATTCTGCGCGTTATCATATGCATCTTGCAAAATTTTTGATAGAAATTTTTCGTCCGCAAAAAGCATCGCCTTTCTGTATTCTTCATAAGCCCTGTCCAGCCGGGCGCCTGCGTAAAAAGAAACATAATAACTTGCCAGTTTATGATGCGTATGGGGGTTAGTTGGGTCTAATTTTACTGCTTTATACAATTCCTCTTCAGAGCCATATTCTATGCCGCGCTGAAAATGGTATTGCGCGTTCATAAAATTTAATTCTGGCTGCCTGCCGGTTCTTTCTGCCAGATAATTCCTCCAAAGTACAGCCTGGCTATAAAAAACGGCCCAGAAGCCGATAAAAAATATTATTTTGGTAACATTTTTATTTATTGTCATCTTCTTTAAATTTCACATGCGCCGAGGCTACTAATATTGCCGCAACAATACAGGTTAAAAGCATATTAGAGGGTATGTGCAGGTTTACATCTAAAAAACCGTGCAGTATTATGCTTATTATAGACACAATGCCTGCCGATATGATCAGCAGGATAAACCTGTCATGCCGCAAATTAACGTTTTTTAAAGAAACGCACCGGCCTTTGCCCAAAAAATGGCAGCATAGAATGTCTTTGAAAAATAACCATATGGAAATCACGATGCATAAAAATCCGGCCAGTCCTGTTTCCGATAAAAATTGCAGCCAGTCGCTTTCCGGATGCCTGAAAACCATACCGCCGGCGTAAGTTTTGTACATGGGGAATATATCGGTAAAACCCGCTAAACCCGACCCAAACAGCGGAAAATCTAAAAACATCCTTACGGTGTCTTTGTATATTGCGGCCCTTTTTAAAAAGGCCTCCGGCGCGGCTGCAAATTTTTCCACTAAAACACCCTTTGTCACCAAGAATATCAACGCGAAGATTATCAAGATTACAGGAAGAGCATAAAAAATATATTTTGCCAAAGACCGCCTTAAAAAAACCAGCGCCATCACAATACCGCAGGCAAGAAAAAAACTCACTATACCGGCCCTTGACAGGCATAAAAATAAGGATAAAAGCATAACAACAGCCATAAAGGCGAAAAATATCTTTTTTTCGGCTTTTTGCGTTATAAAAACAAAAACCGCTGTTATCGGAATGGCCAACTCCATAAACCCGGCAAAATGATTTTTATTGACAAAGGGGCCGAACGGCCCCGCGCCTTCCGGAACAGGCACGGCCCAGTAAATCATGCCGTTGTAGCTGAATTTCTGGGCTATACCGAAAATAGCTATTATAAATCCGGCGATAGAAACGGCTCCCAATACATGAAGGATCTGCGATTTTTTTTTAAAATTATCAGCGATAACAAAAATTATAAGCGCGTATGACAAAAATTTTAAAAATTCTATTCGCGCGGCTTGCGGATGAGCGCTTATACTACGCCACATAAAATGCTCTTTATATCCCGGCAGAAAATCCACGTAATTGCGGTACATCGCTGGTGATAATACTTTTAGTAAAAATTTTGGCAGGGGTATTGTTTGGAAAAAAATTACGGCAAGAAATATTACAAATAAAAAACTAAAGGCGCTAAATGAATAATCCGTTCTGCCTGACTTTATAGATTTGAGAAGCCATAAAAAAAATATAAACTCGCTGATTGAAATAAAAACTATCTGCGGGCCGAGCCCGACGCTTCCGAAGGCCATAGGCGTAAAAATTATCAGAAAGATTATACATGCTTCAATGGCAATATCAAAAAATTTGGCTTCATACATTTTTCTTTTTTTCTTCGTCGCTGTAATAATAGTAGTGATAATAACTCTCTTTGCCGTAATCCATGTTATTCAACAACACTCCCAGTATATTGGCCTTGGAATCCTGAAGTTTTTGTTTGGTCCTTGAAACGATTTCTATATGGATCTTGCCGCATCTTACAAGCATTATAACGCCGTCCACAATATTAGCGAGTATGGCGGCATCTGTAACCATCAATATCGGAGGCGCGTCGATAATTATCCTGTCAAACTTTTTTATTGCATCTTCCAGAAATGCTTTCATCTTGCCGGAATGCAATAATTCCGCCGGATTCGGCGGGGTAGAGCCGGCTGTCAATAAAGACAGGTTTTCTATTCTTGTGGGTTTTATTGCCGCGTCCAGAGTTATATTGCCGACTAAATAATCGCTCAAACCATTTTCTTTCTGTATTCCGAAACTCTTGTGCAGCCGTGAACAACGCAAATCCGCGTCTACAAAAAGGACCTTCTCTGAGGTATTTGCCATGGTAATGCCCAGGTTTATAGCCGCCGAGGTCTTTCCTTCCTGGGGGCTTGAACTGGTCATGAGTATTGTTTTTGACGGCTTGCCCGCAAAGGCAAATAAAATTGATGTCCGTATTGACCTATAGGCCTCGGATATAACTGAATGCGGCTTCTGATAGACTATCAAATCTATTTCATCCTCAGTACGCGCTTCTTTTCTTGCGGAGGGCACATACCCTAAAAAAGGAAGCCCTATATAATTAGTAACATCATCCGGGTCTTTTACGGTATTATCAATATATTCAATAAAAAATGCCGTGCTGACGCCCAGCATAAGCCCGACTAAACAGGCTAAAATTATATTGTTCTTTTTATTCGGACGGATAGGCCCATCAGGCACCTCAGCTGGATCTACAACCCTGATATTAGTCGCCTCAAGCTGCTCTGAAACGCCTGTCTCTTTGGCCCTCTTGACAAGAGTCTCGTAAATGTCCCGGTTGGAATCAACCTCTCTCTTTAAAATAGTATACTGAGCCGCCTTTCTGTTAAGATTGATTAAATTTTGCGTTTCAATATCCAGCTTTGATTTTACCGATTCAAGCTCTGATAGAACCTTGACCATCTGGGGATGTTTAGGGCCGTATCTTCTTGAAATTTCCGATATCTCCACCTCAAGCCTTAACTGCTCCCTTTTTAACGTCTTCGGCAAATTCACAGTATTGTCTTTATTGCCGGCTTCGGGCGATTCGGTAATTTTTTCCTGCTCCATATATTTGACCAGCGCCGTTTCCGATTCCTCCAGCCTCTTTTTCACTGACACAATCTGCTCCATAAGCCATGACACCGCATCCCTGGAGGCCTTTGTCCTTATTTCCGCGTCCTGCTTTATGTACAGCTCCGCCAGAGTGTTGGCTATAGTCGTTATCTTCTGCGGGTCTTTGCCGTCAAAATGCAGGTTTACCAGACGGCTATTTCTTACCGGATCAATGGTAAGCCGCGATATGAAAACACTTATCGGATCCCTTGCATCCGAAAACTCCGGATCCAGATATAAATTCATATCGTCAAAGATCAGCTTAATAAGCGTGCGTGAACGCAATATCTTATATTGCGTCTCATAATATTCTTTGTCAGCTAAGCCCATGCCGTAAACCTCTTCCACGGAAAGAACCTTTGGCTGCTGCCTTTCTATTAAAATAACAGTGGTCGCCCTGTAGGTCGGCTCCACCCAAAAAGAAAAAAATGCGACAAAACTGACTATAGCGACAAAAAAAGTCACCACGATCCATCTGTGCTTGCCTGCAATCTCAAGGTAATCGTTAAAATTAAGTTCTTTTAAATCCGACTTCGGTATCATTTTACGCCCCGCTCAAAATAAACTCTCCGGCACATAAACTATATCGCCCGGAACAAGATCTATATCCTTTTCTTTTTTTCCTCTGGAAATTACATCCGTAACATTTATCCTTATCACTTTCTTTTTACTGCCCGGATTTTCACGGATAATCCTCATGCCGTTGATTGCGGCGATATCTGTAAAACCGCCTGCCATCGCTATTGCCTCCAAAACAGTAATCCTGTCCTTAAGCTCAAACGTGCCGGGCCTGGTTACTTCGCCCAACACCGTAGCCTTGCCTATTTTTTCAACGAATATGGTATCGTTTGGCTTAAGGATTATCTCCACGCCTTCCATCCCTTTTTTAATATCGCCCAGTTTAATATTGATTGTCTTTTGCTGCCCGTCTTCAATTCTTAATATTTTTACGTTGTTTATATCCGCGTCTATGTTAAATCCGTCGGCCTGGGCAATAGCGTCCATAATACTGAGCCTGCCCTTCAATTCATATGACCCGGGATTACGCACTTCGCCTAAAATAGACACAGAGCTGAACCTTTCTACATATACGCTGACCTGCGGGTTAACAATATAACCGCCGTCAATTAACAACTTGCTTAATTTTTCTTCAAGCCCCTGCGTTGTCAGCCCGTCAACATTAACTTTGCCGATCAGCGGATATGATATGGTTCCGTCGGCGGCAACCCTGACTGTTTTAGTAAGGTCAGGTTCCCCATAAACGTTTATCTGAAGTTCATCATGCGCCGAAATCCTATATTCCACATAGTCAGGCTCGCTGCCGGCTAATTCTATCTGATCTTTCTTTTTCAAGTAATCTTGTATCTGTTTGCCGGCCAGCGCGCTCATATTCTGGGCCTCTATAAAATATATGACAAGCTGATCCATCTCGGCTTCGGCATCCTGTTTCTCCTGCAGCCGCGCTATTTCTCTGTTTAGCTCATAAGCCTGTGAATCGTATGATTTCTTCTTGTTTTCCAAGCATTCTATGGCCACATCGCAAACACCGTATCCGGCCTTGGCCTGTTTGGGCGCTTTCCCCATGCAGGGCAGGGCGGCAAATAACTCTGCGGCCAAAATAATTGCTGTTAAAGTTAAATATTTTTTGCCCATATCAATACATCGCCTTCAGATAAATTGACGTTATATTATTTTCGTAGTCATTCGAACTTATGTTTGAATTTCTCTTCTGAAATTCATAGTTAGCGCCTATGTCAAGCCACTGCCTTGAATTAATATCAAGGCCGATCTTTGCGTTCCAAATATCATCTTCTCTCCTGACAGAATCCGTATTTGTAGCAGGATATCTGTCAAAATTATATTTAAGTTTAAGATACGTTGCTGTCTTGGCAGTAACATCGTGCCTGATCCCAAAACCCACTATATTGCTTTCATAAAAATTCTGCGCTGTATCAATCGATTCCAGCGGTTTTCTTTCTGCCATGGCATCTAGTAATGTCTTTTCTGACGCCTCATACACGATATTGGCGTAAGTAACCGGTTCTTTCCAGTCAGTATAGCCGTCGTAATTTCTTGATTGGTAACCTGCCTTTACAGTACCTGTTATTTTCTGAGCCAATTCGCCCTGCACTCCGACCAAAAACTCATTTGCCATTCCATCTTTTGCTGAAGAATTATCGTAATTGATTTTTGTAAAACTATATTCTGCCAACGCCTTGGTTTTCGGTAAAATATTATAAAATCCGGCTATATCGAAAACATGGTCATTGCGGCTGTTTACAGAATCAATATTATTATATTCGTAATCCAGATTTTCATAAAAAAGTTCAAAAGAAATATCGTTAAAATCTCTACCTATCGAAACAAAAACCGTATTTTGAGCGTAATTATCAAAATACTCCACATATGTATATGTATTTGTTATCTCATCATATTGGTCTTTAAGCTTAAAAAAATAACTGCTGCCATACAATTCCAAGGCTGCCTTAAATTTATTATTTCGCCTGTTATTGCTTGAGTATCTATCAAAATTGATCATTTCGTATTTATAATTTACATCAAATATGTTTTTACCGGACAATTTAAATTTAAGCAAAATCTCCGGAGTAGTAGTGTTTACCAGTTCGCTTTTAGCATTGCTTGGCATCTGAAAAATATTGTCTTCATAACGCTCTTCTGTTTTTATTACAGGGTAAAGCTTACATGGGCCTAAATCTATGCCTTCGGCAAAAGTATAACTACAAAAACACAGAAGGCCGGCAAAGGCCGATATCCACACCCCTAAATTTTTCATATTATCTCTTTATCATCCTCTTAAGGCTACCCAACAAAGACCTTCTCTCGGCAATCTTCTTCAATATGAATTCTATCCTGCGGCTAAGTTCCTGCCTCTTCTGTTCATCTATAGAGATAAAATGCGCCCCTATCTCATACTCTCCCATCTTAGTCCGCCTTACTCTTGCCACATGCGCCTTCACCTCTATAGGATCGAGCCCTGGAAAATTTATTGATATATTAAGCATATTATCCCTTGACAGCTCGGTCTTTGATATAAACAATATTCCGCTGCCGCTTACATCTCTCAAATTTGCAATTTGGTAATTCGAGCTGCCCGAAGAATCTATTTTATATCTTATAATATTCCCGAGTTTTATACGCGGCAATACCCTTGTATTTATATTCTTTTTAAATATTTTCTTAAACATAAAAAAAATCAGGCCTGATAAAAGAGAAAAAATACCTTTTACACGGCCTGACTCCCATTAAGGACTCATTCCATATATTTAGCGTCGGGGTATTAAGAAATGCTTTGTTACCCGCTGGCGCGCTTTTCATTTATCCTGTCCCTGATGAATAAACCCCCATAACTCTCTTTAGTATATATATAGTATGGTTATATTATTATATAATCTATATAATAAGTCAAGCAAAAACTTTTGCGGAATCTTATTCCCCGATGACCTTTTTCCTCCTTAGCACATGGTGATAGCTTTGCGCGAAACGGTGCGCCTCATCCCGCGCATGCTGAATCAGCCTTCTAAATTCTTCGCCAATACGCTCTTCGCCTGCGCGAGAAAAAATCCTTTCCTCTTTTTTTGCTATGCCAAGGATATTTATCCTGTTAAGCCCAAGCGCGTCCAAAACGGCTGCTGCCGCAGATACGTGGCCTATGCCGCCGTCAATAACTATAAGATCCGGCAAGGGCAGATTTTCTGAAACAAGCTTTTTATACCTTCTTGTAATAACCTCCTTTATCATGCCATAATCGTCAACGCCTGAAACCGTCTTTATCCTGTATTTTCTGTAATTCGATTTGTCGGGTTTGCCGTTGTAAAAAGATACCATAGAGCCAACCGCTTCCTTGCCTGAAATATTGGATATATCAAAGGCCTCTATTCTGGCTTGTTTGCGCTCTTTTACAGCCGATGTAAGCGCCTTAAGTTGGTCCCTAAGCCTGGCTGCGGCTTCAAAATCACAAGATTTAGAGGCAGCGTTCATCCTTTGCGTAAGTTTAGATATCAACTTTTTCTTTTTTCCTGAAAGAAAAAGTATCAAATCGCCGGTTACCTGTTTATACAGGCCTCTACATTTTTTATCCACGCACGGGCCTGCGCATTGTTTTATATGATAATTAAGGCATGCTGATTTATGGATAACTTTACATGTTCTCAACGGGAACATCTTACGCATAATGCCAAGGGCCTTTCTCAAAAGCTTCGCATTCGTGTATGGCCCGAAATATATCGCGCCGTCGTCTTTAGCGCGGCGCGCAATAATCAGGCGGGGAAACTCCTCATTAAGCGTCAGCTTAAGCAAGGGATAGCGCTTATCATCTTTAAGCAAAACATTATATCTGGGCTTTTTTTCCCTGATAAGCGCTGCCTCAAGTAAAAGCGCCTCTTCCTCTGAAGGCGTAGTAAAATAATCTATATCGGCTATACTTGAAACTAGAACATCTGTTTTACAAAAGGCGCCTGGCGCCTTTTTTGGTGCCTGGCGCCTTTTGCCATCAAAGTAGCTTGATACCCGTTTTCTTAAAGAGGCGGCCTTGCCTATGTAAATAATTTCGCCGGACTTATCCTTCATAAGGTATACGCCCGGCGACGAAGGCAACGTTTTTATCTTTTTCTTAATATCCATTTTACCTGCTCAATCTTAAGAATATACGCGCTAAACACATATGCCAGAATCCCTGCTGTCAAAAGCATTATAAGGCGTATTACTTTTACTGATGTTGCAGCATTCTCTAGCCCAAAATAAAACCTTTCCCTCAGGAAAAATATCACATAACCCATAATAACAGACGCTATAAAAATTTTGAAAAAATCTTTTATAATAAGCCGACCGTTTATCTTGCCTATTTTTTTTCTTAAAAAAGATAATAACAGCATAAAACTCAATGCGCCTGATAGAGCTGTTGATAATGCCAACCCACCGACTTTCATGGGCCACATCAACGCAAGGTTAAGAAAAATATTAACCAATAACGCCGCTACAGCTATCTTTACCGGAGTTCGTGTGTCTTTTAAAGAATAGAAAGAATTATTCAGAATATTATTACCGGCATAAAAAATAAGCCCGAAACTATAAAATAAAACCGCTGTTGCTGTAATCCCTGTAGAATATGCGTCAAATTTTCCATGCTGAAACAAAACCTGAGTTATCGGGATACGCAATATGGCCAATCCGAAAGCGGCCGGCAGGCTGACAAAGAAAATAAGGCGCAGTGAAAATGAAAGCGTTTCCTTGAATTTTACCAATGTTTTATCCTGCGCCTGCAGAGAAAAAGTAGGCAATACCGCCTGCGCAAGCGCTATGCCGAATATTGCCAGCGGAAATTGAAACAAACGATTTGCGTAATAAAGCGCCGCGGGCGCGCCCTCGCCAACTATAAAAGTAAGCGATGAACACATGCGATTTACTATTATGTTCAGCTGGTATACGCTGGCTGATAATGCGCGCGGCGCTAGCAATTTTCCTATCTGCCTTACTGCAGGATGCCTGAATCCCGATTTAAAATTATAACGCAGGCCTTTTTTATAAAGAACCGGCACCTGTATCAAAAGCTGTAAAACTCCGCCTATAAGCACTGCTATTGCCAAAATCATCGCGGAATCATGCCCGGCGCCATAAAAAATAAGCGGCATAACAATCATGGCGATATTCATAACACACGGGCCCAAGGCCGGAACAGAAAAATGCCTCAAGGAATTAAGCACACCTGCGGCATATGCGGTAAGCCCTATCAATAACACGTAAGGAAACATTACCCGCAAAAGCATGATTGTCTGATTGAGTTTTTCAGGCTGTGAAATAAAACCCGGGGCTATTACGCGTATTATAAAAGGCGCGAAAATAATACCCAGTATGCTTATAAACATAAGCACGACCAGCATAACGTTAAGCAACACGTTGGCCAGCTGCCAGAATTCTTCTTTTGAATGGCTTGTTTTATACTCTGTTAGTACGGGAACAAAAGCGGAATTTGCCGCGCCTTCGCCTACAAGGTCACGCAGCATATTAGGAATGGTAAAAGCTATTACAAATGCCTGGGCAGGGCCTGTTGTGCCGAAAAATCTGGCTATTATGCAGTCACGGACAAAACCAAGGATGCGGCTTAAAAAAGTAGCCCCCCCAATGATACCGGCTGCCTTTGTTATATGCCTGGTTTCAGACATTTTTCTTTCTGATTGATTCGGAAAGCTTATTTAATTGATCGGCTACATCCTGAAGATGGTCGCCTTTTCTCAGCTTGACAGAAATATTATAATTTCCTTTTATGAATTCATCCAGGCTTTGCTTTATCCTTACAAGAGGGCCGGCTATTTTATGCGAAGCCAAAATCGCAGAAATAGCTGCAACAGGCAATAAAAGCAGGAAACCGATCCACAGGCGCACGTATACTTTATTAAGTATGCCTACCAGCATGGCCTGAGGATATACATTGGATAACTTTACAAGCAATTCCCTCCAGCCGCTAAAATAAATAACGGCTACCGATATCAGAAAAAATATAAGTATATACATCAATATCAGTTCAACAAACCTATACTGTATATTTTTTTCAACTATATAATGGGTTCTTTTGTATTTTTTCTCCGCAGTCATAATTTGCCTCCAAATTTTTCCATTGTCTTCCGATTTGAAAATCTGTCCCGTGGTTTCCTGCGCTTACACGCTGAAACCATCCCGAGCAACCAACTTTTGACGTATAGTTGCGAGGGAAGTCACCAGCTATCACGTTTAGTGACGAGGGACTATTTCCTTATAGCGATTACATTTCGTTTTACAGTCAACACCACATGTCTAAGCCTGCTCTGAAAAATATTTCTCCTGACCATTGATACCGGCATATATCTTACCGACTCTGAATTTATACAGATTATCTCATCTTTTGCTTCCAGGCCAGCCTGCTTTGCCATGCCATGCTCATCTACATATGAAACTATTAATCCTGAAGGTTTAAGCGCCAATCTAAAACCGAAATCGTTAAACATTAAAAATAAGAATATCCTTTTATACCAGGGCAACGGATTTACCGGAAGAATAATACTTTTCTCTATGCCCAGGATAACAGGAGTCGAATCTGCCCCAACCATAACCCTGGCAGCGGATTCAATATCCATATATAAGACTGAAGAACCCCACACGCTATTTATATAATCGCCTTTGTTTATGCCGGACTTTGAGGCAACGGAATCATTATCAACCGAAATCACTTCTATTTTATCATTGCGCCTTGCTATAAATATCCCTAATTGTTTTTTAAGGAGCTTTAGAAATTCGCTATTAGCTATGCCGAGTTTTTCTCTGGCTAATGCGTCATTTAAACGGAGCAAAGAATTTTTTGCCGCCTGATAATCCGGATTTATCTGCAGCGCCCTCTGATAAAACCCGAAAGCAAGGTTAAAATCCCCTTCGGAAAAGGCCTTATCGCCAAGATAAGTATAATTCTGTTCTTCGTTGTCGAAAAATATCTGGTCTATGGACGCCTTTGACACATCGATTTCACCTCTATACGTCGATAATACTATCCTGTCGCAATGTTCCTCGACCACGACGCCCTTCAATATCTCGCCTGTATTAAGATACACGGCATCGGCAAATGCCGGAGGCGTTAACAGGGTACAGTGTACAGGGTACAGGGTACAGAAAAGAAATAATATTAAACAAAATTTCCGCCCCCTGCCCCCTGTCCCCTGGACACTGAACACTGAACACTGTTTTATCATCATTCTACCGCCTTCCCACTTTTCTTTAAAAGCTTTTTATAACTTATATAATGATGCATGGCTATGCCCTTAAAACCGGGCTTGTCAATATAAACGTTTACCAGTTTTTTTATTTCACGCTCCATGTAATCTGCGTCTTTTACGCCGAACGTTATGTATTCAGGCTGCAGCTCCTTAATTGTTTCCTGGCCTATATACGCCTTCTTACCAATGCCGGAAGCGTAATCAATCTCATTTTTTGCCAGTAAAATTGAGCCATTTTCGCCTTGCGCAAAATTTCTGTAATCCATAATAGCAATCTCATCAACTATATCAAGCGCATGGTAATTCGCCGGGCTCATTTTGTTTCGCCACTCTACCCACATATCAGTATCATCATCATACCAAAAAGGCAGATCAACTGCAAATATTATGCCGGTTTGCTGCTCTTTAATAAGCTCTCTCACTTTGCTGCACGCCTCAAGGTATTCTATTAACATTTTTGATTTTGATTGCTCCCACATCTTACCAAGCAGGTAAGGCTCAACATCGGCATGCAGGCCGTCAAATCTTTCCTGTGGCCGCGCCTTTCTATTAAACTCCAAAACATCATTTGCCCAGCCTAAAAATCTGTGATGATATTTTTCAAGCCCCCACCTGGGGTCGCCTGCTAGGGCATGTACCAATATACCTCGCTTATGCGCCTGGGCATTAAACCTGCGGTAATCATTTTCGGTATTTATTCCTGTAACCTTATAGGCTGTATAAAAAATCGTACCTATATTCCATTTGTTGCAGAATTTAAGAAGCCGCCCTGAAGCATCTTCATATTGAAATATCTTTGCATCCCACACCCACATAGCCCTGGGCGGCTCGCCTAATGTTATGGGGTCAGGCTTTAAGCCTGACCCCATAACAGCAGATGAACCTGACCCCATATTAAATATTACACAAAACAAAACGCCAAGGAGAATAAATAAAGATATCCTTTTGATAAACCCAAAGACCATCTTTTTCATCCTCCTTGGCTTCTACTTCGCCTTACGCTCGAAAAACGCTGGTAAAGGCTTCGTAGCAATTAGGCGCTACGAAGCCGTGAGCGAAAGCATCACGGCGAAGTAGGCTATTCAAACGCTATGTCGTCTATATAAATCCTGCCTGAACCCTGTCCTTCAGGAAAACAATCGCTTTCGAAGGATATGGCAATGGAAGAGAATTTCGAGTAATCGATAAAAAACTCATCCATAGGAACAACAGCCTTCTGCCATTCCGTAGTTATCTTGCCCGTGGGAAGATACTTGCCTATTTCCTGGCTCTTTGCAGAATCACCTATCTTATCCCAATGGGCATCGGCAACGCCCAGCATAAAATTCTCATTGCCCTTATCTCCTTTAACCCACATGGTTATAGCGCTGTGGTTAGAGGCGTCAAAATAAACATCTTCCTCGATTTCAACCGCAGTGGCTCCCTGTAGAGAAACCGAAGGGTGCACTTTTTTAAGCAGTGTGTAATAACCACACCAACCGCCTAAATCATACGGCCCGCCTTCTGCCTTTTTTTCATAGCGCAGCATAAGCACTGCTGTCGGTTTTCCTGCCCTTACGTCTTTACGAAAAGAAACCATTGCCTTGGAAGGCGCCTTTATAAAAACGTTTGTCTTGCCTCCAAGCGAATTTGCTATAGTTCCTGATTCAAAATCATCGACTATAACAGGTTTCACCTGTTCACCCAGCGATACAGAACTGCTTGCGGTAACCATAGCCATCGCTAAAGCCACGATTACGCTTAAAACTGAAAACTTAAAACGTCTATCCATAACTACCTCCAAATTTTACCCGTTATCACGGGTAGTAAAATTTGTCCCGAGTCACCCGCTATCACATTTAGTGACGAGGGACTACACATCCCCTACTCCAACCTTAAATCATCTATATAAACAGTACCCTTGGCGCTACCGGTAGCAAATGACTCGCTCTCAAAACAAAAGGCAAGCGAGGAAACTTCTTTTTTATCCAGAAAAAATACATCCAGCGGGACAACGGCCTTTTGCCATTCGGTTGTAATCTTTCCCGTGGGAATATATTTAACTACATCTTCGGATTTTACAGAATCCCCCAATTCCTCCCAATGCCTGTCAGCGAGCCCTATCTTAAAATTTTCATCGCCCTTTACCCCTTTTACCTGAAAAGTCAGCGTTTTATACGGCGTTATGTCGAAATATTTCGCGCCTGAGCGCAGCATTGTATAATAACCGCACCATCCGCCTGTGCCATACAGCCCGCCCTCTGACTTTTTGTCGAACTTTATCATAAGAGACCTGCCTGCGTTCCCGTAAAACTCTTCTGAAACACGCATAGCAAGCGACTTTGAAGGTTCTTTTTCGTAAGTATTCGATTTTCCGCCTACGAGATTGCCTGCTTTCTCAAAATCATCCAAAAGAAAAACTTGCGCCGCATCTTTGGCATAAACCACTGAACTGAATAATAAAATAAACACTGACGCAATTAATAATATTTTTTTCATACTTACCTCCGAATTTTCCAGTAGAATCTTTTTGGCTGTCCCGTTCACGGGATGCCGTGTTCGGCAAAATTCGTCCCGAGTCACCCGCTATCACGTTTAGTGACGAGGGACGACATCTACCATTCCGCCAACAACTCTTCTTTAGTTTTAAGTGTAAATCTCAGATTATCTATATAAATAACGCCTTTTTGTTTCTTGTTAAAATCTATGACAAATGAACCCATTTGGGTAAAGTCAAGCGAGCCGAATTTACTCAAAGGTATTGTAACCTCTTTCCAATCTGTTGTAACGCCTCCGGGTAAAAAATCCTCTATCTGGCCTGCCTTAAGAGAGTCGCCGATATTAATCCAGTTTCTATCCGCCATTCCAATTTGGAATGTTTCGCCGCCTTTTGCGCCTTTTATCATGAATGACACGTCTTTATATTTACTCAGGTCAAAATACTCTCCGTCTATCTGGTTAAGCAGTGTAAAATAACCGGCCCAGCCGGTGGATTGTTTGTCATATATAAGCTTAAGCGCCCTTTCCTTGCCGCCGAGAAACGCATCTTCGGCCCTTTCAGATTCACAAATAGAAGGAAGTTTTTTGTATGTATTTGTCTTTCTTCCGAGAAGGTTCAAGTCGTTATGATCAAAATTATCAAGCAGCAGATAACCCTTTTTATATATTTCATCCTCTATGTTAAATAAATGTTCAGTATGGAACTGGATATCTTTTATCCAGAAAGCGCCTGTGCCGATTTCATTATAATGAAATATAAGGCTGTAAACCTTATGCATATCTGAACCGTAAAAATCCGCCAGAGATATAACCACCTTCTGCCATTCGGTTGTAGCGCCCTCTGGCAGATACCTGTAGATAGAACCCACCATAACAGCGTCTTCGCGTTTATTTGATATAGTATCATTAAGTCCTATCTCAAATGCCTCGTTGCCTGTTTTGCCTTTAACCATAAATGTAAGCGACGCATAATTTGAAAGATCGGCCATTAGTATAACGTATGTGCCGCAGAAAGTTTTATCATTCGGCTTCAGATACATCATCTTTATGGCGCCACCCTGTTTGTCGTCATAAAATATGCCGTATTTACTGGGTTTTAAAGCAAAACCTCCGAGCTTGCCCCTTCTGCCGAATGTTTTTTCACTTTCAAAAAGCGCTGTGCCCTCAGGCAGCTTGGGAAGCTGCTCTATAGTCGCCGTTGCGGCATACGCAGCCGTTGATATGAAAAATATTATGAAAAATAAAATCTTTCTCATTTAAGCTCCAATATTCCAAATGTCGTCGGATCGCCCCATGCCCTGCTAACAGAAGACGACATAAGCACCTTCTGCGGCGCCGCCGGATCATCGCAATCGCTAGGGTCAACGCTTATGCCGAATTTGTCCCCATTTTTAAACCATACTGACCGGCGAAGATTTACCGGCTGCCTGGTGTCCCTGCTGGCATATAAAACGCGCGCCGGCAGCTTTACTTCTATAACATAACCTTTTTCGGTTTTCGCTGAGGCAATCTCTATTTCTTTCGTATAGTCCATATTGCTTAATTCAGGCGTCCAGGTATATACCTCGGATTTTAATTTTTTTAAATTACCGGGTGAAAACCCAAACTGGTAATCATCATTGGAATTTATGGCCTCGTTGTAATCCGCCATAAGATTCATATCAAGCCACATCTCTATATGATCGCCTTCCCATAAATCATGTTTTGCCTTTTCCTGCTCTATTACATCGTCTGTAATATCAAAAGCAAAATAAAGATTGCCGTCATCCCACATGCTGTAAATCTTGGCGCTTAAATCATTTGGCCCTGCCCAGGAAAACTGGCCGTACACCACGTTTACCTTCTTATCAACCGCATACATAGAAGAAAGGTCCCAGTCTGACAAATTACCGTCTATCTTAATATTGGAAAGCCTTCGCTTGGAAACAATAGAATATATGTCCTTGGGCCGCTGTTTTATCGGAACATTGCGCCCCCTCTGAAGCAGTTTATAACTGTAATAACAATGTATGGCAAATCCTTCAAAAGATGGATGCGATTTAAATTTCTTTGAAACCTGCGCCAGCGAATCCTCCATCTCTTCCCAACCCTCCTCAAAAAACGTCTGCCGGCGCTCGCCCTGATTTAATGCTATCAGGTCCTGGGTTTCAACTCCTATGCTTATCTTTTTGCCCAGTTTGTCGGCTATAACAAAATGCGGGGCGGATTTTTCTATTATCTTGTTTGGATCGTCATAATATGCCATAACAGCCGCGTAATCAACCAGTTCAAGTGTTTTTTCTTCAAATTTTCCTTTGTCTATTTCAGAATAAAAATGAGGTATGGCAACCCCTATCTTAAACTCCTGGTTATATCTTAAAACAAGCTTTCTTACCTTTTTAAGCAGATCAATATAATCTGACCTGACCCTATCAGTGTCTGACTGCCATTCAGACGTAAGATATGGCTCCACATCCAGGGATACCCCGTCTATGCGCTCATTCTGCGGCCTTGTCTTGTTAAATTTCAAAAATGCATCTATCCAGTCAAGGCATGATTGATGATATACTTTAAGGGCCCATACCGGATTTCCGGTAAGCGCCTCAACCTTAATGCCAAACTTATGCGCCTCTTTTAAAAAATCAGCAAGCCCCGAAGCGTATTCAGGCTCTTTTTCCGGGTCAAAGTCGCCGAAATAAAGGTACATATTTGTAATGGCTGCATCTTTACATAATTGAAGAAGCTCCTTGCGGCCTTTCTGATTTGTAACCGGATCAACCTTCCATACCCACAGAGAACGCGGATGCTTGGGATCAAAATTGGCTTTAGGGGAATTAAATGCCTCTTTTTTCTGCACCTCTTTATCGGATTCAAACTCCATATCATCTATATAAACCTTGCCCTCGCCGCCGTATTTAAACCACAGCACGATCGAACCCATTTTATTTAAATCTATCTGCGATTCCACCCTTGAAACAGGTATCTTTACCTTCTGCCATTCGGTTGTAACGCCTAACGGCAAAAACAAATCTATCGGCCCGGCGTAAACAGCGTCCATCTGAAACTCCTGCATCTTGGCATCAGCAAGGCCTATATCAAATTTCTCGCCGCCCTTATCGCCCTTTACCCAGAACGTAAGCGCATTATAATTACTTATATCGGCGTTATTTAAAAGCGTATACCAACCAGCCCAGCCGGCCTCTTTTTTGTATTCTATCGCCAGGTATCTTCCTCTTGCAGAATCTCTTTCATCAGATAGCTTGGTTATTATCGAATACGAGGGCCTTTTTGCCCATGTGCCCTGATAACCCCCTATTGAATTTTTTCTCTCATAAAATACGCCTGAGGACTGGCCTTTTTCAAAATCATCAACAAGAATAAAATCCACACCCTCCTTTTTAACCTCTTTTACAAATACGGGTTTTATAAGCTGCCTCCAACTGACAGAAAATACGTCAGCGCCAAGGCCCAATAAAACCATTGAGCCCACAAGCGACAGCGAGATTATAAATGTATTATATTTATTAGATTGTTTTTTCATATAACAGTGTATATATTATATCACAATATAGAAGAAAAGCAAGTTTAAAATCTAACTTTTTAGTTTTACTAATGACGTAGAAATATTATACCAAAACCACAAAAAGAAAGCAAGAAAGAAATAACAACAAATATACCTTGTAGCGACGAACTATTGGCAGGGTTTATTGAAATATTTTCTGTCTTATATCCTGCGCTAAACGGTTTCATGCCGGATGTTATCCTGCCGTTTTTATCAATAAACTCGGACAACCCTGTGTTTGCGCACCGCACAACAGGCACCCTGTTCTCTACTGCCCTGAAAACCGAGGCCTGGGCATGCTGGAAAGGCGCCGCTGAGGCGCCATACCAACCGTCATTGGTAATATTAACCAGAAACTGCGCCCCATTTTGTACGAATCGCCGCGAAATTTGCGGAAATACATCCTCAAAGCAGATAAGGACAGAGAAATTTTTGAAAACAGTATATTGCCCTCCGGGCGAGAAATCACCGACCATGTTTATTTTTTCAGGCAAAACCTTATATAAAAATCCGGGTATTTTCGGCATGTATTCCCCGAAAGGCACAAGGTGCAGCTTATCATAATACGACATTATCGCGCCGTCAGGAGATATCAGAAACGCGCTGTTATATATATTGCCGCTCTTATAACGGTTGGTTCCCACCAATATATGCGTATTTACGGCCTTGGCCAGATTAAAAAGCCTTTTTGCCATTGCCGGCTCGAGTTCCAAATCTACAGGAAAAGATGTCTCAGGCCAGACGATTAAATCAGGCTTATCCTTTGCGGCCTCCATCGTAAAATCAAAGTATGTTTTTATGATATCTTTCCTGTATGTATCGTCCCATTTCAACGACTGCGGGATGTTGCCCTGGATTAGAGAAATTTTTAGCTGGGAGTTGGGAGTTGAGAACTGGAAGTTTAATTTATAAAAACCATAAATAAAAACTACAGCTATCAGGAAAATGCACGCTAAAAAATTTATTAACCTGTTATTAAATAACATGGTGGGGACAGGTTCTCTCGTAAAATTGTTGTCCGGATGAACCTGTCCCCGAGACGCGAAGAATTCATATATCACCACATTCGTAAACATCACAATAAACGAAACCCCGTATGCGCCTGTTATATCAGCTATCTGTATGGCCGGTAGAAACGGGCTTTGAGAATATCCCAAAAGCGCCCAGCCGAAACCTGTCAGAAAATTTGAACGGATAAATTCCAGCGCCACCCACCACGACGCTATTATGGCGCATTTTAAAAATACAGGCAGATTTTTCTTAAGTATGGCTGCCGTAAACGCAGCAAAAAAAGAAAAATATAAAGCAAGGTACAAAACCAGGCCTACGGTTGCCATTACAGCAATTGAATTAAGCCATGATATCGCGCCATAAAAAAATACAACCCCTGATAAAAAACCTAAAAGCCATGCATCTAAAAACTTTTTCCCGTCAAGAGCAATAAATAAAGGCACAAACGCAAACCAGGCAAATGCCCACATGCCGGGCGAGGGATGTGAAAGCACTAATAATACCGCTGATATTATGGAAAGAAAAACAAAACGATAGGATTTCATTAATTCAAAACGTATCTCTTCTTAAACATGCGCTTAACATCCAGAAAGACAAGATAAACACACGGGACCAAGCCAAGGGTAAGGACCGTTGAAGTGCTTAAGCCTGCTATAACTGTTATTGCCAGAGGCGACCAAAGATTTGCTTCAGCGCTTCTGTCAATAGCCATAGGCAAAAGCCCTAGCACGGTAGTCAATGTTGTCATCATTATAGGCCGCAAACGGCTCTCGCCGCTTATCAAAACAGCCTTTATGCCTACTATCCCTTTTACGGTGAGGCGGTTTATCTCATCTATAAGTATGATCGCGTTATTAACAACGATGCCGCCGAGCATCATGCCACCCATAAGTACGCCGATGTTTATCGATTTTTTAAAAATATCAAGCGCCAGGGCAACGCCTATGGCAGCCAACGGCACAGTAGCCATAATAATAAATGGCTGTGTAAACGACTCAAACAAAGAAGCTAAAACAAGATATATCAGAATTATCGTCAAAAAAATAGCAAACGAAAGCTCCCGTTGATTTCTCACCATCCTCCAGTAATTCTCTCCGAACTTCCAGTAATAATCTAGTGGAAACTTCATATCCTTAAGCTGCGCTTTAACCTTTTCGGCCGCGGCTCCGAAGGCCAGGTATCCCCTATTGGCAGAAACCTGTATCATCCTGTTTTTATTCTTTCTCCATATTTTACTGGGGCCTGTCTCAGGCACAAAGTTTACAACCTGATCCAGCGTAATCTGCCTGCCGTTTGGCAGGGCAAGGGAAAGCTTACGCACCATATCAAATGTCTTTCGATCATCCTTGCGCAGCCTGGCTACCACCTCAACCTCTTTGCTTTCGGTGTGATACAATGTCGCTCTTAAACCCCTCATCTGGGCATGCACTGTATCAGCCACATCTTTTACCGTAAGCCCGAATCCGGCGGCCTTTTGCTTGTCAACAACCAGCTGCCATTCAGGCCTGCCTTTTCTCCAGCGTATCTTTAAATCAGTTAACCCTTCAACCCTCTGCATCCTTGTAAGCATCTCAACCGCCAGCTGATTCAACACATCATAATCATAACCGTATATTTCAAGTATCAATTCGTTGGTCTCGATCTCCTGCGGCTCTTCAAAATATATAAAGGCCTCCTTAAATAATTTTTCAACCTCCTGTACCTTTGGCCTTAAAGAATTTATTACCTCTTTGGTTGTCTGGGTCCTTTCATTTAACGGGACGAGCTTTACAAAAACCTTTGAAGACCACGGCTCAATTCTCGACGAAACCGTCTTTATTTCAGGCATCGCGGAAACAACCTCTTCTATCTTTTCCACGGCCTTATCGGATATGCCCAGCTTTGCTCCTGTGGGCAGCTCGACATAAATTGTGAAATCCTCCTGTTCGGTTGTGCCTATAAATTCTTTCGGTATTTTAGGCACCACAAGCGCAATAGTTATCACAAATGCCAGAAATGCCGCCAACAGGAAGAAATACCGGTAACGTATAAAAGTTGATAAAAAAGACCTGTAAAACCTGCAAAAAATACCCGGATGTTTTAACGCCCTGACAGGTATGACATCCTCGCTGTCAATTACCTCCTGAATATTTTTTTCTATCTTATTTTCTTTTTTGCGGCCTCCGGGAAGCCTTGCCGCAAGCATAGGCACCAAAGTAAGCGCTACAAAAAGAGATATTATCAGAGAATACGTTACTGTCATTGCAAGGCCTGAATACAATATCCTTATTTCTTTATTAACAAAGATTATCGGTAAAAATACCACTATCGTCGTAATTGTAGATGCCACTATGGCAAGATGCATTTCTTCGCTGCCGAATGCGGCCGCAAGTATTTTGTTAACGCCGCGTTCGCGCATTTTATATATATTCTCAAGCACAACAATAGCGTTATCCACCAGCATGCCTGTGCCCAGCGCCAGGCCGCTTAAAGTCATGACGTTTAAAGTTATTTTCTGCGCAAACATAAGATTGAAAGTGGCTATGACAGATATGGGTATGCCGATACCTATTATAAAAGTTGATTTTATTTCCCTTAAAAATAAAAACAGTATCAAAATAGCGAGCATGGCGCCGTAAATGAGGGATTTTTTGACTTCATCAATAGCGCGTTTTATGTATTCAGCCTGGTTATAGGTGGGTATTATTCTTATATCTTTAAGCTGCGAAGTTATATTATCAACTTCCTCTAAAACATTTTTTGCGACGTTTACGGTATTGGCTGTTGATTCCTTCTGCACATATAATGACACGACCGGCAAGGCGTCAACCCTTGAAAAACTTGTTGCCTCAAGATATGAATCCTCAACGCTGGCCACATCCTTTAGGCGTATTATGGCTCCGCTGGGCGCAACCGCCACTCCTATATTCTTTATCTCTTCTATGGTCCTGAATTCGCCTATGGCGCGCGCTATATATTTATAATGCTGCCTTTTTACATCTCCGATTAAAAGATTAAGATTATTAAGGCTTAACTGATTTATCACCTTGCCTATTGGCAGGCCAAAGGCCTGCAGCTTCTGCTGGTTTATTTCAACCAGAATCTTTCTTTCGCGGCCGCCTCCGACGTCAATATTGGCAACGCCGTTTATACGCAGAAGCCTTTCTTTTATCTGGTCATCCACCAGGCGGCGCAGCATCTCGGTTGTATAGCCCTCACCTGTTATAGCAAGATTTAAAACAGGCAGGTCTGACTGTTCAAATTTAGCTATAACGGGTTTTTCTATTTCCGGCGGGAGTTTATTTTTTACCCTGGCAAACTTTTCCCTTGTTTCAAGCGCCGCAAAATCCATATCTGTGCCCGGCTCAAAAGTAAGCACCACGCGCGAACGGCCCTCTTCTGAAATGGATATCAAATCACGCAAAAGGCTGACTGTGCCGACTGATTCCTCTATAGGCCTTGAAACAAGATTTTCAACTTCAACAGGCGGCATGCCTCCGCGTATATCAACATAAATGGATATGTCGCCGAAGCTGTAATTAGGCATAAGCTCTATAGGCAGGCGCAAAAGGCATATTATACCCATAAGCGCTATGCCCGTGTAAAGCATAAGCACTGCTA
>Ga0210051_1000621_pt1 | contig 33739 bp, 41 predicted proteins | sample CryGey092014_all_FD_185464 | JGI IMG/M metagenome (GOLD analysis project Ga0210051, IMG submission 185464) | Groundwater microbial communities from aquifer - Crystal Geyser CG23_combo_of_CG06-09_8/20/14_all (SPAdes) (version 2) | ecosystem: Environmental > Aquatic > Deep subsurface > Groundwater...
AACTCCTCCATATCTTTTGTTATCAAAAGATTCTAAACAATCAAAGCTATTATACTATTATACTCAGGAATCTTCAAACTTTCCCAAAAAAATGTCGCTTTCCACTTCTATAATTTTTATTCCTCATCTATTCCAATGACTTAGAAACACCCTCAATAAAAAACTCAGGAAACTCCAGAAAAAAGGACCCTACTCTCTTCCCTCTGGCTTTGGTCGCCATTCCTTATCCGCAACCCACCCCTCCGTTGCGCCGGTAATAACGTCGAACCGTGGTATGTAAGGCTTGATATCAAGCAAAGGAGTTTTGTCAAGGACATCTACCCCTTCTATCTCCAGAATGTTCTTGTCTCTTCTTATGAGCTTTACAATTGACATCCAAATACCATTTGGTCTGCATGGATGTCTCGTTGCAAATATACCGTGTGGCTTATCATCCAGGAAAGTAGACCGTATCAGTTGTATTTCCCCGGCCCTATCGAACTGATAAAATAAATAAATGTGTGAAAATGCCTCTATATCCTTCAGCCCTGCCTCATATTGTTCAAAGACTTCTACACGACCCGTAACTCCAGAACTATAGATTGGCTGGATCGGGCATTTCTCTTTTGTTGTGTAAGGGAAATGTATTATACCAATCGGTCATGTCATAATTATACGGAGCAGGACAACTAATGGAATGTCCCTTTAATACCTTTACTATAAATATTCCCTCCCCCTTGATGGGGGAGGGGCAGGGTGGGGGTGAAGAATCGCTATGTTGCCCCCTCCCCTTAATCCCCTACCACCAAGGGAGGGGAGACATTTTTGGTAAAGTTATTTATGAGTCAAAGCACTAATATAAGTATTGCCTAATTTCCTTCCCTGCAATAAACTTAGCCGGTAAATTGGGGGCAATTGTACCGTGATTTATTGTGAGATTCAACTATTAATTGTTGAAACAATACCTAGAATGTGTTTATTATGTTTTTGTATTGCCAAAGAGGGGGAGTTGTCCTAAATCCCGGAGGTATAGATCAGAGAAATGCTGGAAATTGCTATAGAGGCTGCCAAGAAGGCTGGAAAAATTCTGAAGGAGAACTTAGGAAAGTCTATAGAAATCGGCTTCAAAGGCGAGATAAATCTGGTGACAGATATTGACATAAATTCAGAAAAAACAATCGTTCAGATTATCAGGAATAAGCATCCGGATCATCAGATATTGACAGAAGAGGGTGAAGGTCAGAAAGGCACCCCCTCTCATAAATGGATCATAGACCCTCTGGATGGGACTACTAACTATGCCCATGGATATCCATGTTTCTGTGTTTCAATAGCATTCGAGAAGAACGGAGATGTTCTATTTGGTGTTATATACGATCCTGTTTTAGATGAACTGTTTACGGCAGAAAAGGGAGGTGGGGCATGTTTAAATGGGAGGAAAATCCGTGTTTCTTCAACTGATAAGTTAATTCACAGTATGCTGGCAACCGGTTTTCCCTATGATTTAAGAGAAAGTCAAAACAACAATCTTATTCACTTCAACAACTTCACAATGAGTGCTCAGGCAATTAGAAGAGCAGGTTCTGCTGCCCTGGACTTGTGCTATGTTGCTATGGGCAGGTTTGATGGTTTTTGGGAACCTAAACTATCCCCCTGGGATGTGGCTGCGGGCAGCCTAATCGTTAGAGAAGCAGGAGGTATGGTATCGGATTTTAAAGGGGGCGTTTTTGATATTTATTCGAAAGAAATCCTTGCCAGCAATGGGAGAATACACTATGAAATGGTTGAGGTACTAAAGAGAGGGCTGGTCTAAGCTCGTGAATCGTAAGTCGTAAATCGTGAATAGTAATAAAACCCTTTTTCGACTCACGACTTACGACTCACGACTCACGATTCGTTCTATTTCACCTGCGGTAACACCTGTTACCCTCACCGTCTTTGTTCGCGACTTATGCCCTCCTATAATCTCCACCTGTGATTTGCCAACACCCAGTTCCTTTGCCAGAAAATCCATGCAGGCCTTATTTGCCCGGCCTTCAACAGGAACAGCAGTTATCCTTACCCTTAAGGCATCTCCTTTCAGGTCTTTGATTTCATTCCTGGCTGATTTGGGCTGCACCCAAACCTTAAAGACTACCCCATTGTCAGTTTCATTAATATGCAACTCTTTACCTGTTCCTTTCGTGAAGTATCCTCAGTCCCTTTAAGGTCAGATATTCGTCAACATCACTAATCGTTTCTGATATCGGTGCAATAAGGAAGGCCAATCCTCCAGTTGCAATTGCCTTGGAATTAGACTTTACTTCTTTTCTTATCCTTTTTACGATGCCATCTACTAAACTCGCATAACCGAAAATAATCCCTGACTGCATACTGCTTATAGTATCCTTACCGATAACTGACGTGGGCTTGATTAATTCTACATGGGGCAGTTTAGATGCCCTTTTAAATAAGGCTTCACAAGAGATTGTAATTCCTGGAGCAATTACCCCGCCATGGTATTCACCGTTTGCCGATATATAGTCGAAAGTAGTAGCAGTTCCAAAGTCAACAACAATCAGGCTCTGCTTATACTTCTCGTATGCAGCGACTGCATTAACTATCCTGTCAGCTCCAACCTCTTTGGGATTATCATAGTATATAGGCATCCCTGTTTTAATTCCCGGCTCAATAACCAGGGGCTTGATATTGAAGTATTTCTTGCATAACTCTTCAAGGGTGATAAGCAGTGGAGGCACGACACATGAGATGGCTATATCCTTAATGTCCCTTAAGGCTATCTTGCTGGAAAAATAAAGGTTTGTGATTAGAATCCCATACTCGTCTACAGTATGGTCTTCTTCTGTCCTGATTCTCCAGTCCTGAACCAGTTTGTCTCCATCAAAAACCCCCATAACAGTGTGAGTATTTCCGACATCAATAACCAGTAACATACCTTATCATCTCCTGAAAGTTTGATGGACTTATAAAAAGTCCCATTTCCCCTCCCCTTGTGGGAGGGGATGAAGGGGAGGGGGGGCACCCTCACCCCAACCCTCTCCCATCGAGGGAGAGGGATTTTTTGATTTTTTTGACTTCCAACGAACTCAAGTTCGTTGCTCATAGGTTGCCGCTTGCGGCATAAACCAGCTTTTTACAAAGCCACCAAGCTTTGAAAAACTATGTTCCCACGATATTCATACTGATATCGCAAGCCCTGGCTGAGTGGGTGAGAGCCCCAACCGATATGAGATCAACCCCTGTTTTTGCAACATCTACTATATTGTCGAGATTTATTCCTCCGGATGCTTCCACTACAGCTCTCTTATTAATGACCCTGACCGCCTTTTCCATCTCTTCAGTATCCATATTGTCCAGCATTATAATTTCAACACCCGACTCAAGGGCTTCTCTCACTTCATTGAGATCTTTGGCCTCTACTTCAATCTTAAAAGTATGGGGAATATTGGCCCTTGCTTTCTCAACCGCCTGGCGGATTCCGCCACAGGCCTTTATATGGTTGTCTTTTATTAAAATCCCGTCAAATAGACCGCTGCGGTGATTGGCCCCCCCGCCTACTTTTACAGCATATTTTTCAAGAGACCTCCAACCGGGGGTAGTCTTTCGCGTGTCTAAAACCTTAACATTGCAGCCTTTAACCCTGTCTATATATTTGCGGGTTAAAGAGGCAATCCCTGATAAACGCTGCAGAAAATTCAAGGCAACCCTTTCCCCACGAAGAAGATCGCCCACGTCACATGAAATCTCGGCAACAGCGCTGTTACTCTTTACGAAATCTCCGTCTTTAAAAAACTTATTAAATTTTACACTGGAATCTAGAAATGCGAAGACACTACAGAAGATGTCTATACCTGCCAGAATCAAATCTTCCTTTGCAATTACTTGGGCATTCCCTTTTATACCAGGGTCAATTACCGAAGAGGTAGTAAGGTCAGAAGTCCCGATATCTTCATCAAGGGCTAGTTTTATTAACCTTTCAATTTCAAACATGGCATCATCTCTCTCTTTGCAACTCCTGCATCCTATGTATCCCTTCCTCAAATTTTCTCTTTTTTTCAATCAGCTTCATATTTTCAATCCGTTCGTCCTCTATTACATGAGGAGGCGCCTTACTGAGAAAGTCCTCATTGGACAGCTTTTTATTCAAGAGTATGAGTTTCTTCTCAATCTTATCGCTCTTTTTTTTTAATCTTTTCTCCTCCTCATAAAAGTCAATTATCCCCTTAAGTGGCACAAATATTTCCACTTTGTCTACTACAGCCGTAGCAGAAGATTTGTATTCTTTTTTATCAGAGGACATAGAAAGGGTTCCGATCCTTGCCAGATTTTTTATGTGGTCTTTATTCCTTTCAAGTTTATCGTATGTTTCCTGATCTTCAGTATAAAGAAATGTCTCAACCTGTGTGGCAGGTGGTATGTTCATCTCTCCTCTGACATTCCTGATATTTCCAACAATGTCTATAATCAGATTCATCTCAGCCTCTGCCTTCTCATCTATAAGGTTAGAATCCGATTTTGGATATTGGTGTACAGTAATGCTCCCTTCACTATTCGGTAATTTGCTCCATATCTCTTCTGTTATAAAAGGCATAAAAGGATGGAGCAGACACAATACTGTGTTTAGTACCCCTAATAGAACATGTTGAGTGTTTAACCTAAGCTTGGAATCTGCCTTGTCGAACAGGTATGGTTTGATGAGTTCAATATACCAATCGCAGAATTCATGCCATACGAATTGGTACAAAAAATGGGCACCCTCATTGAACCTGTAGTTTTCTAAAGCGTCTCTTGTTTGTTCGATAGTCCTGTTCAATCTGGACATTATCCATTTGTCGCTCAGAGTATACTCAATCCTGTCCTTATCAATAAGGTTTTCATCGTATCCCTCCATGTTCATCAGGGAGAACCTTGAGGCATTCCATATTTTATTTGCAAAGTTGCGATAACCACCGATCCTTTCTTCTGAAAGCTTAATGTCCCTTCCCTGAGCAGCAAATGCCGCCAGAGTAAAACGGAAAGCATCCGCTCCATATTTTTCTATAATCACCAATGGGTCAATAACATTTCCTTTAGACTTGCTCATCTTCTTGCCCTCGATGTCTCGAACCAGGGCATGGATATATACATCCTCAAAGGGGACTTTATCCATAAATTTTATCCCCATCATCATCATTCTGGCAACCCAAAAGAACAGAATGTCGAAACCTGTCACCAAAACAGATGTTGGATAGAAGAGTTCAAGCTCCTTTGTCTGTTCAGGCCAGCCCATGGTAGAAAAAGGCCACAGGGCTGAGCTGAACCAGGTGTCCAGGACATCCGTTTCCTGGCTGATATTAGAGCTCAGACATTTAGAACACTGGGTAGGATCGTCCTTGGATACTATAACCTCTCCACAATCGTTGCAGTACCATGCAGGTATTCTATGCCCCCACCAGATCTGGCGAGAAATACACCAGTCTCTGATATTGTTCATCCATTCAAAGTAGGTTTTCTCCCAGGACGCAGGTATAATCCTGACTCTGCCGTCTTTAACTGCTTCAATAGCCACATCTGCAAGAGGTTTTACTTTTACAAACCACTGTTTGGATAAGGTGGGTTCTATGACCACCTTACACCTGTAACAGTGCCCTATATTATGAGAATAATTTTCTCTTTTCTTTAAAGTCCCGCTTTTTTGAAATTCTTCGATTATCTCCTTCCTGCACCTAAACCTATCCAGACCTTTATATGGACCGGCATTGTCATTCATCCTGCCATCTACATCCATAACCCTAATTGCTTCCAGGTTATGCCTTAACCCCATCTCAAAGTCATTTACATCATGGGCTGGAGTAACCTTTACGGCTCCTGTTCCAAAGTCTTTGTTAACATACTCATCCGCTATTACAGGGATCTGCCTTCCTATTACAGGCAAAACAGCCGTCTTTCCAATCAGTTTTTTGTATCGCTCATCATTTGGATTCACAGCCACCGCAGTATCACCCAACATAGTCTCCGGGCGGGTGGTCGCAACTACAACGAATTTCTTACTATTATAAAGTGGATATTTGAGGTAATACAGATACCCTTCAGTCTCTTCATGCTCGACTTCCAAATCTGACAGAGCAGTCTGACACCTGGGACACCAGTTGATGATATAATCACCGCGATAAATCAGTTTTTCATTGTAAAGTTCTACAAAAACTTCCCTGACAGCCCTGGACAGTCCTTCATCCATAGTAAATCGTTCCCTGCTCCAGTCACAGGAAGCCCCCAATTTTTTAAGTTGATTTATGATTATACCTCCAAACTCCTCACGCCACTTCCATATATGTTCAATAAACTCTTCTCTTCCTAAGGAATGGCGGCTGATCCCCTTTTGAGCCAGCTCCCTTTCCACAACATTCTGAGTAGCGATTCCTGCATGGTCTGTTCCTGGCATCCACAGGACATTAAATCCGGCCATCCTTTTGAATCGGGCCAGGATATCCTGCAAAGTGTTATTCAGGGCATGGCCCATATGGAGAGAACCGGTAACATTTGGGGGAGGAATAACGATAGAGAAAGTCTTTCTCAGATCATTTACATCAGCCTTAAAGAAACCATTGTTAATCCAATGACTAGACCATTTGTCCTCAACTTTAGCAGGGTCATAACCTTTTTCCAATACTTCCACAGCCATCAATCTCCTTGCCAATTAAGACCTAAAAGTGAAAAAGGGGTTTAACATAACCCCCCTGATACGTCAACTTTAGCCTCCATAACCTATATAACATGATCTGGATATCAAACAGCGAGGTCAATAACGGCTATTAATCTCCCCCTTCTTTGAGCCTCTCTATCTCTTCTTTAATTGCCTTCTCCGCTATGGAAGGAAAGAGATCCACGGCTGTCCTCTCTATTTTCTCGTTCATAGCCTTAATCACAGCCTCTGTAATATCAGGGGTAACCTTCATTACAACACTCTCTATCACCTCTCGACTAACTTCCCTGATAATTCCCTCAACCGTTTTGTCCTCTAGCTCTCCAATCCTTTTTATCTCTTGGTCTTCTGAAGTTTCTTCTGGGATTTCCTGGGTTTGGATTTCTCTGTTTGGAAGTTCTGGGGGGGAAACTCCTTCTACATGACCCTTATAGGGCATAGAATCTTCATCTGAAGCCAACTCTATTTCCCATTCATCCTGGAGTCCTGGTTCATCAGTAAAGTCTGTTTCTCCAATGCTGAACTTTTCTTCGAGATACTCAGCAAGCTCCGGACCTTCTTCTACTACATCTACTAATTCGATAATATCCTCATCTTCTTGAGCACTACCCATAATCCCCTCTTACTTTTCAATCATCTCGCTCGAATCCTTGAATCCTTGACCCCTTGAATCCTTTTCATCAATCAACTCTTTGGGAGATAAACCTCAAAATAACCTATCACCGCGCAATGTAGGTGTCAAGGGTTTTTTAGAAGTACTCATCAAAGTCCGGGATTTCTTCTTTCAAAAAGTCCTTGATCTTCTCTATCAGCTTTTTTTGAATCTGTCGCACCCTTTCTTTTGATAGCCCATATTCATCTCCAATTTGCTGCAGAGTTAATGGTGAGTCTGAAAGCAGTCGTTTCTCAAAGATATATAATTCCTTACCCCTTAAAGTCTCACGGAACTCCTCTAACTTCTGAAGAAACGTATCCCGCGTTTGAGACTCGGCCAATACCTCTTCATGAGATATGTCCCCGGAAGGTAAGAGATCTCTATGAGTGCTGTCAGAATCATCTCTAACCGGGCTTTCCAGAGAGACATCCCAGCTTCCCATCCTCTGGTCCATCTCTATAATTTCTTCTTCTTTGGTGTCCAGCTTTTCCGCTAATAATTTTGGCCCCGCATCATAGCCCAGGGATTCCAGCCTTTCTCTCTCTTTATTCAGGTTGAAAAATAACCTTCTTTGGGCTTGAGTCGTACCAATCTTCACCAGCCTCCAGTTGTCCATTATGAACTTTAAGATGTAAGCCTTAATCCAAAAGGATGCATAATAAGAGAGTTTAACCCCTCTATACGGATCAAACTTTTTCACAGCATGCATCAACCCAATATTGCCCTCCTGTATGATATCGAGGAGATTCGTCATCCAGTATCTCTGAAACTCCAGTGCGATCTTAACAACCAACCTTAAGTTTGCCGTAATTAATCTATAAGCTGCTTCTATATCATCTTTTTCTCTATACTGTATGGCCAGACTGCGTTCTTCTTCCCTGGTGAGCAAAGAATAGCGTCTTATTTCTGCCAGGTATCGTTGTAAAGGATCAAGGGGGACTAAAGAAGTTCCCTTACGTTCCTCTTCTTTAGCCTTTTTACCGGTGCCCATTTGGATTCTCATCAAAACTATTTAGTGCTTTGACTCATAAATAACTTTACCAAAAATGTCTCCCCTCCCTTGGTGGGAGGGGATTAAGGGGAGGGGGCAACATAGCGATTCTTCACCCCCACCCTGCCCCTCCCCCATCAAGGGGGAGGGAATATTTATAGTAATTCATAGTAAAGGTATTAAAGGGACATTCCATTAGTTTATCCTGGAAAATGAAAAATTTCCTTTGGAGCGAACATCGTCAAAACCGTAAGTCGTGAATCGTGAATGGGTTTTATTCTATTTACGACTCCCGACTTTCGATTCACGATTTTCAGGCTGTTTGAGCCCAAAGGGCGAGTTCCTGAAAATGCCTGAAGCAAGTCCTAGATGGGTCAAAAAACCTGCACTAGAGAGCGGAGAAGGGAATTTTTCAGTGTGGACTGTCTAGGTCAGCAACACCCTGGCAACAGCGTTTCTCTGTATCTGGTTAGTACCCTCGTAAATCTGGAGACCCTTCGCATCCCTCATCATTCTCTCTACAGGATACTCTTCACTGTATCCATAGCCTCCCAGGATATCTACAGCCCGGCTGGTTACCTTCATTGCCACATCAGTAGCGAAATACTTCGCCATTGTAGCAAGCTTCATAGACTCCTTGCTATGTTCTCTAACAACTGCCGCCGCCTTATAAACCAGATGTCTGGCCGACTCGGTCATGGTAGCCATATCTGCCAACATGTGGCCTATAGCTTGAAACTCGGCTATAGGCTTCCCAAACTGAATCCTTTCCTTTGCATAACGTACAGCATAATCCAGCGCCCCCTGAGCTGTTCCCACACCTGAAGCGCCAGCCAGGGTTCGGCCTTCATCCAAAACCTTAAGCACCGTTTGAAAGCCCTCTCCCTCTTTACCTATAAGATTCTCCTTTGGCACCCGACAATCCTCAAAAACTGATTCACAGTGGTGAATACCCCTGAATCCCAGCATCCTTCCGGTAACGCTGTATGAAAACCCGGGGGTCCCTTTTTCTACTATAAGGGCGCTAATCCCTTTTATGCCAGCAGAGGGATCTGTCTTTGCATAAACCAGGGTCATATCTGCGAAGTCAATACCACTATTGAAGTTTTTAACCCCATTCAAAATGTATTCATTGCCATCCCGGACCGCCCTGGACCTCATGGAAGCAATATCGGAACCTGCATCGGGTTCAGTCAACCCGAAGGCGCAAATCTTCCTGCCTGAAGTCACATCCGGAAGGTATTTCTCTCTTTGCTCTCTCGATGCTGACAACTTAAAACAAGACGAAAATAGGGAATGTATGCTTCCGAGGAAGGCACCCACTGAGGTACTTACCCTGCATAATTCTTCTGATGCCAGACAACATGTGAGCAGATCAGCATCTGAACCACCGTATTCCAACGGATAGAACAGAGCCGGGAGCCCCATCTTAGCAATCTCTTGATAAAGATCTCTTGGAAAGCAGTCTTCTTTGTCCATCTCCGATACCCTTGAAGCAACCCTCTCCTCTGCAAACCTCCTGACCGTTTGGCGAAACATCTCCTGTTCTTCCGAAAGTCTGTATGGCATTTCCACTTTCTCCTTTATCATAAAATGAATTCAAATATTGTCCCTGAGCCTTCTCATTTCCTCAATCAATGAAAGAGAAAGCTTCGTACTGCCTTTGTAAACCCCTATATTTCCCCCTGGTTTGTTGTTGCCGTGGTAGTCTGAGCCTCCGGTAATCAAAATCCTGTGCTTCTCTGCCAAGTACCTATAATAGGCAATTTGTTCATCTGTATGATCAGGGTAATATGCCTCTATACCCTTCAGCCCCCATCCAATAAGCTGCATGACAAATTCTTCAAGCCCCCCTGGGTCTAAACCAGCCAGAGTAAAAGGATGAGCCAGTACAGGGATGCCTTTAGACTTTAAAATAAGCCCAATAGCATCTTCAGGTTTAAAACGGAACTTATCAACATAGGCAGGCCCCCCTTTTTTTAGAAACCTTTCAAATGCCTCCTGAGACGTCTTAGTATATCCCCCTCTCACGATAGTCTGAGCAAAATGAGGTCTTCCTATCTGCCCTCCTCCTGCCACCTGGAGAACATCACCGTATTCTATCGTCATCCCCAGCCCTTTTAACCTGTCGAGTATCTTTGCGTTTCTGTCCGATCTCATTCTCTGCAAGAACTCCAGGTTCTCTTTCAGGAAACCGTTGTCTATATCAATCAAGTGGCCTAGCAGATGCATAGTACCACAGGGACATTCCACGCTTATCTCCACACCAGGAATGACATCCAGCCCAATCCTGGCACCTTCTTCCAAAGCCTCCTCGTTTCCATCAATGGTGTCATGATCAGTTATGGCAATGGCCTTTAATCCCTTTCCCTTAGCGTATCTTACCAGTTCGGAAGGGGTCAGGGTACCATCGGATGCAGTTGTATGTACATGCAAATCTATATAACCCATCTGCTTACTCCTATCTATTCATTGTTATTCAAACCACCAACCGTCAACCTTTAATTACCCCCATTGGCATTAGCTTTGCTACCTTTTGGCTGATGCCTGCATTATGAACCACCTCTACTACATCGGTCACGTCCTTATATGCATCAGACATCTCTTCCACAATAGTAGCCCTGCCTGCTGAGCGGACTATTATTCCCTGATCTTTCAGTTCTTTGAGAATAGCCCTGCCTTTGGCTGCCTTAATTGCCTGATGTCTGCTCATTACTCTGCCTGCCCCATGGCATGTGCTGCCAAAGGTCTCCTCTAATGCCTTTTCAGTCCCAACCAGAATATAAGAATACCTGCCCATATCACCTGGAATCAATACAGGCTGACCTGTTCCCCGATAACACTCCGGCATGTCGGGATGATTCGGAGGGAAAGCTCGTGTAGCTCCTTTTCTATGGACACAGAGTCTCCTCTTTTTCCCGCTAATCTGGTGTTCTTCAATCTTGGCTATGTTATGGCATACATCGTATATCAAATCAAGCTTCAGATTTTTTGGGCCCATCTTCAATACCTGCTCCAGGGTCTCCCTAACCCAGTGGGTTATCATCTGACGGTTGGCAAAGGCATAATTGGCGGCACAGGCCATGGCACCCAGATACTGTCTCCCTTCTTCAGAGTCCACAGGGGCGCAACAAAGCTGCCTGTCGGGAAGTTCGATGCCGTATTTATTAGAGGCTTGCAGCATAATCTTTATATAATCATCGCATACCTGGTGTCCCAATCCCCTTGATCCGGTATGGACTATAACGGTTACCTGTTCCTCTTCAAGCCCTAAAGCACTGGCCAATTTATAGTCGTATATCTCTGATACAAAACCTATCTCAACGAAGTGATTTCCTGAGCCCAGGGTTCCTAATTGGTTCATGCCCCGTTCCATAGCCCTCTCGGAAACAAAGTCCGGGTCTGCATTGGGTATGCATCCTCTCTCCTCTATATGCTCCAGGTCGTCTACACTGCCATAACCCTGTTCCACAGCCCACTTAGCCCCCTTTAAAAATACCTTTCTCTCTTTTTCCCTATTCAACTTCATATCCTTACGGCGTGACCCTACCCCGGAAGGGATGTTGGCAAAAAGGGCATCTACAAGAATATCAATCTTGCCCTTAATGTCGCTGCGGCGAAGCCCTGAGCGCATCAGCCTTACCCCACAGTTGATATCGTACCCCACTCCCCCGGGGGAAATTATACCTTTATGTAAATCAAAGGCAGCCACGCCTCCAATGGGGAATCCATACCCCCAGTGGATATCTGGCATTGCCAGAGAGTAACCTACTATCCCAGGAAGCCATGCTACATTGGCCACCTGTAGAAGACTCTGGTCATTCCTTATGTCTCTCAACATCTTCTCATTGGTATAGACTACCCCATCGGTCTTCATCTTACCAGTTTTGGGTATCCTCCAACGATAATCATCTATCTTTTGAATCTCTATAGAGATTTCTTCTTTCATAGTCATAACCTCTCTTTTGGAGGTACAGTGTCAAAACTCAGTAGTTCGTCTTGAACGTCACGCATCACAGACGCAAGGTTACGAGCGTTCTTGTGAATGCGGATGTTCTGTGTCTTCATTGTATTTTCTATAAAAATCAATAAATTCAGAAGGTGATAAAATTTTCATTCCCTGCCGAGATTGTCGTGGAAAATGAGATTTATTTCCGGTAATTAAGCATGCGGCCTTTCCCGCAATGGCAATTTCAAGAAAAGGTTCATCATCTGGATCAGGTAGGCGTTTCTTCAATGGACTGGCTGGAATTACTTGGCCATTCTGTTTTACATAGGCAAGAAGGGTATTGATATGTTCCTTATCGAATTGAAATTTAGGCCGATAAAGGACTTCTTGGTACTCCAACAGTATTCGCGAATCATACTGCAAAACAAGAATGCCCGCCGAAACCATGCGGACTATTTCACCGCTTGACCCAAATGGGGTGAGAAGGCCGGAGACAAGAACATTTGTATCTAGTACAATTTTCATCTTTTACGCTTGATGGCTTCGTAAAAAGTCCATCTGCGGCGTTGCACTGCATCCTTCGTCGTTGCAGCGTACCCCTAAGTACGCATCACTCCTCAGGATTTGCGCGCCTTGCATCTGGAGCTTTTTACTTTGCCATCCCCATTTTGACTTTTTACGAGGCCATCACGCTTAGATCGAACCGATTTTATTTCATCATCAATTTCATCCATGGTAATTTTATCAGTCCCTTTGCGTACGGATTCATACTGAATGGAAGTCAGTGCCTCCATTGCTCGCGCTTGGCGAAATGCTGATAAAACTTGCTCCAGGTTGTTTTCGGTTATCGATGAAAGGATGGCAATAGGCCTACCGTTGCTGGTAATGACCATATCCTTTTGATCGGGAAGCTCTTTCCAAACCTGTGATGACTTTGTTTTAAGATCTCTAACACTTAAAAATTTCATGATTTCACCCCCAAATGAGGCTCAATTGTATACCAAACCGAGACACATTGCAAGCGCAAATTTTATTGGACACAGAACATACGGCTCAGGGGAGCCGGGTTTTCCGGCGATCCGGTGGACCAACTTGTTCGACGTTTCTCACGCCGTCACCGAAAGTACCTCATTTTTCTGTTCAATAGCTTCGACTAGGTTCTGGATGGCATCAACTTCCTTTTCCTCAAAATAGGCCTCTCCGCATTGCTCGCACACCCATGCCGGAACTGCATCCAGCGTTAGGTGGCAACCCCTACGGTCAACATGGAACGGAGTCGTGCCACGTTTCATTTCACCTTGGCAGTAAATACATTTCATTTCTTCACCCTCTTTCTGAAATCGCTTGACCATTCGTGCACATCGGGCAGGTACGCAGTGATGATCGCAAGATAATCCTCCCTCGGCGCGCATACCACATGGATTGGACGCCCCTGATCTCCAAACCCAAGGAGTAAACAACTGTGTCCTCTGGCATCCTTCGGATACTCTTCTATGGCTTCTCCTTCGGTTATAACACGGCGAACCTCAGTTCTTCGGATTATACGATCCGGCCGCAGCATCTGACGTAGTGCGTGCGGAAGGAAAAGAATCTTTTGTTGTGCTGCAGCTCGGACTTGGATCAGAATCTCCACTTCAGTTTCCATATTAGTATAGTAGCGGTGTGTATCTTATTTTTCAATGATTACTTCTCATCGAACAAGTCTATAGAAAAACCCATGAATCAACAATTGAACACTTTGTAACCTGCTGTTTTTATTGAATGTTATTTTTATAAAAATCTTAAAAATGTACTTATTCTACAGGCTCAACGATAATTTCATCAGGAGCCGCTTGTCGGCGATTGGGTTTGGCGACTGGTTCGACGCTCTTATTCGTCAGCCGGCTCTATCACCCGTGCAACCTCACTCCCACACTTCTTGCAGGTTCCCCGTAACACTAGAGACCGTCCTATCATTTTCCCCTCACGAAGTAACAAGGGAACGCCAATCCGGCACCGGGTGCACCATACTGCTTCGACGATTTCTTTTCTCGCCCACTCAGGTACCTGTTCCCATCGCTTCCTTGCGGCTGGTGTGAACTTCGGTAAAGGTATGATTTTATCTTCTTCCTTCGCGAAATACCGTTCAAAAAGCTCCTTAGCCTTGAGGAAGCCTTCCTCGGTCATTCCAACCGATTTTGCCTTACCTACAGGGTTTGATAGGTATCCTTTATCATGGAGCCTGTTCAAAGTATCCCAGTCAAATCCCTTACAGGCTCTTGCACCCATCCCCTCATGCCTTCCATGAGTGACCAAGTAGAGGAGTGCCAGGGTGTAATCGTCTATCTTATCCTCGTCGTAGTTCATTTGTTCTCCGTCGAACGTCAATATCAGCCAGTGCTGTAAGCGGTAGGCTGGATGGATCTGTTAACCTAAAATGCTGTAGGGTTGATTGAGAAATCGCCGTTAGTTCCATAGCCGATTCTAAAACTTGACTTGGTTCCAGCCTTGATTACCGCGTTTACTTCTGTCATCCCACCGCCACAAATACCATTCGGCCAAGCACTCAAGATGTGCTCTCCTTCTGGGAGATACAAAACGACTTTCTCCGAAGCCCGAATGTCGGCGATTGGGCGAGACCGTCAACAAAGATACGGGACGAACAAGCGGACCCACCAAATCCACTGTCTCTCTTGATTGTTACTTCGCCTGTTCCCTGTGCTGGTTGCAAGAAATGCCTATTGAGAATCCTCTCCATCGGTGCATGGATCGCTGCAGCGTTGGATATTGGCTGGGTGGCACAGCCAGAAAAGACTATCAAGCCACATAAAAGAATTGTCAGTCTGTAGATCATGGATCGTCTCCTTCCCAGCTTAACTTTTGTCTCCTAGATTCATCTGAAAGAGGTTGCCGACCCAACTTGGGTAGCGAAACTAAATTGTTACTTGACTCTTTTTGCCTAAATGTAGTGATTGTTTAACCGCCGTCCATATACTTAGGATGCGTTAAGTTCCAAGAGAGAATATCAAAATAAATTGGTGGCACCTTCGCTTCTGCCGTTAGCCCTCTAATATACTGCTGTAGATTCTTGTAACGTTCAAATGAGTTCACGAAACTCATTGACGGCTTTTTTGGTATCGATACCCAATTTAAGCATTTCCTAATACTTACCAGTGCGTATTCATCGAATGGTACATGTGCCAGTTGCTTAAGCGTTTGTCTATCATTCTTAGAAAGACCTTGCCACAAGATCAGATGTTTAACTACAAGGTTCGTCAATTTGCGGCTTGCTGCGTACGATATGGAGCATCCCATCATATGGTTCCAGTGACATGCCAATTTATCCACGAGTTCATTTGTCCATTCATCGTATTTTTCCTGAGAGTTGTCTTTCAGTACATTAATTAGATCTTTTGTGTCGCGAAATTCGGCTTCAGCCCAGTTACGAAATATTACTGATGGCTTATGTGGCATGTGAGCAAAGGCGCGGAACGTGTTTCCACTGACAGATTCCCAAACAACCTGATTCAGGTCACTGATACTCCTGGTGAACCAATGCTCCAATGAAGCCCGCTGCTTTTGGAGAGCTTTAACTATCTCTTGATCGTTCTTAAATTCATATGGTTCTTTTTTTAGCATGGTCGATAAACTCCCTTTTGTAGACAACATCACGTCGTGGTATTTTCCGGCTAACCACTGATTAACAAGCAAATTTACCTTGATATATTAGTTTGCCTCCATTAGTTTCCTAGATGAATTATTTTTATATTTTTTACTCCTTGCGAAACCCCATTTTCCCATCCTATACCTTTTATAACAACTTTTTTAAATCCATATGATTTTAGACGACGTTTTTTGTCTGGTAATGAGAAGACTAACACCAATCCGTCTATATCGGGGCTTAACGCTGATATTACTTCTAATGTTGTTCCTTTCTTGCCCATAACATTACAACTAATTATTTTTTTATCTTCAAGGAATCCACGTGTTAATGATTCTGCAAGGTATTCTCTGTCTTTTATAGTAAAGGTATATGCCTCTATATTAAATGGCAAAAAGAAAAACATTAGGAAGACTATAATGCTACTTATGACTCTGAGGTATTGTGTCACCATTAATAATAGTAATCCTCCTTTCTAATTTTTGATACAATGACACGAGTCACAGGCTGCGAGGTAAAGAGGTCCTCGTGAAGTCTCAGGTTATGCCATGCTTTATATAAATCCATCAAGTATTTAGGAAATCACTTGCTTTTTTAATTTCTATATCACTGTTTCCCTTTATCATCTTTCTGATTTTGCGAACATCCTTACATCCTTTCACAATCACATATTTTACATCTTTTAAATCAAATTTTAACCTTATGTGTTCATTATTTTTAAGTTTATTGCTTTCACCAGACAAATCACCCAAATCATCGGTGTATTGGTTTGGCAATATAATATAATGTCTAATTCTTAAATCCTCGTTACGAATTTTCTTTATATCATCTATTGGTGGTATGTATCTCCATTCTCTTTCATTGTAAAAAACAGTGCCATCTTTTTCATAAGGTTTTGTGTAAATAAAGTAGTTAGTAATGAGATCTCTGATCTGGCTATCACTTTCCTGGGTAAAGACCAATGAATAAAGCGATGATAGATTATTCGGGTACCAAGTAGAATTGTCTGCTTTTGGTATGTAATGAACAGGAGTTAAGTTGTTATTTATTCCCCAGGACTTTTTTAAGCCAATGCCGTATTCCCCATAAGTCTTAATATGACTTCTCATTAAATGGTTAAATGGAATGTCACAAAAACACTTCATTAAAATAAAAAATTTTCTGGCAGCCCCGAAGGATGGATGAATATAGCTAAAATCTTCGCAATTGTATCGGGGAGAAAAAGCGCCGTGTTTAATCGTTTCTACTAAATATTCTAATTTTTTTGAAAAATTAAAAAAGTAGTTTGCGCTGACTTCTGACATCAAATTATTTTCCCTTTGGTGGCATAGCGCCTAAAGGTAGTGATGAGTTAGGCTTTTAGTGCTTACTGTCCTTATTTACTCTGAATTGGTCACTTATTTACAAATGGACATCCCTCCTCTTCCGATTAGATTTAGAATGCAGTAGGGACGATAAAGTAATCTCCATTGCTACCATAACCAATGCGGAAAATGAGACGCTTTCCAGGCGTAACTGTGCCCCTCGTTTCGGAAAGGCCACCGCCGCATATCCCGTTTGGCCAAGCACTAAAAATATGATCCCCTTCAGGCAAGAAAATAATAATCTTTTCACCAGACCAAAGATCCGCAATTGGGATTGCATCAACAAAGATTCTTGATGAACATGCTGACCCGCTACCAGTGTCACGTTTAATAATAATTTCGCCTGTGGCGGGTTTTTGGTCTAAATATCTATCATCTATGACTTGATTTTTAGGAACAAGCTTCGCCTGTTCGGTGGGAATTGGTACCGTTGCACAACTGCACAAAATCAATACAAATAAAAATCCAGAAATTTTAACTACATATCTAAATATCATTTTATTTATCCTCTTTAATTTAACATCGGCACCAACCCACTAGCCAACAGTAAAAAACGCTGCTGTTTGTGTGTACAGTTCAGCGCATGGTTAGGCCGCTTCATAGTAAACAACCCAAGGCTATGGCTGCCATTGGATAGCAGGCTAAGTACAGCAGACCGGGCCCGAGGTGTGCCCATATACGATGCGGCTCGTCACCTCCATGGATCCTCCCCCATTTCCCGAGTTCCTCGTCGGTGTAAAACCTGTTCATGGTCTCGCGGCTGGCGATAACTCCGTGATACAGCCGCGTGATTCCGAATATCGAGAGCGAGGCCAACGCGGCCATGCTGACCGGCACAACGCCCGACTTTTTCGGCACCACCCAGGTATATAGCACCCCCAACCAGACAATAGGAAAGATGTTTAGCAAGATCACGGAAACGACCATACGTTTCAACCGCCGAGTCCGCTCGTCACGACAGCCCCAATGTGCCCAAAGGGTAACGGTTGGGAACCCCTTGTATCGAGCAGACGTAGCGAGGATTTCAGCCCAGAAGAGCCCGTAGAAGAAAAGTAGAGCCGATGTCCCATACTCCATTGGTACTACCTCCTTTCCCGTCGCTGCCTAACAATACTGATAAGGCTTTCTTCAAGATCAATCGTGATAGCAATTTCTCATTAGTTAATCTCCTAACAATTAATATACGCAATTCCTTCCTACATCGTACGTTAAACATCACTTTTGAAAAAGATATAGCTTCTTTTCCTCGGCATAGACTACACCCTCGGTTTTCATCTTGCCAGTTTTGGGTATCTTCCAACGATAATCATCTATCTTTTGAATTTCTATAGAGATTTCTTCTTTCATAGAAATGACCTCTTTTTTAGAGGGGCGTTGTCAAAATTCAGTAGTTCATCATAAAAAAATGAAAATTTTCAGTCGTCAGCATTACTGATAACTGGAGCATTTTCCTATTATAAACCTCATTCTTAGCCCAACATCCTTATCATGGTAACACTATAGAACTTACTTCTTCTCCTTTAGCATATCCGAGAAGTTTGTTATTACGATCAACAAAAGCAAGTATCAACTCTTCCCCACGAGAGGATTTGTAGATATTAGCCCACAATTTCCAACTGCTTTGCATAATGCTAATCTTGTCTGCCCTTGGGAGGCTTACAAAATGTTCCGTGGCCATTACCTTAAGGATTCCCTTACTCATAGGATTTTTGGACTTGAAGACATCAATGAAAACACGGTGTGAAAGCAACTTGTCCGTGGCAAGTAAAGTTGCCCTAAAATTACCAAAAGGTGAGGTGTCCTTGTTACCTTTTTTTGGGATAGCTATCTTGCCGCCGTCAGTTCTAATGACCGATATGTTATCCATCACAAAAATGGTCTCGTATTTTTTCTGGAGTGTACACCTTTCCCATTTATTACCATATGCCAACGGCATCCATTCTTGGACAAAGATAGGAGGGTAAATAATAATTGACTCACTATTAATGCTGATTTTGTTAGCATCGGATATTGCAAACATAGAATGCCGGTTGTCCCACTCAATGACTCTATACTTCGTTTTCTGAGCTGAATACCCTTTGGGGATGTCAGTTGGGTATTTGTCTGATAAGCAATTAACATCCATGGGTATCAATAGTAGGACAAGAACTATTAGAATGAATAGGAAAACCGGCCCAGAATTAGCAAAACTTCCTAACAGTTCAAAGATTTTCTCTTTTACAGCCATAGTCTCCTCCTCAGTTAAATGTCTTTTTGCTGTTATATTCTTGACTGTAAGGATCAACAGAATCCAGTTGCAGAAATTTTTTTAAAAGCACTCAAACTGAAAAAGAAGCTTTTTTAACGCCCCTTAAAGATCAAATATCACCCTGGCTACCCATCTACCCTCTTCTTGCCTTACCTGTAGGAATAAAGGGGACAACCGTCCCCTTTTCCGCTCCCGTCTGGTTACAGTTATTTTCGATGACCGGATACACTCCGCTTTGCCGGAATGATCTCGATCAACGACCGAAGAGCCTTATTGACTGCCTCCGAGGTTGGGAAGTACTTTCTTACCTCCGGCTCCAGCATAACCGCCCCATCTTCGAGCTTGAAGTACTGAACCAAGTCGGTACCATCTTCTTTGTGAATGACGACTTTATGGCCCTCACGATATGCCTTGCAGTATTTCCCTCGCACTGCTCCTTTCATGGTAGAGAAGTCGTATTCCGGTCTCATGGCTTCTATCGTACTTATTATTAGTCCATCCTGAAAAATGAAAAATTTCCTTTGGAGCGAACATCGTCAAAACCGTAAGTCGTAAGTCGTGAATCGTGAATGGGTTTTATTCTATTTACGACTCCCGACTTTCGATTCACGATTTTCAGGCTGTTTGAGCCTGAAGGGCGAGTTCCTGAAAATGCCTGAAGCAAGTCATAGATGGGTCAAAAAACCTGCACTAGAGAGCGGAAAAGGGAATTTTTCAGTGTGAACTATTATAGTTTTTCTGTACATTACCACACAGGTAAAAAAAATTGCAACTTGAAGTTAAAATCCTGCCAGTATGTTGTTATAATAAACTAAATTTATGCTGAAGCGAAAAGGGGTTTTGGAACAGCCTCGTCAAAGATCAAATATCACCCTGGCTATCCATCTACCCTCTTCTTGCCTAACTTGAATCTGATGGTAAGTAACTGCCTTAATCTCTGTCTTTATGGTATGATAACCCTCCTTCAATTCCTCTCCATAAACAGTTGCTGTAAGCCTTCTCTCCCCTATCTCTTCAACCTCGAAGCGCTTCAAGAGCAGCCTTTCTGTATCATGCAGATACAGAAGCTCCCCTAACCATACTACCATTAACTGCTCCAGGTCCTGCCCATCTACAGCTACTCTTTTTTCAATAGACTCCGTTACCTCGGATGGGTCACATATTATTTCAAACAATGCCTCTCCGGCGTTCTGAAAGAGTTTCCTCAAATCCCTGCCGTAAACCTCTATCCCCATATCCGCAGTATGATCTATGAGCTCATATTTCTTCACGTAGTCTCCAAAGAATCGCTTCTTACAAACTCTGCCCCCCGATCTTCCATCTCCTTGAGGGCTTCTCCTCCAGTCTCTTTAGTCACTGCCCTTATCGCATCCAGGATCACAAACACCTTAAACCCTTCTGTTAAGCCATCTAAAGCAGTGGCCTTTACACAGTAATCGGTGGCCAGCCCACAGAGATAGATAGTCTTTACACCCCTTGATTTCAAGAAAGACGAAAGGTCTGTTTCCTGAAAACCACTATAAGCCTCCTTGTTTTCCGATGTGCCTTTCTTTACAAGGTGTCTTATCCTGTCAACCATAAGCCCCTTATGGATCTCCGCCCCCTCTGTTCCAGCTACGCAGTGGGGATGCCATAAATCAAAACTACAGTGATTGGGGGGATGATAGTCCTGGGTAGCTATAACCAGCTCAAACTTACTCATCAATCTATTGATTATCGGGATGATCTCTGAAGCACCGTGTACCTCCAGTGCACCACCCTCACAAAAATCGTTCTGCACATCCACTATAATCAATGTCTCTTTATCCATCTCAACACCCCTCCTGCCTTTAGAATCTCTGACTCCCGGGGAGTTAGTATTGCCTTTACAGGGATACTGATGCCTTTAGATTTATTACAAAATGTAATATCTCCGTCTGTTCCCAAACCTTCCCTAATCCCTTTAATCTCTATAGTATCCCCCTCTTCGATCTTTTGATAATCCTCATCCTTCTGGAATCCAAAAGGCACTATCCCATAGTTTATCAGGTTACTGCGGTGGATCCGGGCAAAAGACCTGGCTATTACAGCCTTTACACCAAGGTACATAGGTGCCAGTGCAGCATGTTCCCTGGAGGAGCCCTGTCCATAGTTCTTTCCACCTATTATAACCCCGCCCCCCATCTTCTTTGCCCTTTTAGCAAAATCCCTATCAATCCTGAAAAAAACAAACTCCGATATAGCAGGTATGTTTGACCTGAGAGGAAGAATATCAGAGGAAGCAGGCATAATGTCGTCAGTGGTTATGTTGTCTCCAACCTTTATCAGAACAGCACAGCAAATATCATCTTCCAGGGGGGCTTTCACAGGGACCTGTTTTATATTTGGTCCCCGGATGATATACACATCTTCCGGGTTAGGTGAAGGTGGCACTATCATATTATCATTTATCAAAAATCTCTCTGGTTCTTCAGTCTCAACCACATCCAGGTCCATCTCCCTGGGATCTGCCATCGCCCCCTTTATGGCTATAGCCGTTGCAACTAGCGGATTACATAGATAGATCATGGCAGAGTCAGTCCCACTCCTTCCTTTAAAGTTTCGATTGAACGATCTAATGGATATTCCATCAGTTTGAGGAGACTGTCCCATTCCTATACAGGGACCACAGGCAGGTTCCAAAATCCTCGCTCCACTGGCTATTATAGCTGACAGATCTCCTTCTCTTGCCATCATCTCGTATACCTGTCTCGACCCCGGACTAACAGTCATACTACACCATGGAGCCACAGTCCTTCCCCTTAATATAGAGCTTACAGATTTCATAACCTGATAGGAGGAATTGGTGCAGCTGCCTATACATACCTGATCTACCCTTTGCCCTTTCAGTTCCCTGATTTTCACCACATTGTCAGGGCTATGGGGTTGGGCTATCAACGGCTCTAATCTGCTCAGGTCTAAGTCAAGTTCCTCATCGTAGAAAGCATCCTCATCGGCTTTAATCTGCCGCCAGTCCTTCTCCCTATTCTGTGCCCTAAGATACTTTTTCGTTCTCTCATCACTGGGAAAGATGGAAGTGGTCGCTCCAAGTTCAACCCCCATATTGGTTATCGTAGCCCTCTCTGTAACACTCAGTGTATCCACCCCGGGACCACCGTATTCTATAATCTTTCCTACTCCTCCCCTTACCGACAACCTTCTCAATACCTCCAGTATAACATCCATTGCTGTTACCCACGGGCGGTTGAGTTTGCCTGTGAGCCTTATTACTATAACCTCTGGCATCTTGAATTCATAAGTGCCTGAAGCCATAACAGTGGCTATATCAAGACCGCCGGCGCCGATAGCTATCATTCCCATTCCACCGGCCGTGGGTGTATGACTGTCTGTGCCCAAAAGAGTCTGTCCAGGAACTGCAAACCTTTCCAGATGCACCTGGTGGCATATCCCATTGCCTGGTTTTGAAAAGTAAGCCCCATACCTGGCAGCAGTAGACTGAAGGAACAGATGATCATCGGGATTCTTGAAATCGGTTTGCAGCATGTTGTGATCTACATACGATACAACAAGAGGCACCTGTACCCTGGGAATATCCATAGCCTCAAACTGAAGATAGGCCATAGTACCCGTGGCATCCTGAGTAAGAACCTGGTCTACAGAAATTGAGATGGTCTCACCCTGGCAGAGGTTACCTGAAACCCTATGCTCTCTGAATATCTTTTCAACAAGATTTTCTCCCATCAACTGCCCTCTCTTACCATTTCAATTTATCAGAACTTCCCTTTAAATACAATAGATTTTCAAGAACCATTCCTACAATAGCTGCTTGACAGTTTTTAAAAGGACATGTTGTCTATTTTTGAGCAGGAAGGGTCAAAATGTATCCCCCGGACTTCTTTGAAACAGTAAAACCCATGATACCTCTAGGCAGGGAGGGTAAACCGGAGGATATTGCAAATGCTATAGTATTCCTGGCTTCGGAGGAATCGAGTTATATGGCTGGTGAGACCATGTACGTAAGCGGTGGGATGTATATGAAATAGCCAGATACAAAGAAAAAAGAACAAGGTTAGACAGAAGGGGTAGTTATAGGACTACCCCTATTTGAGCCTGTTCAATACTATTTTAGCTTAATAATTACTGATAGTTACAAAGCTGAAAAAATGAATTTAACTCAAATTTACTGCATTTCCGAGGGGACAACCTCCGGAAAGCCAATGTTTTGAAAAAAGTTAACTCAAATTTATTGCGTTTGCGAGGATGATTTAACTCAAAAAATAACGTTTTCGGCTCCTTGATAAATAGGCATATTTAGTAACTCCCATTATATATTAAGGTTTTTGTGCTTCTCTGTAATATTGAACATCCGTGTTGAACAATAAGAGAAGAAAAACCTATCCTAAAACTGAATTATTGAACAGGCTCTATTTATATTTTTCTAATATCTCTCCGAATCTTTCCGGTTCAGTTGGGACAAAGTCATCTTGACCACCTTCTTTAAGCCAAATGTGGCCAAATGGTGTAATGGAATAACCATTTCCAGCGCCACCATCGGCAAGTGGCTTGTGCTCCATAATGTGTGACGCCAGGGCGCAGTATACCCCTTCTGCAAAGCTCCCAACCAGCAGCATAAAAAACAGGGGATAGTTCTCGCAGTTTTGTGTCGGTATCCTGGATTCCTTGTTTTCTAAAGTATTTTTCTACAGCCTCAACGCCGTGGCTAACCGGCTGGCAAAGAGCGTCAGCGATTTGCCAGTCCGTGTTCAGCCGCTTGTTATGTGAATTACATTACTTTTAAGCCAATTTGTGAACATTTCACGAGTGAGATTTCCTGCAGCAAGATCAAGAATGATTTGTTCTTGCTCATCCACAGTTGCCCTAATCTCATATCCGTTAAGAATTAAAAAAGTTTCCATGGCCGCATGGCCGATTCTTTTATTGCCATCAACAAAAGGATGATTCATGACGAGGGAAAAACAGAGAGCCGCTGCTTTTGAAATAATATCTGGATAGAGATCGGTCTTGTCGAATGTAATACGAGGTTGATTGATTGCAGATTCAAGTGCTCCAATATCTCGAATTCCACGTGAACCGCCTGAAGTAGAAATGATCGCTTCATGAAGCTCAAGAACTTCGAGAAGAGAAAGATAGCGCATTATGCAAGCCGCCCATAAAGTTCCCTATTTTTAGACAATACTCGACGCATTGCCGCTTCAAAGTCTGGTTCCGGCTGGGCAATAAGATCCTCAATGGATGCTGTAACGAACTGGTCCGGCAACAGACCAAATTTCTCTGCTTTTTCCCTAAGGAGTACGGCTTTTGAGTTCTCTATTTCCACAGTAATTCTTGTCATGATAGATTCCTCCAGTTATCAAGATATAAGCACTATAGCATAGTGCTGATTGACCTTCAAATTTTCTTTTCAGATAACGTATATTGGACAGAAAAAATAGGCTCTTCTCCCATTTTCTACGGTACAGGCAGAGGTAAAGGAAGTGGGTTATCGGCCTGAAAGATTTTGAGGATAAAGTATTTAAGATCATGGAATCCACATGCCTTACGTCTTATGAGTCCCACCTTCCTGTTATTTGCCTCCAGGATCGCTGTGCTGATAGGATATAAACAGTAACTCCAGAGTCCTGACCTATGAACCTTAAGCATATCCGCAAAATCCATCAAGTGCTTTATGTTGCTCTCATAGGCCATCTCACACCAGTTATCAATAGCTTTATTGAATTGGACAACCGTTACACACTCCCAGAGTTGTTTTAATTGTTCACCCAAGGTATAAGCTGTGTTAAGGGGCATATTGATATTCAAAAGCTGTCTTAAGCGCATCTCACCCTCTTCTTTTAACCTCATGGGGTTCATAACAAGAAGCCACTTTGTCTTTTTAAAGAACCCTTTATGCTCTTCATCTGCCTTTTTAAACTCATCGATCCTTATACGATCCATAACCTTGTTGAAGTCTTGTACCACGTGGAACTTGTCATGGACTATCAAGGCACTGGGGCAGTATTCTCTTATCCCTTCTATATATGCCTTAGACATATCTATGGCAACGGCCTTGATACGCTTACGCCTTTCTTTCCCTAACTGTTCAAAGAACTTTGATAAGGTCTCCTTATTCTTTCCTATGCCTACCCATATGAGACGTGGGTTATTGAGGTCAAAGACACAGGTAAGGTACTTATGTCCCTTTCTATAGGAAACCTCATCTATGCCGATAACGGTTATATTATCTAAACCAGGAGCCTCAAATCTGTGTTCAAGATATGCCTTGTCTATGTTCTTAACTGTCTTCCAGTTAAGGGAGAAATACAAGGCTACAACAGTCAATGGAAGATGCTGACACAACCAGGCAACGGCCTCCTCAAGACGTTTTGTTGCACGGGCATAGGGACGTACAAAGGGTATATGCTCAACACGGATGCCACATTGTTTGCACCTGACCTCATAGTATTCAACTTTAGTGGAGGTCCTCCAGCCATGAAACAGGAGGTCTTTAACCGTCCTCTCTTTCTTTCGCTCTGGTGATGCCTTTCGATTACAAACAGAACAGAGGTGATTATGCCTAAAATCTCTTTCAAGCTCAATATTAACCTCTATAGATTCTTTAGAATAAGAAATTTGCTTGAGTTTATACCATACATAACCTAAAATACCTTTGGGGATTGCTGCTGACATACGATCACTCCTTTCTTGTGAATAGTTTGTTTTAGATAACTCCCTATTCTTACAAAAGGAATGTATGTCTTGCAATCCCTATTTTCCCATTAATTTAACCGTATATTTTGGGAGAAGAACCTAATATTCTTGGAACTATCCCCTGGATTCCAGAATCTCAAAGAAGGAATCTAACACATCCTTAACCTGTTCATCAGAATAACTTCTTGGATCGACAAAATCGGACTCGAATATGGCGCCTGGAATCCCAAGATCCTCATAAATTCCCTGCTTAACATCGTATTGTCCCATGGATGCCATACGACAGCTTCGATTGGAATGGAAGACAACACCATCTACGTGATATTCCTTTATCATCTGCTTGTATAATTCTGTTTTTTGTTGAACACCGTATGACAGCAATGGATTACCCACGTACCTCTCTGCAAGGCCTTCAAAGGGTCTGGAAATATCGACTCTGCCACCGAAGGTCGTTGCATAGACATCCGCCACAACAACCCCTCCTTTTTCTTCTATATATTTAAACAGATTGAGATTATACCATATAGGGAATAAGTCCCATAACAGACGGTATTTCTCATTGGGTACAGCAGCTTCTTTCCTCTTTGCAAGCTCGCTTATCTCATCATATAACTCATTATAAAATTCGACAGCCTCCTTTTTTCCCGCAAGGGTTACTATAGGGAACATATTGGTGAAGATTTCAATCGGGCTTATCGGCGAAGGTACTGTCTTCCTTAGACCTCCTATTTCTAAAAACAGCCTGCTTGCTTCATCCGAATATCCAAGCACCTCTTTGAATTTGTCCATGTCGAATTTATTACCTGTGTGTTCTTCCACAAAATCCATCAGTTCTTTCAACTGCTCTGCAAAGTAATTTATATGATGTCGAGAGAGGCCTTCACCTACCGGAAGAGCTGCATCAACAATATACAATGGAACATTGAAATGTCTGCTTAACTCCTCCCACCACTTGGCCATAGACAAACAGGCATGCTCTGTGGCAATTAGCAGATCGGGCTCTGGAAGTCCCTGCCCCATAAATGGACCTTTATTCAGGTAAATTGAGCCCAAATTGTTAAGCGCATAGCTGCAAAGGTCAGTGGAAAATCCTTTTGCTTCTGCTGCAGCACAGAATTCTGCCGATAATTTCCTTGCCGCACACATGGTACCATAATTCTCCGGATAGATTGGGAATACATCCATCGTATAGCAAACTTCAACAGGTGCTACAGACGAAAGCCATGCCACAGGCTTTTTTTGCGCCTTTACCATAGCGGATTCCGTGTAGTAATCTGCCATCAGTTTGCCCAATTTTTCAGCGGTCTTCAGCCTCTTCTTTTTTTCAGGTTTTTTATCACTCATTTTTTTAATCCTTTCTTCTTTAAAAAGTTATAAGAGATTGCCGCGTATCCGGTCAGCTAAGTACCTATCTCAACATACCTATCTCAACATCTCGATAAATGCTTGAACCCTGGTCTTGAATTGTCCCTCTTCACCCATCCTGTCTTCTGTTTCCAGGTACAGGAAGGGTATGTCGTTTTTCTGTAGGACATCCTTCATATATGGATATTCGAACAAATGGGTGTCACAGTACTTCTGTACTATAGAGATTACTCCCTCTACCCGGTATTTCTTGACCTCCTCCAGTACCCTTTCCATCCTCTCCTCGGATGGATGTTTGCAGGGGCAGGCTATTCTCATCTGGTAACGGTCTGCCAAAGACCTTATAGGATCGGAAGCAGGCTCCGCAAGATCCCAGAAATAACGGCTGCCAATGCAAAGGTCATCGGCAACAATGCTTCCACCTGCCTCTTCTATCATTTTAAGTATATTTACATCCTCGAATGTTGAACCAGAAACCAGAAAACGCACCTTCCCATCCCTGGAAGATTTGGAAGATATCAATTCTCTCTTAAGAGAAGAAAGCATTTTGTTGTATTCTTTTTTGGGTGTCACAAAACCGGCCCTGACAACATGATAGAAGTCACTGCCAGATAAAGGAGAGTTGTCTTCTCCCCTTATCTCATAAAGTTCCTTAAGCAGCTTGCGGCTTTCATTATATGTTTCTATAGACCGATTTATCGAGTCATCGTCTATAGACTTCCCAATGAATTCCTCTAGCTTCGATCGTAGAACTTTAAACTCCTCTATCAAACACCCCCTGGCCGCTTTAGTCCTTTTTGCCGGCGCACCGATGTAGCCAACAAAAGGAATCTCAATATTCCTTGACCAGATCCCTGGCATATTCCTCATAATATCACAGGTCTTAGAGGTTACCATTCCATCCAGATAGTCATAAGTGCCTTTCAAACCCTGATCCAGGCAGCTTCTGCCAAACGCACATATGAAGCTCTGGAGATGTGAATCCGCGAGAGTAACCTTATCCAGCGAGCCCAATATCCTGACAGGTATAATGCCGGCAGCATCTATTAACTCCTCTGGGGCATAACCACAGAAATATCCGAAAATCCTTTTACCTTCTTTCTTCCACCCTTTCGCCAGCTCGTGACGTTTTGCGTATCGTTCCTGGAAATCTTTAATCATCATGGTTCAGTCCTTTCTGTTTTTGGAGTTATTTCTTCTTGCTTCACTCATGCAGCGGAAAATCGGAAATGGGAAATTGTAAGTCGTGAATCGTAAGTCGTAAGTCGAATAAAACTAAAAGCCCCGTTTCCGAGTTTCGACTCTCGATTCTCGATTTACGATTCACGAATAACTGCCACTACGATGCAAACGACTCCTCAGCTATCTCGACTACACTCTTGTCCCCTGATTTTATTGCCCTGACCTTACTGATCACCGTAGGAAGAACCGTATTAGCATAGAATTTGGCAGCAGCCACCTTGCCGCTATAAAATGCCGCATCCTTGCTGCCAGATATGAGTTTTATTATACCCTTCTGGTCCGAAGCCCCCTCTTTTTCCATAATCTCCTTGAGTTTTTTCTCTGCTATAGTTGCCTGCCAGAGCAGCATCCACCCAAGGGCAACCATGCCGAAGACTTCCATATATGGGTACGCGTTAATAATAGGGATAATGAAATCAGGTCCCCTGGCGATCTGACCAAAGTGCATGCTCACTTCTGCCAGCGAATTCTTGGCCTTTTCAAACCCCTCTATACAGCCCTTAAGTGTCTCATTTGACCTGTTCGCTTCGATGAAATTATTCATGTCAGTCAAGAAATTCATCAAGACGCCGCCTTTTTTCATCCCCAACTTTCTGCCAACAAGATCCAGTGCCTGGATACCATTTGTACCTTCGTAGAGAGAGGCAATCTTATTGTCCCTGAGGAGCTGCTCCACCGGATATTCGGAACAGTAACCGTATCCACCGTACACCTGGATTGCCTCCTTTATTATATAGAAGGACATATCACTGAAAAAGGCCTTGCACACAGGGGTGAACAGGGCTATATAATCCGAGTATTTTTCCCTTTCGTTCTCATCTGTTGCCGTAACCTCTTTATCCTCACAATAGGCTATATAATATGCAAACGCCCTCATGCCTTCCACGTAACTCTTCATCCACAGAAGCATTCTTCGTACATCAGGATGATTGATTATAGTAACCTGGGGTGCGTTGGGGTCCTGCATGCTCATAATACTGGCCCCCTGAAGCCTCTCTTTTGCATAGGCAACGGCATTGAGGTATGCAGAGCTGGCCTGTCCCAAGGATTGGAGTCCCACACCCAATCTGGCCTCGTTCATCATATGGAACATAATCTTCATGCCCTGGTTCTCTCCGCCCAGAAGTTCACCGATACATCTGCCATTGTCTCCAAAATTCAGGGTAGTCGTTGCTGAACCGTTAATCCCAAGCTTATGCTCTATCCCGCTGCAAAAGATGTCATTATCTTCACCAAGACTTCCATCTTCATTAACCCTGATCTTTGGAACCAAAAACAGGGATATCCCTTTTGTTCCCTGGGGTGCCCCCTGAATCCTGGCTAGAACAGGATGTATTATGTTTTCCGTCAGATTATGTTCCCCTGCCGTGATAAAGGATTTGGTGCCTGTTATAGTATACGTCCCATCCGCGTTCTTTTTTGCAATTGTCTTGGTAGCGCCCACATCGCTTCCCGCACCTGGCTCAGTAAGGCACATGGTGCCTGCCCATTCACCGGAATACATCCTCTCCATGTATTTCTTCTTCTGCTCTTCCGTACCATATATCTCTATGAGCTTGGCAGCTCCATGGGTAAGCATTGCATACCCTCCCAGTGCACCATTTGCTGCACTAACGTGTTCTTCTATCGGTGCAAATATGGTAAAAGGCAACCCCTGTCCGCCTATCTCAGGATTCTCCGTAGGTGTTATCCACCCTCCCTCTTTATAGAGCCTGAATGCCTCATGGAAACATTCAGGCACCGTTACCTTGCCATTTTCATACTTGCAGCCTTCTCTGTCTCCTTTTTCCCTTGTAGGCAGTAACACATTTACCGCCAGCTTTCTCGCCTCCTCAATAACCATATCAAAGTCCTGTTTTGTAAAATCCTTATATCTCTCAGTCTTACACAGATCCTCAACGCACAACTGTTCGTACAATACAAACTCTACATCTCTCTCGTCAACTAATAGATTCCCCATACGCACCCCCCTAATCCTTGTTTAAAAGTTTACAGGCTTCCAAGACGGATAAAATCCTCTGGCTGTAAAAATCTCTCTTCACTGATGCCTAAACCTTCTTCGATTAGATCCAGGACAATTCCTTTTTCTTCAGGGAGTTTATAACCATCATAGTCCTGTTTTAATAAATGGATAAGATTTTCAGTCCCTGTCCGATAAGCAGGGTTCCTGAAGTGGTCGAAACAAATCCTGCTGGTCACATCCAGCCCATTTACCATTATTTTCATCTCTTCCAGGCACTCATGGGGTGAAAGGAGCTCCATTTCATTCTTTTCGTACGCATCCAACAGGGGGGTACCAGGCAAAGGGGTAAAGGGTCTTGATCGTATGAAATCAGGATTTATCTCGTTTAACACGTTTGCAGTATTCACGGCATGCTGTTTAGTCATTGTCCTTCCACCCAATCCAGGCATAATATATTCTGAAAGTTCTATACCGGCTTCCATCACCTTTTTTCCTGCAAGGATATGTTCCTCTGCCGTTACCCCTTTCTTGATCTTCCATAACAATTCATCGTCTCCTGTCTCCAATCCTATATGCAATCTCGACAGACCTGCCTTACCCAGTTGTTTTAGCTCCTCCGGTTTCTTTTTAAAGATGGTCTTCGCCCTGGCATAAGAGGTTATCCTGTTCAGGGTAGGAAACTTCTCCTTTAAATACACGATAATTTCAACCAATTGGGGAGTGGGAATTACAACAGAATCAGCATCCTGCAAAAACACTGTCCTTGCCCCAGAATGCAGCCAGTTAAATACATTGACAAAACTGTGATTGTTGTTGAGTTGGGGGATACTTCTTATAAGGGCGGCACCTACTGCATTGTTTATGTCCCCAGCATAGCCCAAATCCCAGGACAACTTTTTTATCTCGTCACAGATGGCACTCACCGTATCAATATCGGCTTTAACATCATCTACTGACCTCTTCTTGAATTTCTCGTGATTATATGGTCTGCCATAGCAGAAGGCGCAGTGATTCCAGGGGCAATTCCTCGTAACTCTTATCAGCAGAGAATAGCTTCCACCTTCACTTGGTGGACGAATGGGCCCCATCTCAAAGGAAAGTTCGGCAAGTTTACTGTGATGAATTAGCATCTACTATACCACCATTGACGAGATTCCCGAACCCTTTCAAAATTCCTCATCCATCATCTTCTTTGACGCCTCCTGGCCAATTATTCCATCGGCACTGCCAGTTAAGCTGAAGTAATCTTCAAACTTTTTATCTTTAGGCCATCCTACAAAACAATCAACCTTATCCCTATCGGGGTTTACAAGCCACATCATAAAAGAGTGATCCTTAACTGTAAACCACCATTCTTCTTCCCTTATTAGGAATGCAAGGAAAAAATACTCGCTAACAGGAGGGAGTATCAAGGCATAATCTACCTTGCTGCCCAAAACACACTTAGCAGCGGCCAGCTCTCTGAATCCTTCTATTGCCTCGCTAATGTCTTTCTTTATCACCCCTATTACTTCGTGTTTCTTGTTCCCTTCTTTCCTCTCCACATGAATATCAGGCAGGGCAAACCCGATGTACTTAGGCTCCAGGATAGTATAGCCTACATACTTCAGAAAATCCTCTACCCCCTTCTTAATCTCTTCTTTTGTAAACCTCTCCTCTTTTTCCTCATACATATCCAACATCCCCCCACAACAGTATCAAATACAAATTATATCCATTGTCTTTTATCTTATTTAAACTAACCTCGTCAGATAAGTCAAATAAAAAATTCTTTTGGTGGGTGGTAATGGAGTCACAATCGTCAGGTAGTTTTTGTGGTTAATGGGAGTAGTTGATACAACAATCAGTTTAGCGAGGGCAACCAACAGGTAGTTCTCGACAAACCTAAGAGGTTAATAAAAGGACTGGGAGGTGGACTGAATTTCGAGGATTGGAAGACTAAGGAACTGGGAAAAATAACTCTATCCCTTTTCTCACTAAATCCGGATACGCTGGAACAGGCTGTCTCAAAGATAGGGGATATTGAACAGAGTAAAAGTCTTATGAAATCACCAAGGAGTATTTAGAGATTGTCTGTAAAGTTGAGATAAGTCAGGGCTTATCAATTTGCCAAATATTCTTTTAAATCATCTACATTGAGCTTATCAAATTCTTTCTGGTCTTCTGAGACCTTTTTAACAACTTCCTGAATTTCCCTATACGTCAATAATAGAAAGTCATTGCAAGGATCCATCGAAAGACTCAAGTTTCTTATTAAATCATTAAACTTTTTTCCTAATTCAATGGCTTTGTTGGAATCTTCTATTCGTTCTCGTTTGCTGAAGGGGGTCAAGATAGGATGATATTTTTCAACACTTGTCATATTTGCATTGTCATCAATTATTCTGTAATGAGGACAATTTGTCCTTGTTGAACGGCGATAAAGTTCAATTATTTACTGCCAATTATTTTTGCTTCAACAAATATTATGGGCGATAATATAACTTTTATTTCTAATTCGGGATTATCTTCTTTTATTTGTCTAAATTCTGATATTACATCTGGGTTGTTATATACATAGTATCCTTCACCTCCATATATCTTAATTGATTTGGTTGCTTTTCTTATTTGCTCGATTATCAGGTCACAAGAATCCCCCATTTTTTCAATATCCTTATAACTAGTGCAATGTCCCTTTAATACCTTTACTATGAATTACTATAAATATTCCCTCCCCCTTGATGGGGGAGGGGCAGGGTAGGGGTGAAGAATCGCTATGTTGCCCCCTCCCCTTAATCCCCTCCCACCAAGGGAGGGGAGACATTTTTGGTAAAGTTATTTATGAGTCAAAGCAGTAGTTGTGGAGGTAGATGGCGGGCAGCATGTACATAATTCAAACGATAAGATACGGGACGAATGGCTTAGAGCTGAAGGGTATAAAGTACTGAGATTTTGGGATAATGAAGTATTCAATAACTTAGAAAGTGTTTTGGAG
>Ga0210051_1000626_pt1 | contig 33681 bp, 29 predicted proteins | sample CryGey092014_all_FD_185464 | JGI IMG/M metagenome (GOLD analysis project Ga0210051, IMG submission 185464) | Groundwater microbial communities from aquifer - Crystal Geyser CG23_combo_of_CG06-09_8/20/14_all (SPAdes) (version 2) | ecosystem: Environmental > Aquatic > Deep subsurface > Groundwater...
TCTGGTTCGAGACCACGCGCCTCAACTCGTCCGGGAACGCTCTGAAGATCCGGCAGGTGATTGCGTAGTAGTCGATTGCGTCCTGCCAAACGGCAAGCGTCCGGTACCCTCGGTTGACATTGCGCCGAGGGCTCGCCACGCGAGCTCGCTGCGCCCCTTCCATGCCTTCCGTGCCTTCCATCCTTCCAGCCTTTCCTCACTCGTACGTCAGCCACGCCGTGGCCGTGCAGTCTCGGTTCGCGGTGAAACGCACCCAACGCGCGTGGTATCCCTTGTGGACATGGTGGACGAACACCTGCGTAGACTCGACCGTGAAGGCGTCGTACACCACCCAGTGGCCGTCGCCAACGGGGTCCACCTCGACGACGAACTCGACGGCAGTGTCTGCGTCGTGCGTGAGCGTCAGCGTCTTCGCATCGTAGCCCGCCATCAGGTACGGATCCGACCGTTCGCCGCCCTTGACCGGGGTGTCCTTCCACGGTCCACCTTCGCCGCGTGGCTTGCCGAGCTTCCACAGGTCGTCGATCGTGCCGAACCAGAGCCCGCAGCCGTCGTCGCCGGCGAAGAACTGACCGTCCTGCCGGGCGCCGATCCGGGCCCCGCTCATGACGAACAGCCCACGCCAGGTGCAGAAGTCGGCGATGAGCTTGTGGTGGCTGCACACCGGCTTCAGCTTGCTGAAGTCCGGCACGGCTTGCGCGCCCCAGCGAGGGACCTCGTAGAACGTGCCGTGGAGGTTGGCGAGGAAGCGCTCCGACACGGCCTCGCGAATGCCGCGGGGCCAGCCCGAAGGGAAGGGGCTGTCGAACGTGGGCGAGCCCTTGGGCAGTCGCCAACGTCCGCCCTCTTTGTCGGTCACGATGACGGAAGCGGCGTCGACCTCAAAGTCCTGCTTGAACGCGCCCACGTCCAGCAGCCACTTCGAGCGATCTTCTTCCGGTTGGCTGAACGTCAACCGCGTCGTGCCTTCCAGGTGCACGTTTCTGAACACGGTGGCTGCCGCCTTGCCATTCCCGTCCACCTGCTGCGACACCCACTCCAGGCCGCGGTGGATCGCCGAGGGGCGGAGGATGCCGCCGATATAGCTCGTGGCGTCACCGGCGTCGGGCAGCGCGTCGAACAGTTTCGCCTCGGCCGCGTCCTCGCGGCGTGGCGTCAGGTAGTGGAAGTACGCCGTGGCGGTGCAGTCGCGGTCGGCGGTCACGCGGATCCATTCGCCTGGCGGGTTGTCCGTGGTCGCGTGGCACGCGTAGCCGCCGGCCGGCACGCGGATCTGCTCATACGGCTCCCAGTTTCCGTGGCCATCGCGGTCGACCTCCAGGGAGAAGGTGACGGTGTCTTTCGCATCGTGGAACAGGTGCGCCGTTCGCTGCCGGTAACCGGCCCACAAAAACGGCACCGACGGTTCGCCCGCCGTGATCGCGTCATCCACCCAGACACCACCCCAGCCGACCTGTGGACCGAAGCGTTCGAGTCGGTCACGGGTGCCGAACCACAGATTCGACTGCGCCTGACCACACAACTCGTTCTCCATCATCGACGAATCGTCGGCGCCGAGCACCACCCGACCATTCCAGTGGCAGAAATCTGGGATGTAGCGAAGGTGGGTGCAGATCGGCCGGATGCCGCCGGTTGCCTTGGCGCTGAAGCCGATTGGGAAGTCGAACATGCTGCCATGCACGCACATCATCGGCTTGCCGGGCTCGATCTCGCGGATCCGCGGCCACTCGGTGAACCAGCCGTGACGCGGATCGAAGGTGTGGCTGCCCTTCGGCAGGCGAAAGGTGTGCCACTGCCCGCCGTCCAGCAGCTTGAGGCTGATTGAGCGCTTGTCCCAGCCGAACGTCCAGAGCGGCGCGTCGTCGCTGGGGCTGCCGCTGATGCCGCCCGGGCCGGTGACATCGAGGAATTGCTTCCGCTCGATGAGGCGCCATTCCCTGCCGTCCCACTCGGCGAGGCTGCCCGCCTCCTCGCCTTTGGGTGGGCCGCCCACGAGGTACTGGCGGTCGTCGAAGTTGCCTCCTCGCTCCCCATTGTTGGCGATGACCACGCGCCCCTGCGCCGTGTAGCCGCCCTTGCCGTGCCAGCCGGGAACGGGTTTGTCGAAGAGCTTGGTCACCGCCAGCGAGTGCACGTCGACCTCGTAGATCGCGCCCTCCATGTCGAAGAAGTAGACCTTGTTCGCCGGGTCGGTCAGATGCCGCATCACCGCCGTCATCCGGCCGCGCAGCTGCTCCAAGTCGGCGGCGCGAACGCGGCGGTCGGCGTCGATGAAGTAGGGCCCGAGGAGGAGCTGGTTCGACTCCTTGTGGATCATCCGGCAGGCGTGCGTGCCGCCAACGCTCTCCGGTCGAATCGTCAGGTTCATCCGCTCATCGACTTCGTACAGCTTGTCATTGCTGCCGGTGACCTTGTGCTGCGGGTAGCTCAGGTACCACAGTCGGCCCGCCCACGGGGCGATGGCGCCGATCCCGGCTTCGCCGTGCGTGGCGTCCTTCTTGCCCGGCTCGGGCTGGTTGAAGGGGGAAAGGTGCGGGTAGATGCCGCTGATGCAGAGCGGCCCGTCAGCGTTCATGGCTTGTTCGGCTCCGGCGGAGGAGGTGAGGACAGGCAACGCGGCGGCAATGGCAAGGACGAGCATGGCAGGTCTCCCGAGTGGGCGCTCCGTAGCACACTGCAGCTTCCCGCTTCCTTCGCAATCTGTGCGCCTCCCAGTGCATGGTATCAAGCGCCGTCGGCTCACTCAAGAGCGGCCGGCGGGAACCGCGGTGCCTCCTTCAGGTCCGCCGCCAGCACCAACCGCCTCCCGCCCGCGATCTCCAGAGCGTGCTCGACCGGCATCTCCGCGCACGGGTCGACATACACAAGCTGATTCTCGCGGAGCCCGCCGAAGTAGAGCGCCAGCTCCTCCGCGGCCCGGTCGTTCACCTGCACCGCCCGCAGTGCGCTCATCTCCCGCCACACCGGGACGTGTTGCGTGTGCACGCCACACAGATGGATCATGCCGCCGTTGGGGTAGAGCGACAGCAACTCCTCGTCCAGCGGCGCGACGAACTCCCGGTACTGCTCGGCGGACAGCACTTGGCAGGCGCACCCACACAGTTGGCCGCACCCCGGCGGCTGGCGCCGGCCGCCCGGCACGATGCACTGGAGTTGCTCGGCCGGAACCGCATCCAGGTACCAGCGATGGAGGTCGCAGATCACTTCGTTGATCACGCGCAGGTCGTGCTTGGCCGCCTCGGGCTCGAGCAGCAGGGCTTCGAAAATCCGCTGGCCGTACAGGTTCACTGCGACATTCAGCGCGCTCGAAAGCGTGGGCGTTCCGAGGATCACCCCGCGCCCTCCGCGCTCTACGAAGGCGCGCGCAAACGCCTGCGTCCGCCGCCAGGTAGCGTTCACGGCGAAGTCCGGCCGGTCGAGCTGACCGACCGGCGTCTCCAGCAGCCGCACCTGCCACGATCGGTCCTCCATCTGGGACACGTCCGCCCCGAAGAGGTGATCGACGAAGTGCACGCCGTCGGGGTCGTGGTTCACAGCCAACGGCCGGAAGACCTCCCGGTCCGTCGCCGCGTCCACCTGCCCCGCCAGCCACTCCAGCGACTCATCCAGCCACTGCTCCCAGTTGGCGAGGACCTCGCTGGTATGGCGGACGATCCCGCAGAGGACGAAGACAGGATCCGGCACCGCGCCCTCGAAGAGAGCGACCAAGCGGCGGAAGTGATGCTCCCGAACGGACACCAAGTCCAGGGCGTTGAGTCGCTGGGGGACGTCTGTTGTCATTGGCGATTCGCTGTCACGCTTGAGGGGACGTCACTGAAGGCAGGCAGCGTGAGTCGTCACATAGCCGGACGGGAGGGACAGGATTGGCAGGATGGCACGGCGGATGGATGCCGTGGGTTTGGACAGCTCGTCGCACCCTCTGGGAAGCCGGCGCCCCTAGAGCCTCTCTTGCGCGTCAGAACTCCGCGGGCACGCCGGGCAGCGATTCTACCACGGCCAACAGCCAACAGCAGGCGCCCAGCGCCGAGATGGGCTGCGGGTTTGGTCATGTGGCACAGCCCGCCATCGGCGGAAGACAAGGCACTTCGCGTCGTCGCGAGTGCAGGGGCGGGCGAAGTACCGCGGGGGCCCCGGTGACCATGGGCCCACGGAGCCGCCGGGAGGCGGACGTGGGTGGCAGTCAGGGCGGGACAACGGGCCCGTGAGTAAGTCGGCGGAGAGCCAGCACGGGGTCTCCGTGCACCAGAACGCCGCCCGGCGGGATCCCTGCCCTGCCCCGCGTCCGTCGCCGCCTCGCGGTTCAGACCCTCGATCTCGACCGCCTGCGGAACGTCAGTCCTTCGAGGCCGACACCGTCTCCTTCTTCTTCTCAGACTTGCTCTCCGACCCGGACTTGCTGTCTGAACTGGACTTCGTCTCCGTGCTCGACTTCGACTCCGAACCCAACGGCTCTGTGCTCTCCGACTTGGGCTTGCCGCCGTTTCCGCCGCCCTTGGCGTAGTCCTTGATGTGCCAGCCGGATCCCTTGAAGATGATAACGGCTGGGAAGAAGAGCTTCTTGAGGTCGCCGCCGCAGGCCTTCTTGCCGCCGTTCACGTGGGTGCACTTGCGGAGCTGCTTCTCGGTTGCCTTTTGCTGGATCTCGAATCGATTCCCGCACTTCCGGCATTCGTATTCGTAGAGCGGCATTTGGTTCCTCACCTCGGTGATGGCGGTGTCACCACGGAGTCACGGAGATCGCGGAGCTTCTGACTGGCACTTCTCGCCCTTCGCAGTGGACTCCGCGACTCCTGAAACCCACCGGGCTTCTCCGTGGTGAGATCGCCCGTGTAAGCTGTCACTACAGTCAATGTGCCAGCTTGGCACTCGTTGTCTACGAGTGCTAATTCTACACAATGTTCGGGAGGGTGGCAAGGGGCGGCGGATGCAGGCGAGGGGAGGAGTTTGGGGAAGCGGGCAGAAAGATGACGGCACACGGACCGCCTTGCGGCGGGTGGGAGGGCCGCCCGCTCATTCTCGACCGAAGGCTCTCCAGCCCTTGGCATCTTTCTGCCAGGCATCTTTCCGCCCATCAAACTGCTCCGAAGGTGACAAACACCATGATGGATCTCGCGAAGGTTGCGTTGGACACAGCCACGGCTCGTGGCGCGCAGTACGCTGACGCGCGGGCGTGCACCTATCGCTCGCAGAACCTGTCCGCCGAGGAGGCGCGGGTGAGCGGGATCTCGGATGACGAGAGCCGGGGGATTGGGGTGCGGGTGTTGGTCAACGGCGCCTGGGGCTTCGCGGCGGGGGCGGTGGAGCGTGCGGAGGGTGCTATGTCGCTGGCGGCGGAGGCGGTGGAAGTGGCGAAGGCAAGCGCTCGGCTGATGCCGAAGCCGGTGGAACTGGTACCGGAGCCGCCGCGCAGGGAGCGGTTCGCCAGCGAGTGCACGGTGGATCCGTTCACGGTCGGCGTCGACCGGAAGGTGGGGCTACTGTTGGAGATCAACGACCGACTGCTTAGGCAGAAGGGCGTCTCGAAGGCGAATGCGCACATGACGCTGCGCCGGTGCGTCCGGGCGTTCCTGAACTCGGAGGGGGCCGAGTTGGCGAGCGACGTGGTCACCACCAACGCCGGCTACATGGCGACGGCGGTGGGTGAGCATGACGCGCGGTCACGCAGCTACAACCCGCCGGGGCGGACGCTCGGATTCGAGAACGTTGACGCGGACGACCTCCTCGCCAACACCGAACGCGTGGCGCAGCAGGCAGTGGAGCACCTGCACGCGCCGGACTGCGAACCGGGCGTGTATGATCTGGTGCTGGACCCGCTGAACCTGGCGCTGACCATGCATGAGTCCGTCGGGCACGCCACCGAACTGGATCGGGCGTTAGGCTTCGAGGAGAGCCTGGCCGGGCGGAGCTTCGCCACGCCCGACAAGCTGAACCGGCTGCAGTACGGTTCAGAGGTTGTCAACTTCGTGGCAGACAACACGCTGCCGGGCGGGCTGGCGACCCACGGCTTCGACGACGACGGGGTCGCCGGGCAGCGGTGGAACATCGTGAAGGACGGCGTCTTCAGCGGCTATAGCACCAGCCGCGAAGTCGCTGGCGAGATCGGGTTGGCGCGGAGCACCGGCGGCTGCCGGGCGGATCACTGGAGCAGCATCCCCATCGTCCGCATCCCGAACCTGAGCCTGATGCCCGGCACGTCGCCACTCGCCCTCGACGAACTGCTCGCCGACACGGGCGACGGGATCTACATCGAGGGGCACGGCAGCTTCAGCATCGACCAGATGCGCTGCAACTTCCAGTTCGGCGGCGATGCGTTCTGGCGGATCCGCGACGGCCGACTGGCAGGCATGCTGAAGAACGTGACCTACCAGTCGCTGACCACGGACTTCTGGGGGTCGTGCGACGCCATTTGTGACCAGCGCTTCTGGGTGCCGAACGGCGTCCTCAACTGCGGCAAAGGCGATCCGATGCAGATTTCGCAGATGACGCACGGTGCCGCGCCAGCGCGGTTTCGGGGGGTGGAGGTGGGTGGGGCGTTTCGGAGGTGACTCAAGGACAAGGAGACGGGGAGACACGGTGACACGGTGACACGGTGACAAGCAGACCAAGCGAAGGGGCGAGCGCGACAACGGAGCAGGAATCATGTATAAACTCAGCCCCCCAGTCGTCTATGTGAACGACACCGTAATGGCGAACGACAGCTACCGCGAGCGCGTAGAGCGCGTCGTGGCTGCGCTGAAGGAGCCGGTCGAGCCGATTGTGTACGCCGATGAGCAGTTGCCGGCGCTTATCAAGGACGGCGGGCTGTTGGCTGCTCGACGGACCATGGGAACGATGGAGGAGGTCCGCGATCCGGCGTTGCTGTTCAACACGTTCCGGTTCGACGGCAAGGAAGGGGAGCGAGTGAAGTGGCTCAACGAGCAGGGCTGCAGCCTCAGCGGCCAGACGGCACATGCCTTGCTGGGCGGCGGGGCGTTCTCGTGGGCGTGCTACAACCAAGCGGAGGATCCGAACCGGAACGACAAGGTGTGCCGGCCGTGCTGGCGCATCCACTTCCAGAACGGCTGCGTGCACAAGTGCCTGTACTGCGGATTCGGCGGGTTGCTGATCTCCATGGTCAACGTGGAGGACTACTGCCGCACGCTGGGGCAGCTCATGGAGCGGCATCCGTGGCAGTACACCTATCTCCTGGACGACGACGGCGACCCGCCCGGCCTGGAGCCGGAGTTGGGCTGCTTGGGGCCGATGATCGAGTGGTTCGGCAAGCAGGAGAACCGCTACCTGATCATCCACACGAAGACCTGGAACACCGAGTGGATGCGCGACTTCGACCACAATGGGCACACCATCCTTGTCTGGAGCGTCAGTGGGCCGACGCAGAGCCGGTTGATCGAGCCGCTCACCGGCACGACCGAGCAACGCATCGAGGCGGCCCGCGTGGCGCAGGACGCCGGTTACCAGATCCGCTACAAGTTCAAGCCCATCATCCCGGTGAAGGGCTGGCGCGAGGAGGCCGCCTACACAGCGAAGCTGCTCTTCGAGCGGACGAACCCCGATGTCATCAGTCTTTGCTGCTTCATGTGGATGGACGTCGACGACATGAAGCGGCGGCTGCCGCTCGACCAGCTCGACCCGGAGTTCCTGAAGGTGGCGGAGGACCAGCGGGACGAGGTCAAGGACACCATCGCGAAGCCTTTCCCGCACCGGGTGCGCGCGGAGATCTACGACCATCATCTGACCGAGATCCGCAAGTGGAACAGCGACATCCCCGTGTCGCTCTCGACCGAGAACTTCCGGATGTGGTCGGCGTTCAAGGACAAGCTCGGCTACACCGCCACCGACTACCCGTGCGGCTGCGGTCCGCAGACGGTGCCCGGCGCGCCCCGGCTGGTGGATCACCCGTTCAAGGCGGCAGTGCGGAATGATGGTGGGGTGATTCCGGGGGTGGTTGGGTGAGGCGGGACAGGGGGCTGGCTTGAGGGGGGCGAGGGCGAAGGGCTATAATCGGGCGTGAGGTGATCTGCTATGTGGCGAAGACGCAAGCCGCCGGGGTGGCCGGAAGGCGTGCCGCTGCCGCCGAGTGTGCCGGGACGTTGGTACCGTGATCGTGACTGGATTGGCGAGCACACCGGCGACCTGAAGCTGCGGTTCCCTGATGAATGGATCGCGGTCGTGGACAGCCAGGTCGTCGCACACGGGCCGAACCTGGGCGGGGTAGAACGCACAACCGAGGAGCGGACGGGTGAGAAGGAGTTTCCAGTCCCTCTGGTCGAGTCGAGGCCGAGGTTCTACTCGTCTTGCCGCATACTTCCATCGTGAACTCGACGTGGGCCTTTTCGTGCGCGGCGTTGAGACCGAGGTGATTCGCCGGTTTGTCGAGCTGGCGTCGCGGAAGAGGCTGCGCGGGAAGGTGCTCGCCGTGCCCTTCGCCAATCTGCCGGCTGTCCGCGAGCGCCGGCCCCACCTCCGGATGAAGCCGGAGCAGCCCTACGGCGACGACCGCGGGCACAACATGAACCGGACCTGGCCGGGGGACAGAGCCGGCAACGACACCGGGCGCGTGTCGCACGCGCTCTACCAGGCGTTCGGCGACGAAGCCACGCACGTGTTCGACCTCCATTGCTGGGAGAAGCACGCAGCCCCGGCCGTCCTGATCCGCGACACGCCCGAGTTGCGCGAGTTGGCGGCGAAGCTCGGACACCGGTTTGTGCACCTCAGCGCGCCAAACAACATCACCGTCGGCGGCTACTTCTGCTCGACCGGCCGCATCGGCGTGACCTACGAGTGCTCCGGGCAGTACGTCGTTGTTGAGAAGCAGGTGAAGCGAGGGCTGCGCCTGCTCACCAACTTCGCGAAGGCCATCGGCATGTTGGGCGGCGCGCTACAGAAAGGCGACGACCCGGTGCTGTTCTTTGACCGAATGGCAACGCTGGACGTGACGGCGCCGACGACGGGGCTGTTCGTTGGGCGCGCATTGCCTCCGTGCGACCCCGTCGAGAAGGGCGCGGTGCTGGGGCGCCTCCCGTCAGACGTTGACCTGAGTTCCCACGAAATCCGCAGCCCCGCAACCGGCTGCTTGCGCACCTACGGGGCTTCCCGAGCAAACTGCGACGTGGCGCTGCCGGGGCACCATCCGGATGTGACAGAAGGCGACCGGCTGGCGACCGTTGCCTGGGCCACCCAGCGGGGGGTGAGCGCAGTCAGACTCGTCGGACAACTCAGACAGCTCGGACGTTCCCAGACCGCCGCTTTGCTGGAGCACTCATGAACACGTGCACACTGGCCGCTGCCCTGCTCCTTGCCACCTCACCGCTTGCCCTTGCTCACGAGTGGCAGGTTCGCCGCGCGCTGGCGCCGGACCAGAAGCCGGAATGGACGGCAGCCGGCTACCTGCCGGCGTGGGACGTCACGCCCGACGCGACAGGCGACGGCTTTGCCATTGACGGCGACAAGGACGGCAAGCTCCGCGGGACTGTCCTGGTCGGGACCCGGATCACGGTGCCCTCTCCCCTGGCCGCCAGCCTCAGGGCGCGGCTGCGCTACAAGACGTTCTGCGCCCTCGACGACCCGCCTCGGAGCGGGGTGCCGGCGTTGGCGCTCTTCACCCCGGAGGTGTGGCGGAGCTTCGAGGAGTCTGCCACGCCGTCGCTGAAGTTCGAGGCGCGTTCGGAGGAGCGTCCGCCGCTCTACTACGCCGGCATCGGCGCGGCGGGCGCAGACGTGGTGGAGTGGCGCGACTGGGAGAGCGGCGAACTGCGGCAGCGGCTTCGACCGTATGCAGGCAAGGAACTGATGTTGGCATTCGTCTGGTCGGCCATGCACTTCCACGTGGAGGAGTGGGCCGCCGTGGAGAAGGTGGAAATCGTGACCAAGAGCGAGGAAGCGGTGCGGCGGGAGTTCTACGAGGCGTTCGACCTGACGTTGCCTGCGCTTGCTCCGGCTGCGGCAGCCGCGGTGCAGGGGGACTGGGCTGCGGCGGAAGCCGCCCTGGCCGCCCACTTCCGGCAGCGCACCACGCCAGCGCCGCCGTCGTTGGCGACCAGCGGCTCCGCGGAAGCGGCAGACCGGATTGTCGCCCACGAGTTCCAGTTCGTGGGCTGCCCAGCCTTCAACGTGGGACCGGAGATCAAGTGGAACGAAGACCCGTTCAACTACGAGCAGTGGGCCATCGCGCTGAATCGTCACTCTCACTGGCTGACCCTCGGCGCTGCCTACGCTGGCACGAAGGACGAGAAGTACGCCCGCGAGTTCGTCGCCGAGCTTCGGTCGTGGATCGCGGCAATGCCGGTCCACGTCGGCGCACACTGGGTCGAGGGGCCGTTCGACGACGCGGGCAAGTCACCACTCAGCCTGGATGCCGGCATCCGCATGGGGCAGACGTGGTTCCCTGCGTTCTACTACTTCCTTCACTCGCCCAGCTTCAGCGATAGCGACCTCGTCGCGATGCTCCAGTCGTTCCGCGACCACGCCCTCTACCTGATGGACCCGCAGCACTTCAAAGCCGGCTCCAACTGGGGGGCGATGGAAGCGAACGGGTTGCTGCACATTGGCTGCATGTTGCCTGAGTTCCGAGAGTCGGCCGCTTGGCGCGACACAGCAATCGAGCGGCTGCACAGCGAACTGGACAACCAAGTCTACGCCGATGGCGCCCAGATGGAGCTGACGCCCGGCTACCACGGCGTGACGCTGGGCAACATGCTGGGGGCCGTGGAGGTCGCGCGTCGCTGCGAAGTGCCGCTGCCTGACGACTTCACCGACAAGCTCGAGCGCATGTTCGACTACTACGCCCGGATTGCTGACCCCGCCGGGAGGACGCCGCCGCTCAATGACTCCGGCGCGTCCGGCGTCGGTGGCTGGCTGCAGAAAGGGCTTGCGCTGTTCCCCTCGCGCGCGGACTGGCGATACCTCCTGACCGACGGCAAGGAAGGCACTCCACCGGCCTACACCTCGGCCCGCCTGCCGGACGCGGGCTGGGATGTCATGCGCTCGGGTTGGGATCGCGACGCCTGTTACCTGATGATGGATGCCGGCCCGTTCGGCACCGGGCACCAGCACGAGGACAAGCTGTCCATTCTCGTTCACGCGTTTGACCGGCCGCTCCTGGTGGAAGCCGGCACCTATTCGTACGATGTCTCCGAATGGCGGAAGTACGTGCTCTCAACTCGCGCGCACAACACCGTCATGGTCGACGGGCTCGACCAGAGGCGCGCCGTGGTTCGTGAGAGCTGGAAGGCGGCCGGATCAGCCATTTCGGATGGATCTGGCTGGCTTACCACCGACGCCTTCGACTTTGCTTCCGCCGCCTACACGCAAGGGTACGGGCGAGACGAGAACGTCCCGGTCGAGCACCGCCGGTCGGTCCTCTTCCTGAAGCCCCGACTGTGGCTGGTGGTCGACGAGCTGCACCCGACAGACGGCAAGCCGCACCGCTACGAGAGCCTGTTCCACCTCGACGCCCCCGACGCCCGCGCCGATCAGGCGTCGGGTACCGTGGTCACCCAAGACCCGGCAGGCGCCAACCTGGCGCTGATCCCGGTGCAGCTCGACGGCTGGCAGGTTGAGGTGGTCAAGGGGCAGGAGAGGCCAGTGGTACAGGGCTGGCTGCCGACCGGGAAGCACAACGTGTTGCGGCCGGTGCCGACGGCTGTGTACCATCGGACAGCCGGTGGCGATCCGCAGCTCGCCTACTTCCTCGTGCCGCTGCGCGAGGGGGAGCCGGTGCCGACCGTCGCGGCGCTGCCGACCGAGGGCGCCTCGACAGTTGGCAGCTTCGCCGCCCGGATCGTCGGCGCCGAGGGCGCGCACTTCACAGTGCTGTGGAATGGCAACCCCGGCAGGGAACTGCGTTGCGGCGGACTGCGCACAAGCGCGAGGGTTGCTCTCTTCGCGGACGCCGACAGGCCACTGGGCGAAGTGCCCTGAGGCACAGAAAGGACGAATCCACATGGACTTCTTCGAGGCAGTCGAACAACGACGTAGCGTGCGGGAGTTCGGTCCGGGAGCGATCCCCGAGGCCGACTTGGCGAAGATCCTCGACGCCGGCCGGCGCGCCCCCACCGGGTGGAACTACCAGCCCCGCGAGTTCATCGCCGTGACAGCTCCCGACGTGCTGCAGAAAGCCCTCGGTCTACTTGGCTGGGACAAGAACTGCAGCGCGATGGTCGCCGTGCTGATGCAGCAGCGGGAGACCCCCTCCGGCGGCTACTGGGTGGAAGACGCCTGCGCCGCCGTCGAGAACATGCTCCTGGCCGTGACGGCCCTGGGTTACGGCTCCTGCTGGGTGCAAGGCGGGCTCCGCAAGTGCCTGAAGGAGATGCGCGAGCTGCTGGGCGTCCCGAAAGACATCCTGCTCTTAGCGGTGCTGCCCATTGGCAAACCGGTGCGTGCGGGTGCGCAGGCAGCGAAGAAGCCGCTGACGGAAGTCGTGCATCGCGACCGGTATGGGTGTGCGTGGTAGCCGCTCGATGGTGTTGTGGGCGACCCGTACAGCGGGCAGCCTGCCCGCTCCTGGACCTGCGTGCTGTGCGGGGGACGAGTGAGAGCCGGCAAGCTGCCACGCTGGACGTTCTCGAAGGAACCACTCATGCCCGCCCGTTGGTTGGACACCACGTCGGATCAAAACGCTATTGGATGCCCGCACTCGTTCGGGGGCTGAGTGCGGGCAATACCCCAACAAGTTGGGGCGTCCGGAATGCACTTCCGTAGGACTGCCGTGATGAAGCACCTACCGCCGCTCAGCGTGGTTGCCGTCGTCGCCGCAACGGTCGCCGCGTGGTGCGCGGAGAGCGACCTCGCCGCCTGCTACGACTTCGACGAAGGGGCGGGCGCAGTTCTGCACGACCGGAGCGGGAACGGCAACGACGGCCGTCTCCACAACGCCAAGTGGGTGAAGCAGGGCCGAGGCTACTGCCTCGAGCTCAATGGGGTTGACAGCTACGTGGATTGCGGCGACGGCCCGTCGCTGGACGTGCAGGACGTCGTCAGCCTGGAGGCATGGGTCTACCCGTCGCGCCGCGTCTCTGAGGAGCCGGGCATTTTGGGGAAGCACTTCAGCAGCTACCTGCTGACCTACTACAAAGACGGGCAGTGCTGGTGGTACATCGGCGAGGGCGGCAACAACGCCAAGGCCCCGCTGACCGTCGGCGGCTGGCACCACGTTGTCGCCACGTTTGACGGCGAGTCCATGAAGCTGTACCTCGACGGGCGCCTCGCGAGCAGTCACCCCTCGCGACACAAGTCGATCAACCGCGGCGGGAGGTTCTTCCTCGGCTGTGTCATGGGAGAACCGAACGCGACCGATCCCGCCTACACGCACACCGCCCACTTCCCCGGCAGGATCGACGAGGTGAGCGTGTGGCACTGCGCGCTGACGGCGGAGGCTGTCAAAGCCCGATTCGCCGCCGGCGTCCGGAAGCTCTCCTTGGTCGCGCCCTTCCAGCCGGTCGCAGCGCGGGCGACGCTCCGGGAAGGCAACACCGTGCTGAAGGTCGGCGCCAGCGGCGGCGTGCAGGTGGCGGCCGGGGCCGAGGCGTGCGTGGTCGGGAGCTCCTTCTCCTACCCCGGCAAAGCGATCGGTCACAACTTTCTGGGCGGGCGGCGCGCAGGTGGCGAACGGAACTGGCACCCCGCAGTGAAACGCCTCTCTGACCGCTCTGTCGAAGTTCGCGCTCACGGGGCGTTCTACGCGCTGAGACGCACCGTCACCCTCCAGCCAGACCAGGTGCTGTTCGAGGACGAGCTGACCAACCTGCGAGACGTGCCCACCGGCGTCATCGTCCAGAATCGCCTCGTCGCCCCCGAGTCCTTCGAGGAGTCGTTCACCGTCGGCGGCGCCGAGAACCCCACGCTTTTCCTTCGGCGCCGCAACACCGGGCTGGGCGTGCTGCTGGAAGACAACGTCTCGCGGCTTCAGTTCGAGCCCTGCCTCGGTCTGCCGGCCAACCAGGCCAAGTTTCGCGTCGGCAGCTTCGCTTTGGGGGCGCGCAAGCGCTACCCGTTCCGGTGGACGCTCTACCTGCTGCCCAGAGGCGAGGGCTACTTCGACTTCATCAACCGAGTCCGCCGGGACTGGCACACGAACTTGACCCTCAAAGGACCGTTCTCGTGCTTCGATGTCGGAGGCATGTCGGCGCTCTTGGACGACCCGTCGGCCCTCAAGGCGTACCTGAAGCGCAAGCACCTGAAGATCGTGGTGCTCTCGCCGTGGCTGGACTACGATCCCGGGAGCTTCGACCGAATCTGGTCTCGCAAGGAGTACAAGGAGCGGATGCAGCAGGCGATCCGCGCCTTCCGGCAGGTCGACCCCACGATCAAGGTCGTCGGGGCCATCGAGACGGATTGGGTGACGATCGACCCGGCGCGGATCCAAGGCGGCGACGGCCTGCCGCAAGCGGTTGCCGGCCAACCGCGCCCCAGCGGCCGGCTGACGCCGGAACTGACCAAGGTCATCGACGACGCCAACCTGCCGTGGCGAGACAGCGTCAAGCGCGACGCCAACGGCACGCTGAAACTGGAGCTGTACACCCGCGGCGACAAGCCGCAGACGGCCCTGAGCGTGTATCCGGCGGTGGGCAACTACCAGTACGAGTTCCTCTTGGGGCAGGTGCGGTTCCTGCTGGACGAGGTCGGCTGCGACGGGTTCTACATCGACGAGTTCAGTCAGGGCTGGCGCGGCGGCTCATGCGGGCCGTTGTCACCTACCTCCGCCACGGCATGGTCTACTACCACTACTTCCTGCGCGACATTCCCGAAGCAGGCGAGGGCAGCGGCGAGTACGGTCCCGTCAACCACCTGTTTCCACTCACGCCAGTCGCGTTGCACGAGGGCTGGATCGAGGGGAAGGAGCGGACCGTGACGTGCATTTCGGGCGAGTACACTTGGCGCGGCAGAACCGAACCGACAGTCCACCTCTTCGACCTCAATGGGCGTGAGAAGGACCACCGGTTCCCGCTCGCCAAGTCCGCCAAGGGGTGGCGCGTCAGAGTCCATCTGCGCGACTGGGTGGAGATCGCCGTCATTGAGTAACTGCTCACTTGACGACCACTGCACCGCTCGGCCGCTTGCCGCTGCGCGCGCTCTCTGCTACGCTATGTACCCGCCCGCCACCGCCAACGCACCCGGCACCAATGACTGACACGCGAACCAAGCACCGAATCCTCATCGGCGACTCTCGACGGATGTCGGAACTGCCTGACTCGTCGGTGCACCTCGTCGTCACCTCGCCCCCCTACTGGCAGCTCAAGGACTACGGGCACGACGGGCAGATCGGCTTCGACGACTCGTACGAAGCCTACATCAACAACCTCAATCTCGTCTGGAACGAGTGCCATCGCGTCCTCCATCCCGGCTGTCGTCTCTGCGTCAACATCGGCGACCAGTTCGCCCGGGCCGTGTACTATGGACGCTACAAAGTCATCCCGATCCGGACCGAGATCACCAAGTTCTGCGAGACCCTCGGCTTCGACTACATGGGCGCAATCATCTGGCAGAAGGCGACGACCTGTAACACGACCGGCGGCGCCACGGTCATGGGCTCGTTCCCCTACCCGCGGAACGGCATCGTCAAGATCGACTACGAGTTCATCCTCCTGTTCAAGAAGCTCGGCAAGCCACCCCGACCAACCAGCGACCAGAAGGAGCTCTCCAAGCTGACGACGGCGGAGTGGAACGAGTACTTCTACGGACACTGGAACTTCCCCGGCGCCCGCCAGGACAAGCACTTGGCCGCCTTCCCCGAAGAGCTGCCGCGCAGACTGATCCGGATGTTCTCGTTCGTGGGCGATACAGTCCTCGACCCCTTTTTGGGCAGCGGCACAACCTCCTTGGCTGCCGTCAACACTGGTAGGAACTCAGTCGGGTACGAGATCAACCCGGACTTCGCCGCCACCATCCGTGAGACACTCGGGATCGGTCAGCAGCGTCGGCTCGACTTGGAGGCGGAGTTCGAGGTGGCGCTGCAGCCGCCCGCAACGCGCGACTTCGACAGCGCAGTCGCGTCGCTGCCCTACGTGTTCAGGGACCCCGTGTCATTCGAGAGGCGGGTTGACCCCCGGAAGCTCCGCTTCGGCTCGACGATCGATGGCAAGGAGAAGGACGACGGGCGGTACCTCCGTGTGCAGCGCATCGAATCTCCCGCATTGCTGACGCTGGATGATGCTCTGCAAGTCCGGCTTATCGGGGTCAAGCCAATAGCCCAGCGAGTGGACCAGGCAACTGCGTTCCTGCAGAACATGACGCGGGGTCAGAAGGTATTCCTGAAGTTCGACGAGCGCAAGCACGATGACGACGGCCGGCTACTCGCCTACCTATACCTGCGCAACAAGACGTTCGTGAACCTCCATCTGGTCCGCAGCGGGCTGGTGGAGGTCGACCAGTCGATGGATTACCGTGAGAGGCGCAGGTTCCTCAGCGTGGTGACGGAGAGCAGGGAGGCAGCAGGTTGAGGCTTACGATCTCAAACGAGGAGATTGCCGAGCTACTGGCAGCGCCGTCTGTCGAGTTCCCCAAGTACGCGCGGCAGCTCATCAATCTGGCGAACCAGACAGCGCAGGCGACGCGCCCGCGGGTCGTGGGGCAGATGAGCGATCTCATCAACGAGTTCCCCGACAGGACCCTTGCCGAGTGGGAGGCGTGGTACCGGGAAGGGCATCCCGACGCGGTCGAGAAGGCGACCAACCGGATCGTCGGGATGCTGGAGAACCTCAAGGCAGCGCTCTCCCGCATCGACGCTGAGATGGTAGGGAATTGGGTCCACGACCTCGTCGTCGTCAAGACATTCGTCGGTCTGCGCTTCCAGGAAGCCGTTCTGAAGAAGCTCGCAGAGACCCTCGGGACCGCCTACCGCCTCGCCCCGCCGCAGGAGGAGGCAAGAGGCGTTGACGGGTACCTTGGCGACGAACCTGTCTCGATCAAGCCCGACACGTACAAGGCAGAAGGGATGCTGCCTGAGCAAATCGCGGCGCGAATCGTGTACTACCGCAAGTCGAAGACGGGCATAACGGTCGAGCTTGACGATGGCGCATAGTCGTTCTTCGAACTCAGTCGGCCGCGCGGCACCGGTACGCCATCACCCAACTCCCCAGAAACAACACCACCCCCGACGCCCCCACCGCGATCAGGTCCATGTTCGGCGGTCCCCCGAACTTCGCCCAGAGCGCCAACCCTCCGCCCATTACGGCAGCCGCGATTGCGCCGGCGGCATTCACCCGCAGCTTCTTGCGCCAGAACCCGGCCAGTGTTGGGATCGCCAGCCCGGCGGCGTAGAGGGTGTAGCCCAGCATCAGCGACTTGATGATGCTCTGCATGTGCAGGGCGGTCACAAGCGACAGCCCGCCGAGGACGAGCACGCAGAGCCGGCAGAGGGTGAGCTGGCGGCGCTCGTCAAGCGTGGGGGCGAAGTGGTCGCGGAGGACGTCGATGCCGACGATTACGCTGGCGGTTACCAGGCAGGTGTCGGCGGAGGACATCAGGGCGGCGAGGAGCGCTGCGACGACCAGGACCGCCGAGGTCTTCGGGAGCAGCTCCGCAATCACGGTCGGGAATGCCTGCTCGGCTTGCAGGTACGGGAAGTGCGCTCGGGCCGTCAGACCGACGGTGACCACCGCGAGAGCGACAGGCACCAACACTCCGGCCGCGCAGAACACTGCTCGGCGGGCTGCCCGCGCGTCCCTGGCGCAGAGCAACCTCGAGTAGATGTCCGGGCCCACAAGGTAGGTGGAGCCGACGAGCACAAGCATGCGGGTCACAAACGGGAGGTCCGTTGCGTCCCGGATCGGGAACGCCAGCCGCCCCGGCGGAAGTGCCCGCCGAAGCTCGGACAGTCCACCGATCTCCTGCACGCCCACGAAAGCGCACACCACGATGCCGACAACGAGGACCACGCATTGCAGCGCATCGGTGCGCAGGATCGAGTGCTGGCCGCCGAGGAAGGCATACCCGATCAGCACCAGCCCGGCAACCACGATCGAGTCTGCCTGCGGCCACGGCGAGATCACTGTGAGCACCTGCCCCGCTGCCACCATTTGCCCGGCGATGATGCCCAACCACGCCACGGCGATGAGCACCGACGCGACCGTCTTCACTCCGCTGCCGTATTGCCGCCCCAGCAACTCGGGCAAGGTGTAGACCTCGGTACTTCGGACTCGCTCGACCAGGACTGCCCCAAGCACCAGCAACCCCACCACCCCGCCCAGCAGCCACCACGCGCCCACGAGCCCTTTGCTGAACCCCAACCCCGCCATGCCGAGGGTGCTCGACCCGCCCACGATGGTCGCCACCAGCGAGCCGGCCACCAGCCAGGCCGGCGCACTGCGGCCCGCGACGGCGAACGCCTCCGTGCTCCGAGTTTGGCGGAAGCTCCAGGCGCCGATGAGAAGCAGTACGGATACCAGGACAGAGACTGCAAACATGAGGTGCGGTCGGTTTGGCGCAGTGGCTCGGCCGTCGCGTAGGCGGCTGCGCGCACATATGGTATCATGTCCCGACGCCTGCTGGAGGTGTTGCTGATGTGCCGACGCGAATCCACGAACGCTCGCAGTGGTCCTGCACTCGTCGCTCTCTGCTTGCTTGCCTGCGGCCTGGCCGTGGGCGAGGTATGGGTCACCATCCGCAACGCAGACTTCGAAGCACTCGACGCAGCAGGTAAGAGCCCGGCGAGCTGGCAGTACATCGACCCAATGGACGGCGAGGGCGCCCTCACTGCCGACGATGGGCGGCAAGGCGGGCACTGCGCCCAGGTGACCTGCACGCGGCTAACGGCGGGCTGGGGCCCCGGGTTCGGGCAGTCGGGTGTCGTTTCCGTCGAGGGTGATCGGTGGTACGAAGTGCGGTTTTGGGCGCGGGCAGAGGGGCTGACCGGCGGCGCAGTGGTGGCACTTCGGGACACGACCCACTGGGACGCCAACCGCCTCTGGCGCACGTTCTTCCCGGGGGTGCGTTGGCGCGAGTACCGCTTCCGCTTCCCCGTTACGCAGCCGTTGCCGGCAGCGGTGTCGCGCTTCCAGTTCAGCTTCGACAGCACCGGCTCGCTGTGGGTGGACGACGTCAGCCTCGTCGAGACGGTCCCGGAGCCCGACGCCAATGTGCTCGATGTGGCCGGCCGCAAGAACCTCCTGCCCAACGGTAGCTTCGAAATGGGCGCGTTCGGCTGGGCGACCTACGGAGCGGACGAGCTGTTCGGCGACCTCGACACGACAACGGCCGCCGACGGCAAGCACAGCTTCCGCCTCGCCCTGGAGCCGGCCAAGCTCCCTGTCTACTACAATGACTTCACGTACGCCCTTCGTTCGCGGGCAAGCCATGACCCGGTCATGAAGCTACCCGTCTGCCCGATCGGTTACTGCCCGGTGGAGAAGGGCAAGCCTGTCTGCTTCTCGTTCGCCGCGCGGGGGTCTCGGCCGGGCGTGCCGATCGTCGCGAACGTCACCGACGGTTCCGGCAAGGCGACCGCGCACACGTTCGTGGCCGGCGCGGAGTGGGCACGATTTTCTTTCGCGGCCACGCCACAGAGCAGCATCGCGTTCGTCACCCTCGGAACCGACGCTGACGCCAAACCCGACTTGCCGGTGACGCTGTGGGTCGATGCGCTCCAGCTTGAGTTGGGCGACACGCCGACGGACTACGAACCCACGTTCCCGGTCGAGTGCGCCCTCGACACGGGGCATGAAGGCAACACCTATCTTCTCGGTGAGGCGGTGACGCCCGAACTGACCGTATGCAACCACAGCGGAACGAAGCAGCAAATCACCGTCGCCGTGGAGGTGGAGGACTTCTTCGGCAAGCGGGAGAAGCGGCTGGAACGGCGTCTGTCCGTGAGCCCGAACACGACCCTTCGCGAGGCGGCCAGCCTCGGCGTGACAGAGCCGGGCTTCTACCGCTTCCACCTGTCTGCAAAGGGCGACGGGCGGCAGACTTCCCGTACGATTCGCGCGGCGCTGATCTACCCCTTCGCCAAGGAGTCCCCCAACGCCGACGGGTTCCTCGGTGTCAACCACGCCTTCGTCTCCGATCTCTACATGCGTCGCGCCAAGGCGATGGGCGTCACTTGGGTGCGGAGCTGGTTCTGCAAATGGGAAGACGTGGAGCACCAGCAGGGCACCTTCGACTTCAGCGAGGCGGATACTCAGTGCCGCTGGATCAGGCAGCACGGCATGAACGTCGAGCTGTGTCTGTCCGATCCCGCCTCCGAGTGGGCTTCGACTGCGCCCTCAACACTGTCCGGCTCCACGGGCGACGAAGCCCAGAGCCCCCGTGTCTGGTGGCAGCCGGAGCGCTTCGGCGATTACGAGCACTACGTCCGCGAAGTCGCCAGCCACTTCAAAGGTCGGGTTCACCACTACGAGGTCTTCAACGAGCCTGTCAACGGCAAAGGCGGCGATGGCGGCAACCTCGATCTGGCGCACACCTACCCGACGTTCCTACAGCACGCCGGTAAGGCAATCCGCTCAGTCTCGCCGGAGAATAAGCTCCTGGGTGCGGGGCTGGGCTACTTCGCAGACGCACCCGACCTCTCGCCGATCGTCGCTCGAATCGACCTCCTCAGCGAACACCGCTACCCCCGTCTCGCGCCGACCGCCGGTATGCTCAGCAACTTCCGGCGAATCCATGAGCGCCTCCGAGCCGCCGGAGGCGACCGGCCGCTCTGGATGACGGAGTACGGCGTGTACGCCGACGACGACCCGGACCCGACCACCGCGGACTCGCGTTTCCTCGAGCACTGCGGTGCCGACAGCGAGAAGCTGGCCGCAACCTATGTCGCAAAGCATCACGTGATCGCGCTCGCCAGCGGCTTCGAGAAGGTCTTCTTCCACATCGGCAACTGGCCGTTCGTCGTCAACCGCGAGCACGGCTGCGGCTTCCACGCCTTCTTCGAGTGGGGCGGCGTGCCGCGCAAGACGTACGTTGCGCTCAACACCCTCGCCTACCTCCTGCCGCCCGGGACGCGGCACGTTCGGACCTGGACTGGTCCCAGCCAGTTATTCGCCTTTGAGTTCGAGCGCCCAAGAGGGCACGTCACCGCCCTCTGGGCGGAGGGCGGGCTAACAGCGCCTGCGGCCGGCCTGCGCGCCCTGAACGCCAGCGGCGCCACCTTCGCGAACGTGGCCGGCGGCCGACTCACGGAGTTGCCACCGGAGGTCGAGGACTCGCCGCTGTACCTCTCCACCGCCACCGACGCGCAGCGGCAGGCAGTTGAGGCATTCCTGAGGACGCTGAACGCAGAGGAAGCGCCAGCACAGTGAGGCAACCCAACCATGCCCCGCCCGAACAGCCTCGATCTCAACTGGTTCCGTGCCCACTTGGTCCAAGACATCCTGCCCCACTGGCTTGAGGGTGCCGCCACCCCGGCAGGGCTCTTCTTTCCGCGACTGGACCGGCAGTGGCGCCGCCAGCCCGACCAAGTCGCCACGCTCGTCTCGCAGTCCCGGCTGCTGTACAACTTCGCGAACGGCTACGAAGCTACAGGCGACGAGCCGTATCTCCAGGCCGTCCGCAACGGCGCCCGCTACCTGATCGACCACTTCCGCGATCCCGAACACGGCGGCTGGTTCTTCTCAGTCGCGCCGCCCAGCGTCCTCGACGCGCACCCCGAAGCTGCGATAGTCCCGGAGGTGGATCGCGCCAGGGCCCTTCCAGGCTCGGCGGCGGTGCTCGACGACCGAAAGGACAGCTACGGCCACGCCTTCGTGGTCTTCGGACTTGCCCATGCGGCACAGTGCACCGGCGACGACGCATATCGGCAGGCAGCAGCCGACACGTGGGCCACCATCCAGGCCAAGCTCACCGACGAACATGGCGGTCTGAAGCTCAGGACCTCCGGCATCTTCTCGCCCGCCTCGCCCGACGGCAGTTCGGTACGGCAGACGAAGGGTTGGTGGGAGCAATGCGAGGGCGATCCGGGCGCTGCTGCACTTCGCCGCACTCCGAGAGCACGACGACTTGTGGGCGCCGCTCCAGGGAACAGTGGACTTCGTCAAGCGCGAGTTGCTCGACCACGAGCACGGCGGGTGGTACAGCGGCTCCTGGACTCCAGTGTCCGGCGTCACCAAGCACGACAAGGGAAGCGAGTGGAAGGTGGACTACCACGTGGTGGGGATGTGCGTGGAGGCGGCCCGTTGGGCGTAGAGTCGAGGTACCCGTGTGCGCCTCTACGGGCACTTTGGCCGGTCTCCTTCCCAGAGTCGGCATGGGTACCGGCAACGCTGGCCGATGCCCATGGGGCCCCAAAGGCAATCCGTGACACAACCCGCGAAGCCGTGGTAGGTCATGTTTTCAACAGGTGTGGAAAAGGCGTGCAAAAGCGCGCAGCCGCTCACTGACGGAGCCTCTCTGCACCCGTTGGGAGAGGGCACAGAGCCGGGAGGTTGGCAGCCACCGGGCCGGCGCAACTGCCGGGATTCGCCCAGCTTGTGGCGCTGCGGGGCATATGGTATCCTCTCCGCGCATCGGCTGCTCTGTGGGGCCGAAGTGCGGGAACCTGTGGAAAAGCGGTGATCTTCTGTGGAGACCTCGGGGGAACTCGTGGTGGCGCTCTTCGCCGTCGTCATGACGGGCGTGGTGACCTTCCTCGTCATCAGGGAATGGTACTCCTATCGCCATGGCAACTCCTTGGTGGGCCCAGCGCAGTTCCGGTACCGGGTGACCGGAGCGGCGGTCTTGTACGGATTGGTCCTCATGATGTGCCTGGGAGTGTACGTGGTGGACTTCACCAGTCTCGCACTGTTCGCCGCCTACTGGATCACGTTCGGCGTGCTCAGCGCGGTCCCGGTGGTCATGAGCCTGCTCGACCTAAGGACCCTCAGCCGCGCCCGGCGCGAGCACGAGCTTGCGCTCCGGCGGGACATGGCGCGGTTCATCCACGAGCACGCAGACGCGGCCGGCCGCCAGGCGAGCCTTCAAGTGAAGGCGCACGAGGCTGAGGCGATGCCTGGTGAGTAACACCCCCTCCCCAGTCGATCTTGCCTTTATGGAAGAGGCTCTGGACCTTGCAGCCAAGGGCAAGGGATGGACTAGCCCCAACCCCTGCGTCGGCGCGCTCGTGGTACAGGCCGGGCGGGTTGTCGGGCGCGGATACCACCCTCGCGCCGGGAGCGCCCATGCCGAGGCGACTGCGCTGCGACGCGCTGGGCCGCGGGCCGAAGGCGCCGCCCTTTACGTCACGTTGGAGCCGTGCTCCCACTTTGGCCGGACCCCACCGTGCGTCGACCGCGTGCTTGAGAGCGGCGTGTCGCGGGTCGTTGTGGCGATGGCGGACCCGAACCCAAGAGTGCGCGGTCGCGGTCTGCGGAAGCTCCGCCGGGCGGGTCGCCAGGTGGTCACCGGAGTGTGCCGAGAGCGTGCGCAGCGGCTCAATGAGGACTTCACCAAGTTCATCACGACCGGACGACCGTTCGTGACGCTGAAACTTGCCCTGTCGTTGGACGGCAAGATCGCCACGCGCACGGGCGACTCAAAGTGGATCACCAGCCCCTTCGCCCGCGCTCGGGCGCACCAACTGCGACACGAGCATGACGCGATCATGGTCGGCCGCGGGACCGTCGCACAAGACGACCCACGCCTCACGACGCGACTCCCCGGGAACCGCCAGGGGAAGCACCCCGCCCGGGTGGTAGTGGACGCCCGAGCGCAGACGCCGGTTGCCGCGCAGGCACTGGCCTCGGCTGACGCGCCACGGTTCCTTGTCTGCGGCTCCGCAGCGCCCGCCTCCCGGGTGTGCCGGCTGCAGCGCGCCGGCGTTCAGGTCCTCACAGTCGCCACGACTGCAAGGGGGCTCGACCTCCATGAGGCGCTGGCCCTGTTGGCGCAGCGCGGTGTCACCAGCGTCCTGATCGAGGGTGGCAGTAGGCTTGCAACCAGCGCCCTCGAAGCTGGTGTCGTCGACAAAGTGGCGTTCTTCTACGCGCCGAAGATCATCGGGGGGACGGAGTCGCTGACTGCCATCGGTGGCGAAGGAGTCACCGTGGTGGCAGACGCGCTCCAACTTCGCCACGCGATGGTCGAGCGCCTTGGCACTGACTTCCTGGTAGTCGGCTACCTGCCGTAGCCGCGACGCGTTCCCGGCACAGGCTCCGGTCCCGCACTACCCGCTGGCCGCACTGCCTCCCATGTTCACTGGAATCATCGAGCAAATCGGCAGCATTCGGTCGATCGCGCGCAGTGGCGACTCGGCGGAACTGAGCGTTGCCGCACCCGCCCTGCTGGACGATCTGCACCTCGGCGACAGCGTCGCCGTCAACGGTGCGTGTCTGACCGTGACCGACGTGGACGCAACCGGCTTTCGCACAACGGCCGTAGAGGAGACCCTGGCTCGGACGAACCTCGGTCGCCTGTCCAGCAGCTCGAAGGTGAACCTCGAGCGAGCGATGCAGCCGACGGGCCGCTTCGGCGGTCATCTGGTGAACGGGCATGTTGATGGTCTCGGCGTCGTCGCCCGGCTGGAACGCCGGGCGCACTCGACGCTCCCGTTTGTCGAATGTGACCGCAGCCTCTGTCGCTACTTGGTGGAGAAGGGCTGGATCACAGTGGACGGCGTCAGCCTGACCGTGGTAGACGCAACTGACCACGGCTTCACCGTCTCGCTGATTCCCCACACGCGCCAAGTCACGACCTTGGGCGACCTCGTCGTCGGCGACCGAGTCAACCTCGAAGTGGACATCCTTGCCAAGTACGTGGAGCGACTACTCGGCCACCAAGAGGCTGGCAGCGCGTCCACGTCCCGCCTCACCCCGGAGTTCCTGAGGGAGCATGGAATTGAGTAGCACTGCCGCAACCGAGGCCGAACACCTGTCCTCTGCGCCCTTCGTCCCCATCGACGAGGCCCTCGAAGAGGTGCGCGCTGGGCGGTTCCTGATCCTGGTAGACGATCGGGATCTGCGCAACCACGGCAACCTGGTGATGGCGGCCGACAAGTTGACCTTGGACTCCATGCGGTTTATGGTCGCCGAAGGACGCGGGCTGATGTACGTCCCGGCCGACGGCGAGATCCTGGATCGGCTCGCCATTCCCCTGCTGCCCGGTGCACCGGAGCAGCAAGCGCACGCGGGCTACGCGGAGCCGATCGATGCCCGGGAAGGCACGGTCACCGGCAGTTCACTGGCAGACCGGCTGCGCACGGTGCAGGCGCTGGCAGATCCCCGCTCCGAGCCCCGCGACCTCCTTCGCCCCGGGCACGTCAACCCCATCCGTGCCCGTGAGGGTGGCGTTCTCGTCCGCGTGGGACACACCGAGGCGGCTGTCGACCTGGCCCGAATGGCGGGTCTCCAGCCCTGCGCGGTGATCTGCGAGATCATGCGAGAAGACGGCGTCATCATGAGCCTCGCAGAACTCGAACGGTACGCCGTTGAGCATGGTCTCAAACTACTCAACATCGCCGACCTCATCAGCCACCGCAGCCGCACCGAGAAGCTAATCCGCCACGTTGCCTCCGCCAAGCTGCCCACCAGCGTCGGCGAGTTCACGTGCGTCGCTTACGAGAGCATTGTGGACGCGCAGGCATACTTGGCGTTGGTGGCCGGGGAGATCGTCTCGGAGGAACCGGTACTGGTTCGCGTCCACTCGGGCTGCCTGACGGGTGACGTGCTGCACTCCACCCGGTGCGATTGCGGCGAGCAGCTTCATGCAGCCATGGCGAGGATCCAGGCGGAGGGTGCGGGGGTCATCCTGTACATCCACCACCATGAGGGGCGCGGCATCGGCATCCTCCACAAGATCCGCGCGTATGCCCTGGCAGACCAGGGGCGCGACACGGTGGAGGCAAATGTGGAGCTGGGGTTTGCGCCCGACCTGCGTGACTACGGCATCGGCGCCCAAGTGCTGCGCGAGCTGGGCATTCGCAAGATGCGCCTGCTGACCAACAACCCCAAGAAGGTGATCGGTCTCGACGGGTATGGTCTCGAGGTTGTAGAGCGCGTGCCTATCGAGATTCCACCCCGGGAAGAGAACCGCTACTACCTGCAAACGAAGAAAGAGAAGATGGGGCACCTGCTGAAGGGATGAGCCAGTGCCGGTCGAATAGGTCTGGGACGTCCCCTGTTTGCCCACGGAGGAAACCATGTCTGGCAAGACGTACGAAGGGAAACTGATCGGCGAAGGGCTCAAAGTCAGCCTCGTGGTCAGCCGGTTCAACGAGCTGGTGTCCGGGCGACTGCTGAGCGGCGCCCGGGACGCCTTGGAGCGCCACGGCGTTGCAGGGGACGCCATCGAGACGGCGTGGGTGCCCGGCGCCTTCGAGATTCCACTGGTCGCCAAGCGACTGGCTGAGTCCGGCAAGTACGACGCCGTCGTGTGCTTGGGAGCCGTCATCCGCGGGCAAACGCCGCACTTTGACTATGTGGCCGGCGAATCGGCAAAGGGCATCGCGCAGATCTCCCTGGCGTCGGGCGTGCCGGTCATCTACGGGATTGTGACCACCGATACCCTCGAGCAGGCAATCGAGCGCGCCGGCCTCCGAGCCGGGAATCGGGGGGGGGACGCGGCGACGGCAGCCATCGAGATGGCGAACCTGCTCAGGGAACTGCCCTGAAGGCAAAGTCCTGCTTTGCTTAGCCGTTGAGCGTCACCTGATCCCGTGCGATTCTTCCGCTGCCTCAAGTACCTCTGCGCCCTTGCGCTGATTGCCGTCGCTGGCTTCGCCGGCGCGGCCGGCGCAATCTACCTGCTGCTGCCCGGCCTCTCGGATCGCCTACCCCTCAAGCGGCCGTCGCCCGCACCCACCCACCTCGACCAACTGACCCCAGAGACGGCGTCGGTCGTCCTCACCGACCAGGACGCCATCGCAGCGGCCGTCAAGCGGATCACTCCCTCCTTGGTCAACATCCGCAACGGCGGCCCGGCATATGCCGACTCCCCCAAGTCGCCGGCAGTGGGCGCCTCCGGCTTCCTGTTCGACGACCGCGGGTACATAGTCACCAGCCAGGACGCCGTGGCGGAACTCAAGTCGTTCCGCGTCCGGCTGGCGGATGACCGGGAGTTCGCCGCCAAGCTCATCGGCTCTCACCGTGCCTCAGACATAGCCGTGCTCAAGATCGGGGGCGAGGAGGACCTGCCCGCCGCCTCGTTGGGTGATTCGGCGCTGCTTCAGACCGGGGAATGGGTCGTTGCGCTGGGCAACCCGTGCGCAGAATTCGAGCCGACGGCCAGCGTCGGAGTGATCAGCACGAAGGGACGGCCGGTCGCGCTCAAAGACCGTAGCTACGACAACCTGCTCCAGACAGACGCAGCCCTCCCCGCAGACAACGCGGGCGGTCCGTTGGTCAACCTGAACGGCGAAGTAGTGGGTCTGTGCACCAGCGTCTACGGTCAGTCGCCGGACACGGCGGGTGCCGGCTTTGCCGTCCCCATTGAGGATGTCCACACGGTGGTCGACGAAATGACCCGCAACGGGCGGGGGCACCGAGCGTACCTGGGGATCAGCGTCGACGATGTCTCCGAAGACGACGCCCACCTGCTCAACCTGCGCACGCGGGCGGGCGCGTTGATCCGGGGGATCCTCCCCGGCGGGCCCGCGGCCAAGTCAGGGCTTCAGCGGCATGACGTGATCGTATCGTTTGCCGGGCAGTCTGTCCGCTCTGCAGAAGGGCTGATACGACTTGCCCGTCGGCAGCGAATCGGCGCGGACCTCACCACCCGGTTTGTCCGCGACGGTCGGCAAGTCACTACGCAGATGCGGGTGGAAGAGCGGGACTGAAAGCCCGCCATCGCCCGCGCTCACTTCAGCGCGTGCATCGTCTCCATCATCGCCCAGAAGTTCTCCTCGGGCGTGCCGGCCACAACTTGGTTGGAGCAGCCAATGATCATGCTGCCCAACTCCTTCGCCGCCTCCATGCAGGCGCGCGTCTCAGCGATGACTTCGGCCTTGCTGCCTTTGTGCAGCGTGGCCGAGCGGATGTTGCCCAGTAAGGTCAGGTCGGGGTAGCGCCCGCGCAGTTCGCGGAGGTCCATGAAGTTGCCGTCGATCTCGTAGAACGCGTCGATGTGGGCGACCTGAAACAGATCCTCCGCCACCGGCCACAGGTTGCCGTCGCTAGCGAACATGTGGAAGCCGCCGGCGCGGTTGCAGGCTTCGGTGATCCGCTTCAGCCGTGGCGCCATCAGCTCGTGGAATGACTTGGGCGAGTAGTTGGGGCCGCGGTTGGAGGCGAAGTCGCCTCCGCCCAGGAGGAACGGGTGACCGAGCCGCGCCATCGCTTCACAGGTCTTCTCGGCGCGGCCGGTCTGGCACTCCAGATAGCGGCCGACCAGGTCGGGGCGCAGCACGACCGCCTCCAGCCAAACCTGCGACCGGTTGGAGATACCCAGTCCCGCGCCGCCCACCGGCACCGCCCGATCGGGGAAGCGTTCCTTGGCGGCCTTGATGTCGGCGCCGACGTCCGTGGGAGGCTGGAAGCTCGCCAGGGCGCTTTCAGCCGCCTCCACTCCCCGCTCGATGTCCTCCAGCGTCGGCTCCGGGGCCGGCTGCTGCTCGACGACCTGGTACAGCTCGGTAGCCGGATCCACGCGCATGATCCGGTAGGCGCCGTTGGGGTCGCCGTACTGGTACGTGTACTCGTCCAGCTTCGCCGTCGGCTTCTCCGGCATCCGCCAGTACGACGGGCGCACGTAGTCCAGCTCGAGTTTGTCACTCAGATCCAGCGCGTCCTGGTTGCAGCGTTCCAGGAACTCCTGGTGGGCCTGCTCGCCTTCCCAGAGCGCCTGCGACTCCCGCCATTGCTGGATGCCGCCGCCGATGTGCGCGTCCGGTCGTCCCAGTATGTAGCTCGCAACCTGCGAGGAGAAGCCCGCCTGGTACAGCGGGACCTGATCATACGGCCGGTGCTCGAACGCAGCCAGGACACGTTCCTTGGGTAGCATGGGAAGACCTCCACGGCTATGCTGACCCGCCACTGGTTGGCGTCTCGGACTGCAAACCCTTGCGCGTGGTGGAAACGGCCGTCTCGCGCGCTTGCCCACGCCGAGCAGTTGGTGGGGTCCGGCTCAGGTGTTACAATCGGGATCGCTTGGGACAGAAGGGCGGATGAACGATCTCACCACGAAGACACGGGAAGCACAGAGAAGGGCGACGGGACATGAAGATACACCTGTTCAGCAACGAGAAGCCGACTCCCGAGCAGATGGCCGAAATGCTGGAAGCTCTGGGAAACTACGCCAAGCTGGCCGTGGACGTGCGGCGCAGACTGGTGGCTGGTGGTGGTGAGATGCACGCGGACTGCGAGGCTGTGCTCCTCGACGCCGGCAGCCGCCAGGAAGACGTCTGGGGTGCAGACTGGAAGCCGCACAGCCAGGAGGTCGCCTTCGAGTCGCTGATCAACATTCGTCCCCGACAGGGGAACATGTCCATGGTGATACAGGATCGGGATCTTCGGGCAACCATCGAGCAGATCGTGAAGGAGCGGATGGCACCATGACTCCTCCCGAGCGCAAGACCCGGTACCTCAGAGACGCGGTGCCCATCCGTCTCGGCAACCTCGCCTCAAACCTCGCCAGGATCAGCACCTGCATTGCGGAGGAGGGCGGGCTGCCCATGGCGTTCTCGGTAATCGACGAAAGCAAGCACTTCATCGAGTGGACCGGTGCAGAGGTCGAACCAGACGTCCAGCCAGAGCTGGTTCGCTTACAGGTGGAGTTGGCCTTGTGGCAGCATCGGTGGGCGGGTCTCTCCCTCGACGCACGGGCGCGGGAAGAGGTCGCTCGCGACGCTCGCCAGCGCTCGAACCAGGTCCTCGAATGGTCCGGCTTGCTGAACCAGTAGGCAGCTACCACCGCGCACGAAAGCGCCGCCTTGTCTCGTGCGAGCCCTACCTCCTCGGCAGCGCCAGAAACACCTCGACCCCTCTCAGCACTTCCTCCTGCCGGGCTTGCGTCTCGGCTTCCCCGCGCTCCAGATAGATCGTCCGCAAGTCGCCCATCTTTGCGCTGGCGAGCAGGCAGAACGCGCGGGCGGTCATCCGGTGGCCTTCCCCGAGGCCGAGGCGCTCGCACCAGCGTTCATCGAGACGGCGGTTGTACTCGTCTTTCGACACGGGCGGGTCGTAGCGACCGATCAGGTCGTCGCACGCGCCGTTGACGTTGTGGGTGCAGGGGGCGCAGATGTCGTCGATGCCAGCGGTGAGTTCCAGCAGCACGTCGGGATTGGCTTGCAGGGCTGCGGCGACTTGGGGAACGGCGTGGCCGTAGCCGGGCGGAGAGCTGAATGACCTGCCCGCGCCGAGGTCGCGCAGGAGGTCGAGGAAGTGGTGGGGCTTGAGGCGGATGGTTTCGTCAGCCATTGACATGAGTCCCTCCAACCGTCGTGTCACAGTGTGCCTCGCCAGTAAGCCACTCGCTCCCGGCGCCAAGTGTAGCTGACGGCAACGCCGCCTTCCACAGCGATCACCGCCGGGTACGAGTACTCCCCCGGCTCATCTTCCAGCACCACGCTCTGCGACCATGTCGCCCCGTTGTCGGTCGAGGTCAGCAGCACCAACGGCGTCCGCGGTTGCGGGTTGCCTTCGCCCCGCCAGAGCGGCGTGCAGGCAAGCACCAGGCTGCCGTCCGCCAGCTTCGCCAAGTCAAGCCCGCTGCTGTTGTTGGGCAGGCCAGACGGGTAGAGCGGGCACCAGGTGCGGCCGCCGTCGCTGGAGTCGGCCCGGAGGATCTGGCCGAAGTTGCTGCGGGTCAGCATGTGGACGAGTCCCGGTCCCGATTCCCACAGCGTCGGCTGGATGGCGCCGCGCTTGGGCTCGCCGCCGTCGCGAAGTGGGAGGTACTCGGTCCGCTGCCAGGTGGCGCCTTCGTCCTCCGAGCGGTCGGCGAACACCCGCCAGCCCGCTTCGCCCTCGTGCGAAGCGCCGGCCAGCCACGTACCGTCGCTGAGCAGAATCGGCTTGTTCTTCACCGGGCCGCGGCCGCCAACGTCGCCGGGCACCAGCTCACGCGGGTCGGTCCATGTGCGCCCTTCGTCGGCGGAGGTGACGACATGCGTCTGCCACTCGGGGATGACATGCCCAACCTTGTAGAACAGCCAGAGCCGACCGTCCGGCGCTTGGAACAGTGCCGGGTTCCAGTGCGCGATGCCGCCGAAGTCTGCCACCTTCCGTGGCGGCTCCCAGCCAGCAGGCGTCCGGCGCGAGTGCCAGATGCCGACATCGGGGTTCTTCTCGTGGGTGCCGGCGAAGTAGGCGACCAGCGTCTCGCCACTGGCCAGCTCCACCAGCGTGCTGGCGTGGCAGGAGGCAAACGGGCGATCGTCGCCGAAGGCGTGTTCGTGGAGGGGCGTGTGTTGGGTCATGGCAGCTCCGGGCGAGGCGAGGATGGGAGGGCCTTTCGCTGCCGCGCAGCCGAGTCCTTCGAGACTCCTTCACCAGTCCGAGCCGCGAACGTGAGAGAGCGCCCCCCTCACAGCCGATCCATCGGCGCCGGACGCGGAGCCGCGGCCGGCGGAGCGCCGCGGGCCAGGGCGATCTCCAACCGCGCCTTCTCCAGATGAAGGCGCAGCCGCTCGCGTTGCGGATCGTCCACGGTGCGGCGTAACGCCCCCGGTGCTTCCGAGGCCCCGAGGACCCGCTCGCAGACCGCCACCTTGTGTCGATAGGTGCTGACTGCCCGGGAGTTGTCGTTCAGGATCGTCCCGTAGATGTCCGCTGCTCGTGACAGCGCCTCCAACTTGCGTTCCGGGTCCGACACGGAAGCCGCCAGCGCGTCGTACGCTTGGGCGGACTGCTCGACCACCGGGAGTTCGCCCCTGGCGGCGTTTGCCAACTCCTCCGACGAGGTGGTCGGCTCCTCGGCAGGCGCCGGCTTGACGCGGGTGTGCGCGGGGCGCGGCTTCCGGCGGCGCGGTTTGGGTGGCGGCTCAGCCTCCGGCCGACTCCGTGCCGACAGCGCGATGACCGGCAGCGGGTTGGCCAACTGGGCAGTCTGCAAGCCCTTATCGAGCCCCTGCGCATACGCGAACACGGCTGCCGCCGCAACCGACGCCGCGTACCCCAACACCCAAGCCGTCCGCCGCGCAAAGACGGGCCACGAGGCGCGCCCACTCTCAGCGGCAAGGCGCTGCCTCGATTCCCGGTACGCGCAGCGACTCGGCCGGACCCGGGCGAACCGGTCAAGCAACGCGCCCAACCGGGTGCCGTCCAGGAATCGCGTGTCCACCAGAAACCGGTGGTAGGGGTGTCGGTCCTTCTTCATCGGTCACCGCTCCTCCGGACCGACGGTTCCGCCCCGACCTCAGCGTCACGCGCGAAGGCCGCCTGCCGGTCCAGCTTCTCCATCACAGACTTGAGTCGCGTCAGCGCCCGGTTGAGGTGAGACGTAACGGCGGACACCGACGGCTTGCCGAGGATCTCCGCCACCTCCGCCCGCGACAGCTCCCGCGCGTAGCACAACGCGATGAGCTGCCGATCCGCCTCAGGCAGCTCGGCCAGGGCGCGGCGCACTTTGGCGATCTCGTCTTCGCGAGCGAGGGTGCCCACCACAAGCTCGGCCGCCGAAGCCGACAGCGCGGGCTCCTCCAAGGGCGACTCCCGCTCCACCTGCGCCCGCCGCCAATGGTCCCTCGCCTGGTTGGTCGCGATGCGAAGTAGAAACGGAAGAAACGGCGTCCCCTCGTCGCACCGGTACTTCGGCAGCGCCCGGTACGCCCGCACAAACGTCTCCGCCGCCAAATCGTCAGCATCGTCCGGGCCAAGGCCCTGCCGGAACAGGCACTGCCAAACCGCGCGGAAGTGCCGACGGTGAAGAGCCTCGAAAGCCCTGCCGTCGCCGTTCTGCGCTCGGCGGACAAGTTCGTCGTCGCGGGGGAGGAACATGGCCGTGTTCACAGTGTACCAACGGGCGAACCACCGCCGTGTCACGGCGCAAAGCACTGGACCCGCGCGCCCACTCGATCCACCACCGTGCCACGACAGCGCCTCGGCCAGCTCCTGCGCGGCAGGAGCACGATCACGCCGGACACCGCATCGCGGTTGGCCCGGGTCGTGGGGATGTCGGCGGCTTGAGGTGCTTCAGCTCTGAGGAGACTGGAGTTGCCAGGCTGGTATCCCCGACTCCGGTGTCCCACGGTCCTCAATCGCTCTTGACGGATATCGCTTTGAGGCTATACTCAGGCCATGTGGGAAGTCGAATACACTGACGAATTCGGCGCCTGGTGGGAGACGCTCACCGATGACGAGCAGGAATCGCTGGTGGTGAGCGTTGAGCTGTTGCGGGGCCTCGGTCCCCATCTGCCTCGGCCCCACTCGGACACGGTGAAGGGCTCGCGATACGCCAACATGAAAGAACTCCGCACCCAGCACCAAGGCCGCCCTCTTCGCACGCTCTATGCCTTCGACCCGCGACGGTGCGCGATTCTGCTGATCGGCGGCGACAAGACCAGTGACGATCGGTTCTACGAGCGCCTGGTCCCCAAGGCGGACCGGCTGTACGCGGAACACCTGAGCACGCTCAGGGAGGAAGGACTGCTCTGATGGCACGCAACTTCAATGAACTCGAAGAGAAGATGCCACCCGAACGACTTGCCCGGGCGAAGGTCAGGGCCCGCGAGGCAATGGCGGAGATGCTGCTGACCGAGATCCGCAAGGAAGTGGGTCTGACCCAGGAAGACCTGGCCAAGGCCATGGGGATCAAGCAGCCCTCCCTGTCCAAGCTGGAGTCGCAGGGCGACATGCAGATCAGCACGCTGCACCGACTGGTGGCGGCACTCGGAGGCGAGTTGGA
>Ga0210051_1000629_pt1 | contig 33648 bp, 37 predicted proteins | sample CryGey092014_all_FD_185464 | JGI IMG/M metagenome (GOLD analysis project Ga0210051, IMG submission 185464) | Groundwater microbial communities from aquifer - Crystal Geyser CG23_combo_of_CG06-09_8/20/14_all (SPAdes) (version 2) | ecosystem: Environmental > Aquatic > Deep subsurface > Groundwater...
CAATTATGCGGCGAAGCCGCAATAATGAATTAATAAATTATTTTATAATTTTGAATTTAAAGTTATGACCCTTGAGGAACTTTGGCAAGCAGTTTTAGCTCAAATTCAGCTCAATACTTCCCCGGCAAATTTTGCTACCTGGTTTGCTGGCACTAAAATAATTTCCAAAGAAAACGGAGCGGTCATTGTTTCGGTCCTTAACTCTTTCTCTAAAGAGTGGTTGGAACAAAAATATCATAAAGAAATTTTAAAAATTCTCTGGGCTTTAGATAAAAGCGTAAAAGAAGTAACCTACAAAGTTGACTCTGTAAAAATAAAAGTTAAAAGTATCCCTAAAACAGAACCGCCCGATGTATCGGTTGGACAATTGGGATTTTTGGAATTAGAAATTGACAAAGAAACTAATTTAAATCCTCGATATAATTTTGAGAATTTTGTGGTAGGTCCTTTCAATGAATTAGCCACAGCGGCTGCTACTGCCGCAATCAAAGACCCAGGTAGAATTTATAATCCTTTATTTATTTACGGAAGGGTAGGATTAGGGAAAACCCACCTCTTACAAGCAATGGGTAACGAAGCCTCAAAAATAAAACCTCAAAAGAAAATAAGATACATTCCTTCTGAAAAATTAATATCTATGGTGGTAAACTCAATCAGAAATCATAATATTGAAGAATTAAAATCAGACTTAAGAAAAATTGATATTTTAATTGTTGATGATGTGCAATTTTTTGCCGGCAAAGATAAAACCCAAGAAGAGTTCTTTCATATTTTTAATACTCTTTATCAAGAAAACAAACAGATTGTTCTTTCCTCTGATAGGTCGCCAAAAGCCATCCCTGCTATTACCGAAAGATTAAAATCGCGCTTTGAAGGAGGAATGGTGGCAGATATTGGGTTCCCTGATTATGAAACAAGGTTGGCTATTTTAAAACAAAAAAGTCAAGAAAAAAATGCGGACTTTCCAGTTAAAATCTTGGAGTATGCTGCTACCAATATACAAAAAAATATTAGAGAATTAGAAAGCGCCTTAAATAGATTGATAGTATTTAAAAAAATAAACGGCAAAATTCCAACCCTTGAAGAAACTAAAAAATTATTAAGAAATATTATTGTATCCCCATCAAGATTCACTAACCCCTCAAAGATAATCCAGGTGATAAATGAATTTTATGATTTAGACAATAAAAATTTTTTTTATTCTTCCCGAAAAAAAGAGTTTGCCAGGCCCCGACAATTAGCTATGTATTTATTAAGAAAAGAGTTAAATCTTTCTTTCCCAGCAATTGGCAGAAAATTTGGAGGGAAAGACCACACCACAGTTATCCATGCCTGTCATTTAATAGAAAAAGAATTTCAAGAAAACGAAAAATTTAATCAAGAAGTTGAATTAATTTTACAGAGGGTTTACAGCGCTTAAAAATTTAAAAATATGGTGGACTATTTGTTGAAAAATTGTTAAAGAATAAAAAAACAAATTGTCAATTAATTTCAAGAGTAAAAAAAACTGAAAAATTTAAAAACAAATATACTACTAAAAGTTAACACTTTCTCCCCTTATAATTTACAACTTATAACTAACGACTAACGACCAATAACCTTACAACTTACAACACATAACTTATAATTTACAACTTACAACTTTATAATTAATAATAATAAATATAAATAATATAAATATAATAATTATTATTAAATATATAATTTTATGGAAATTATTATTTTAAGTAAAAATTTTAAAAAAGGATTAAGTCTAACTGAGAAAATACCAGGAAAAACATTAACCCTACCGGTCTTAAATAATGTCCTTATAGATACTAGTGGTAATTTTTTAAAACTATCTGCTACTGATTTAGAAATAGGAATCCAGTGGTGGGGATTGTGTAAAGTTGAAAAAGAAGGAAAAATAGCCGTTCCGGTTAAGTTTTTATATCAATTAATAAACTCTTTTCCTGATGAAAAAATAAACATTAAAGAAAAAAATAAAACTCTTTTTATAGAGGGTCAGAATTATAAAACTCAAATCAAGGGCGTTTCAGCAGAAGATTTTCCAATCATCCCTAGTTTTTTAAAAGAAAAATTTATTGAAATAGATAATAAAAAAATCAAACAAGGATTACTTGACGTGATTAATATGGCGAGTTTATCTCAAATTAGGCCTGAAATTTCAGGGATTTATTTTTCTTTTTTAAAAAACCAAGTAAAGTTCGTGGCTACGGATAGTTTTAGATTAGCGGAAAAAACCTTGAATTTTTCTCAAAACTCAGGATATAAAAACATCCTTTCTGAAGAAGTAAATTTTATCTTACCCCAAAAAACGGCGCGGGAATTAATAAATATTTTAGATGAAACCCAAAAAAATATAAAAATTTATTTCTCAGAATCCCAAATTTTATTTGAAACATTTTCTCAAGAAACAGACCATCCTGAAATTAATTTGATTTCTCGACAAATTGAAGGGGAGTATCCTTCTTATCAGGACATAATCCCAAAAGAATATAAAACTAAAATAATTTTAAATAGGGAAGAATTTATAAGGCAAATTAAAGTGGCTAGCCTGTTTAGCGGAAAGATTAATGAGGTTAAATTAAAAATAAATCCCAAAACAAAAATAATTGAAATTTTTAGCCAGGACCCTGATTTTGGAGAAAGTAAATCAAATTTGCCGGCCCAAATAGAAGGAGAAAAAATTGAAACTTCTTTTAATTGGAGGTTTATTTTAGATGGATTATTAAATATGAAAAGCTCTGAGGTCTCTTTTGATCTCCAGGATAATAATGGACCAGGTGTCTTAAAGCCGATAGGTGATCCTACTTATCTATATATCGTAATGCCAATTAAACCAACCTAAAGTTGTAAGTTGTAAGTTGTTTAGTTAATCCTTATTAATAGCTTCTTCCATAAAAGCTCTCCATATCGGACCAGCGGTAGAAATTCCTAATCCTCTTACTATAGCGCTATTGTCGTTATTGCCAACCCATACCCCTGTTACAATATTTTTTGCGTATCCAATAGTCCATGCATCAACATAATCGTCGCTTGTCCCAGTTTTTACTGCCACTTTTTGCTCATCAAACCTTAAACTGGAATTCTCTCCAAATATTGGGCTCCTTGCCTGATTGTCAGATAAAACATCTGTTATTAAATCACAAACACTACTCTCTAAAACTTTTTTGGGAGTTTTTTTATTTTGATAAATTATATTTCCTTTAGCGTCTTCAATTTTTAAAATAGGGGATGGTGAAATTCTAAAGCCATTATTGGCAAAAACACTATAACTCGCAACCATATCTAATAATTTTACCCCTCCTCCTCCTAAAACCAAGGATAACCCATAAAAAGAAGGATCTTGTTCTAAAGTAGTAATACCCATTAATTTGGCTAGCCCTATACTGTCTTTTAGGCCGGCTAAATTGTTCAAGACCTTCACCGAAGGCACATTTAACGATTGAGCTAATGCTTCTCTTAGGGTAACAGGCCCGCGGAACCTGCCATCGTAATTTTGAGGAATATAAGCTTTTCCCCCAAAGACGCCAAAATTTGTTTCTTCATCTAAAACTATAGTTTTATCGTCAAAACCCTTAGAAAAAGCCGTAGCATAAACGAAAGGTTTAAAGGAGGAGCCAGGCTGTCTCTCTCCTTGGGTAGCAACATTAAAATCGGGGACAAATTTACAAGTCTTTCTTGGGTTACATCCTAAAGGAAAAGATTCTGCGTTAGGGTCAGCCGACCCTACCATAGCTAAAATTCCTCCACTCTCTGGTTCTATCGCTACCAATGCTCCATTGTAAGCTCCAAAGGCTTTCTTGTTTTTTTCTACCCCCTTTCTAACGATTTCCTCTGCTTTTTTTTGTAATCCCCAGTCTAAAGTGGTGTAAATTTTCAATCCCTTAGTTTCTAAAAATTTTTCCCCGTATTTTTCTTCTAATTGTTGCCGGACAAAGGTTATAAAATGAGGGGCTAAAGTTTTAGGAAGCTTGCTAAACTCTACTTCTGATTTTTTTGCAGCTTCCGCCTCTTCTTCACCAATAAAATTTTCTTGTTGCATTCTATTTAAAACATAATTTTTCCGAGATAGCAGCTCATCTAAATGCTCTCCATAAGGAGAAAGATAACTAGGAGCCTTGATTATTGCTGCCAAAATTGCTGATTGAGCAAGACTTATTTCCCAGATAGGTTTTTCAAAATAAGTTAAAGAAGCTTCTTGAGCCCCATAAATATTGATTCCAAAAGGGATTTGATTAAGATACCATTCTAAAATTTGCTCTTTGGAATATTTTTTGTCTAATTCTATAGCTAAAATAATTTCTTTTAATTTCCTTTCAATCGTTTTTTCATTAGTTAAAAAAATAGAACGAATAAGCTGCTGAGTAATAGTTGAACCGCCCTGCTTAGGAGCCCTCAGTTTTAAATCAACCATCAGGGCTCTGAGACCAGCCTTAAAATCAACTCCCGGGTGTTGATAAAACCTGGCATCCTCTGTTGCTATTATGGCTTCTTTCAAAATTTCAGGGAATTTTTCTAAGTCAAGATAAGTTCTTTTTTCTTCTTGATAGATACTGGATAAAACTATTTCTCCTGTTCGGTCATAAATTTTTGTAGCTTGGATTAATTGGGCTTCAGTGAATTTTTCTGGCCTAGGGAGATCTTTGGCATAAAAAAGAAATATGCTCACTCCAACCAAAATAAGAGAACCAAGAATCCCTAAAACAACTTTTAAAATAAAGAATAAGCCATTTTTTATTTTATTGCTTTGTTGGTAGATTTTGAGAACCCTTTTTCTTTTGGGCATACTTTATGTATTTTACCACTCATTTTAATTTTTGAGAACAAAAACCTGTCTCAATTATGTTTTACAGAATTTAAAATTTAAGGTATTATTAAACTATAAAAAGGTATAAAACATGAAACCCATTGTAAATCCCCAAAAAATAGAAGAGCTTCTTATAAGAGGGATAGAAGAGATTATCCATAAAGACCGTTTGAAGAAAAAATTATTATCTGGTAAAAAATTAAGAGTAAAACACGGCGTTGATCCCACTGGTCCCAATATACATTTAGGGAGAGCCGCTCAGCTTTTAAAATTGAGAGATTTTCAAGAATTAGGCCATCAGATTATTTTAATTATTGGAGACTTTACTGCTCAAATAGGAGACGCTTCTGATAAAACCTCAGCAAGAAGACCTTTATCTGAAAAAGAAGTCCAACAAAATATGAAAAATTACTTGCCCCAGATTAGCAAGATTTTAGATATTAAAAAGACTGAGATTTATTATAATAGCCGATGGTTAAGCCGCTTAACTATTAAAAACCTGCTTTTAATTTCTATGAAATTTACTGCCCAACAAATGATTCAAAGAAGGAATTTTAAAGAGAGATGGGAGAAAGAAAAACCAATAGGATTACATGAACTATATTATCCCCTGTTCCAGGGCTATGATTCTGTGGCAATAAGGGCCGACGTTGAAATAGGGGGTTTTGACCAACTTTTTAATTTAAAAACCGGCAGGATGGTTCAGAAATTCTTTGGGCAAAAACCCCAGGATATTATGACTTTAAAAATGATTGTTGGTCCGGATGGAAGGAAGATGTCCACTAGTTGGCAAAATGTTATTAACATAAGCGACGACCCTCAACAAATATACGGGATGATAATGTCGATGGAGGATAAATTACTCCCCGATTATTTTGAGCTGTGCACCAGAATTCCCTTTAAAGAATTAGAGGTAATTAAAAAAGATTTAGAACAAAAAAAAGTTAATCCGAGAGATGTTAAAACAAAATTAGCCAAACAAATTGTGGCCCTCTTTCATGGTGAAAAAGCAGCCCAAGTTGCAGAAAAAGAATTTGAGAAGGTGTTTAGAGAAAAAAAATTACCCTCCAAGGTTCCAGAGGCTAAGATTCAAGAAGACATTTTGAATATTTTAGACCTTCTAACAAAAACTAAATTAGCTTCCTCAATGTCCGAAGCTAAAAGGTTAATTTTGCAAGGAGGAGTGAAGATAAAAAATAAAAATCAAGAGTCAAAAGTTAAAAATGATTGGAAGGAAGAGATTAAAATAAAAGAGGGAACGGTAATTCAGGTTGGTAAGAGGAAATTCGTAAAAATAAAGAAATAGTTAACCAGTTTGAGGTCCTTCTAAGTTTTTCTTTGCCCGCCCAAATTTTGAATGGCAATCTTATTTTTTAAAAAATTAGCACAGCAAATTGCCGCTGCTAAAGCGTCTGCCGCATCGTCTGACTGGGGCGCTTTTTTTAGGTTTAATAGGATTTTTACCATTTTTTGGATTTGAGTTTTTTCCGCCCGACCGTAACCACAAACATCCATTTTTATTTGTAAGGGAGTAAACTCATAGATTGGGATTTTCTTTTTCGCCGCCGTTAATAGAATTACTCCCCTTGCTTGGCTCACAGGCATCGCTGTTTTGGAATTTTTAAAAAAATAAATATTTTCCACAGCCATAATGTCTGGCTTATATTTTTTAATTAATTTGTTAAGTTCGTTGTTTATTCTACTTAATCGTTCTCCGTCAGTTAAATCTGGCTTTGTTATGATACAGCCATAATCAATAGCTTGAAGCTTATTTTTTTTACCATGCACTTTTTTAACGATGCCATATCCCAGATGGGCTATTCCCGGGTCTATGCCTATGATAATCATAATTTTGACAATAACTAAATGACTAATGACTAATAACTTGCAACTGACAACTTTACAATTTACCCGTCCGACTTCGCCTGCGAGCGAACTAGCTGACAGGCGAGCAACTAATAACTCAGGAAGAAGCTAAATTGGAGTAGATTTCTTGGACTGCATCATTTTCATCTAAATCCTCAAAAAGCTTTTGGCAGTTCTTTCTTGAGTTTTGGTCAACTTTAATTTCTTCTTTAGGCACCCAATCTAAGGTTGTTGACTCAACATTGATTCCCTTTTTTTCTAAGTTTTTCTTTACTCTTTCCAAGTCTTCAATTTTGGCATAGACATCTAAAAAATCCCGCCCTTGGCGAGGCTCGGCCTCGCGGCCGGTATTATGCCAATAAATATCTTCAGCTCCAGCCTCTATCGCTTTTAATTCCAATTCTTCTTTGGTTATTGGGGTTTGGCTATTGGGATTTATTGTAATACATCCTTTTCTTTCAAAGAGCCATTTTACCGCACCTTCACTAACTAATTTACCTCCTTTTTGGGTTAAAATTTGTTTAATTTCCCCTATGGTTCTATTTTTATTATCAGTGATTCCTTCAATAATAATAGCAATTCCTCCGGAACCATAAGCTTCTAATAAAATTTCTTCTAATTTTTGACCGGGTATTTGGCCAATGCCTTTTTTTATTGCTCTTTCAATATTCTCTTTAGGGAGATTTATAGATTTTGCTTTTTCAATTGCCACTCTTAGTTTCGAATTGGTTTCTGGGTCATCTCCCTCTTTAGCGGCTATCATAATTTCTCTGGCCAATTTAGAGAAATCCTTGCTTCTTTTAGCATCGGTGGTAGTTTTTTGATATTTTATACTTGAGTAATGACTGTGTCCCGACATAATTTATATATCTTTTTGAATTTCTTTTTTAAGGAATAGAATAATTATTGAAGAAAGCATAGCCATCAAGAAAGCAATTAGCAAAGAATTAAAAGGCAATTTTTCAGGAAAATATTCGTTTATTGCGGCTAATTCTTTTTTACTCTCTTTTTGAGAAAGTTCATTTTCGAAAGGTTTTGGTTCGGATTCTTGTTTTAATTGAATTCCTGAACTATTTTGGGCTCCTGGGGTCCCATTCGGCCGTAAGCTGGTTTGCCAATTTATTTTTGTTCCAGAATTTTTTGAATTTTTTCTCTCCATAGTTTGTTTGGTTTTATTGTCTCCGGCGAACCAACCAACAGAACAATCAACAAAATCAATCAAATTTCCATAATTATCATAGAGTTCTAATCTCTCGCCTTGATTTGAAAGAGCTCCATTATAAATCTGGTTGGCAGTAAACTCAGGGAGAGTGCTCTCATCGGTTCTTTCTAGAAGATAGAAACCCTTAGCAGGGATTTCTTTGGACAGATTAATTTTTAAAGATTTGCCAGCAACTTTCAATTTCCAACCTGAAAGAACTACAGGGAAATCATTATTGTTATAAAGTTCAATCCATTCATCATAATAAGAAGTTTCTGTTCCCATCCAGGCAATTTCGTTAACGACCACATCCAAACTATTAACCGCCCTTAATTCCTTAAGGGGGATAGTTAACAATAGCAAAAATAGAAGGATATTTAAACTAAAGAACTTTGAGTGTTCGGCCATTTCATTTTTAGATATTCATAGGCTAACTTAGTTGCCATTCGTCCTTGGGGAGTTCTTTCAATAAATCCTAATTGCATTAAATAGGGTTCATAAATATCCAAAATTGTATCTTCCTCTTCGTAAGTAGCCGCGGCTAAAGACCTTAGGCCGACAGGTCCCCCTTGGAATTTTTTAATAATCGCTTCTAAAAGAAAACGGTCTCCTTTCTCTAAACCTTTTTGGTCAATATCTAAAAAAGAGAGAGATTCTTCAGCCAGGGCAAGGGTAATTTTATCTTGGTTTTTAACTTGAGCGAAATCTCTTACTCTTTTTAAAAGTCGGTTAGCTATCCGGGGAGTAAAGCGAGAGCTATTGGCTATAACTTTAATGGCTTCTTTCTCAATTTCCAGACCCAATATTTTAGCTGACCTGGTAATGATTTTTCCAATATCTTCTATTTGATAAAAATTTAACTGAAAGGTGGCGCCAAATCTATTCCTTAAAGGAGGAGATAAAAGAGCTAATCGGGTAGTAGCTCCGATTAGAGTAAAATGGGGAAGATTCAACTCCATAATTTTTGCCATCGGACCTTTTCCTAAAATTATATGGAGTTTAAAATCTTCCATCGCTGGATATAAATACTCTTCTATAAGCCGATTAACCCTATGGCACTCATCTATAAACAGGATGTTTCCTTCTTGAAGGTTGGTTAAAATAGCTGCTAAATCACCCACTTTTTCAAGCGCTGGGCCAGAAGTTATCCGAATGTCAACTCCCATTTCTTTAGCTATTAAATAAACCAAACTAGTTTTCCCCAAGCCTGACCCTCCATAAAATAACAGGTGCTCTGGGACTTCTTTTCTTTTTTTTGCCGCTTCAATAATAATCCCCAGATTTTTTTTCACTCTTTCCTGCCCAACATAATCTTCCCAACACTGAGGTCGAAGCGTAGAGTCGATTTTCTCATTCCTTTGATTAAGTTGAGATATTTTACTCTTGACAGTCATTTCAAACTATGTTATACTTTATTTCTTAAAATGACTCCTGGGCTGGGGGTAGGGATTTTCTCTGACCCGGATAGTCTGGATGTTCTCTGGGCTACTCCTCAAGAAAATCCTGAACTTTCAGTGTATAGCTAAAGTATTAGCCCCCAGCCCAGGGGTTTTTTTATTCTCCTACCACTCTTTCTACTTCTTCAATAGTGGTGATTCCATCTAAAACTTTTAAAAATCCATCCTCCTTCATTAAAATCATTCCTTTTTTTCTTGCCTCATCCTCAAATTCACCCATAGAAGGATTTTTAAGAATAAATTTTTCCATTTCTTTATCTATTAAAATTGCTTCAAAAATTCCTACTCTCCCTTTGAAACCCGTAAAATTACAATCAGCGCATCCTACTGATTCAAAAATCTTCACCCCTTTGAAAGTCTCAGAAATTTTTATATTTTTAGGAAGTAAAGACATGGTTTCTTTTAGTTTTTTTTCTTCCTCTCTATTTATAAGGCTTTCTTTAGCGCATTTTTTACAAATTTTTCTTACTAATCTCTGGGCGACTATCAAATTTATAGCTGGAGCAATGTTGTATAGTTTTGCCCCTAAACTTGTTAATCTAGCTATTGTCCCAGCAGCATTATTTGTATGTAAAGTAGTTAAAACCAGATGTCCGGTTAAGGACGACTGGAGAGCAATTTCAGCGGTGCTCAGGTCTCTAATTTCTCCTACCAAAATAACATCGGGGTCTTGACGCACAATTGACCTTAAACCAGAAGCAAAATCATAACCTTTTTTAGGGGCAACTTGAGTTTGGGATATGCCTTCTAAATGATATTCAATAGGGTCCTCAATGGTAATTATTTTTATTTCCGGTTTTTTAATTTTTTTTAAAAAAGCATATAAGGTAGTGGTTTTTCCAGAGCCCGTAGGTCCGGTAACAACAATCATTCCGTTTGGTTTTTTAATTTCTTTATTAAAGATTCTTTCCAGGTTTTCTCTTAACCCTAAATCTTCTAAATTGATTAAGTTTTTTGGGTTTAAAATTCTTAAAACCACTGCTTCGCCAAATTCAGCGGGCAGGATAGATGCCCTTATTTCAATTTCTCTTTTTTGCTCTTCAGCAGTGTCTTCTATTAAAATAGAAAATCTTCCATCTTGGGGCATATCTTCAATATTTAATTTAATCCCAGAGATTAATTTGATTCTACTAAGAAGCCCTAGATATATTTTAGAATCAAGGAATAAAATATCATGTAAGAGTCCGTCTATTCTAGCTCTTAGTTTAATCCTTTTTTCTTGGGCTTCTAAATGTAGGTCAGAACTTCCTAAAATAATTGCTCCGGTCAAAAAGGTTTGCAAAAGAAAAGAAGTGTTTTCTAAAAGGGCTTTTTCAATAACTCTTTTGAAATCAATGACATTTTTTATTTTTGGCACTAATTGTTCAAAGAATTCTTTTGGGATTTTAATCTTACCAGTGATTTTTTCCATAAGTTATAACTTGTTTAGTGTTTACCCCGTTAGAGATTACAAGGGTGGGGGAAAGACACGAAGAGAACAAATCTCCAACGGGGTTAAGTTAATGTTTTTAAAACTTCTTTTTGGGCGGTGAGGATATTGGATTCCCTTACTAAAAATAAAGTTCCATCACCTCGAGACGTTCCCTCAAAATTTTCTTTAATTTTTTTTAGTAATTTTCTTTCTTTGGAGTAAAAAATACCTTTAACCGTGAGCTTTGAAGAATAACTTTCCCATAAGAGTAAAAAAGACGGAATTTTTAAAAAAAACTTCACTTTTTCAACAATAAAACTTAAATCTTTTGAACAGGACTCGGTTTCTCTAAAATCTTTTTCTGTTAAGGATGAAAAATATAAGCTTTGTTCCTTTAAGAAACTTAGTTTTTTTAGGACTCTATCTAAGATTTTTGCCCGAGCTAATGGCCGCTCTCCTTTCCCTTCATGCATTAACTGCAGGTTGCCCCCTTTTTTTATTAGCCAATTAATAGTTGGGAGAATTTCTTGAGTGATTTTTGGCTTTTGAAAGTTTCCCGCAGAGGAGACCATTCCAGCTAAAAGGCAGTCAGCAGTAATTTTATTAATGAGTTTTTCATCTAAATTTTTTAGAAGGTAAGCTATAGCTTGAGAAAGAGATGAGTAAGGTTTTATTAAATTAATTTCTCCAAATCTCTGATTAAGAAAGTTGTTATCAACGTTTAAAATCTTGGCTGGGTAAGGTTGGCTCAAGGCGCCATTTAGAAATTTTTCTACTTCCTGAAAATTCTGTAATCCTAAAGTAATCAGAGTATCAATTCTTGGAAAAGGGCTTGCTTCTCCAAAATTATTAAATTCCCGAGCTAAGATGTTCTTGAAAGAAAAATCCTCTAAGTTTATTTGCTCAGTTTTTGGTTTTAAATAAAGATTAATTCCGGATTGGATTTTTTTATAGTAAATCTCAGATACATCTTTTTTAAGAGAAATAAGAAAAGTTTTTTGTTGGAGCTGTTTTAATAAAAAAAATAGAGGCGGGGGCAGTTTTTTTACCGCAGGGAGGTTTACATTTTTATTAAGATTTTTTAAACTAAAATAAAGAGCTAAAGCCGCTGCGGTTGCATCTTCATCTGCATTGATTTTTGTTAGAATGGTTATATTTATAGCTTCATCAATTATGTTTTTTATTTTGATAAACTCTGGCATGTTTTTTTAAAACTACTTTATTTTTATTAAAAAGTCAATTATGAAAAATAAGTATATTACCCATAGTATTTTCCAAACCAAGAACCTTGGAAAAAAATTAGCCAAGAGGGTTCTAAATCAGCAGGTAAAAAACCAGGCTGTGGTTTTAGCTTTAGTTGGAGAATTAGGAGGAGGAAAGACTACTTTTTTACAGGGTTTTGCCAAGGGATTAGGAATAAAAGAAAAAATCCTCAGCCCAACTTTTGTTATTATGAAAAGATTTAAGATTAAAGATGGGAGATTCAAGAATTTCTATCATTTTGATTGCTATCGTATTCAAAAGGAAAAAGAAATTTTAGATTTAGGTTTTGGGCAGGTTGTTTCTAATCCCCAGAATATTGTTGCTGCTGAATGGGCCGAGCGAGCCCAGAAAATCGTACCCAAGAATGCGATATGGATAAAATTTGAGTTTATAGATGAGAAAAGAAGAGACATTACCGTGAAAACCAAAAACCAAAAATAAAAATTTAAAAATACATATTAAAAACTTAAAAAATTTTGCATTTTTGGCCTGCCCCGCACCTTTTGACAGGTATCAAAAGAAATGACTAAAATTAGTTACGGATTAAACTTGAGCAAAGGACAAAAGGTGCGGGGTGAATGTTTTTAATCTTTTGTTTTTAATATTTCGTTTTTATTATTCCTTCGGGGGATTTTTTATTTGTGCTATTATTAAAACATGGAGAAAAAAAAGAAACGTTTGATTATTATAGATAGCAATTCTATCATCCATCGGGCTTATCATGCCCTTCCTCCCTTGACAACAAAAAAAGGAGAATTGGTTAGCGCTGTTTATGGATTCTTGTTGGTTTTTCTAAAAGTAATTAGAGAGTTTCAGCCAGACTATATCGCTGCTTGTTTTGATGTTCCTGGCCCAACCTTTCGTCACAAAAAATTTAAAGAATATAAAGCAAAGCGTCCCCCTACTCCAAAAGAGTTATATCAACAAATTCCGAAGGTTAAAGAAATTTTAAAAGCTTTTCAGGTTCAGGTTTTTGAAAAAGAAAGTTTTGAGGCGGATGACCTTATTGGAACTATTGCCAGGCTTGCTCCTAAAAAATTTACCCCGTACCGAAACGAAGTTTCTGGTGCGGAGCAGGTTCTCCCGGGAATAGAAACTATTATTTTAAGCGGCGATTTAGACACTCTTCAATTAGTTAACCCTCAAACAAAAGTTTATTTTTTAAGAAAAGGAGTAAAAGATGTTGTTTTATATGATGTTGCCGAAGTTGAAAAAAAATATGGAATTTCACCTTCGCAACTTCTCGACTTTAAAGCTTTAAGAGGCGATCCTTCTGATAATATTCCTGGCGTTGCTGGCATAGGAGAAAAAACAGCTATAAAATTAATTAAAAAGTTTAAAAACATAGAGAACCTTTATGAGCAATTAGAAGAACAAAACAGAGACATAGAGGAGCTCAAACCAAAACTGAGAAACCTTTTGCTTTCTCAAAAAAAACAAGCCTTTCTTAGCAAAAATTTAGTTCAAATTAGAAACAACGTTCCTATTGGCTTCGAGTTTAAAAAATGTCAATTCGGGAACTTCAATAGAAAGAACCTCGAAAGCCTTTTACTTAATTTTGAATTTTATAGTTTAATCAAAAAACTGTCTAATCCTCAGAACGATAGCGCGGTAATTGAACAAAACCTTAAGTTATGGTAACCTAATTTAATATAGTTTTATCTTGAATTATGTCCCTGCAATTAAAAATTATTAGTATAGTTTTAGTATCCTCTTTGATAACTTTTTTCTCCCTTATTTATTTTATTTTATCTTATCAAGAGGAAGTATTTTTTCGCATTTTTCAACAGCAAGCTTTTGGAGCTCTCAATTATTTACAAACTAGTTTTACTAGTTCTGAAGACTTGAAGAATGAAGCAAAACTTCAAGAAACTATCTCTAGAGTAACTTACTTTAACCCCGATATTATTAAGGTAAACATTAATTTATTTGAAAAAGAGAAGCTGAAGACAGCAGCTTCGCTTGATTCTAATTTAATAGGAAAGGAGTGCGACCTTGATAACTACGCTGTTTTCCAAAGCACAGAATTTCTAAGCCAGGAATTAAAAGAGCAACAAGGAAAAATTTTTCGAATCACCGCCCCTATTCATTTGTCAGGAGTGAAATATGGTACCTATGATGTTGGACTTTCTCTTGCGCCCTTTGGAGAATCTTTAAAATTTATAAAAGAAAAGGTTCTTACCATAATGGCGGCCGGGCTGATTTTATTAATACTGATTTTTTATTTATTTTTTAAAAAAATTATTTTAGACCCGATTGATGAATTAAAAACAGGGGTTCAGGTTTTTGCCAAAGGGAAATTCAATTATAGAATTGAAAAAAAATCTTCTGATGAAATAGGAGAACTTACCCAGAGTTTTAACCAAATGGCAAAAGAAATCCAGAAATCTTACTCTTCTTTAGAAGAAATAGTTAAAGAAAGAACCAAAAAGTTAGAAGAAGCAAAAACTATTTTAGAGATAAAGATAGGAGCCAGGACTAGAGAGCTTCAGGAATTAAATAAGAGCTTGGAAAGGCAGGTTCAAGAGAAAACCAAAGAGCTTCAAGAAAAATTGGAAGAATTAGAAAGGTTCAACAAATTAGCCGTGGGCAGAGAATTAAGAATGATTGAATTAAAAGAAGAAATAAAAAGATTAAAAGAAGAATTGGGGTGAATAAAAAAAGCGATATGAATTCTGGAAAAAGAAAAAATAATAAAAAAGAGAGGGTAACACCGAAAGAATTTTCAGAAAAAAAACTTAATTTTACTAAAATAACCGAGGGGAAAAAAGAAAGAACAGAGGAAGAAGAACTTAAGCAGGCCAGAAACGCTCTACTTAATATACTTGAGGATACAGAGGAAGCCAGGAAAATAGCAGTTGAGGAACGCAACAAAACCTTAACTATAATCCAAAATTTTGCTGATGGTATTTTAGTATTTGATGAAAAAAATAATTTAGAGTTAATTAATCCATTAGCAGAAGAATTTTTAGGGGTTAAAAAAGAGGAGATAATCCAAAAGAACATCTCTGAGCTTTCTGAAACGCCGAAATTTAAACATTTAATTAAATTATTAGATAGTTTTCCCGAAGGCAAAGCAATCAAGAGTATTTTCAGAGAAGAGCTTCCTTTAAGAGAAAATTTATTTTTGGAAATCACTACTCTTCCTCTTATAATGGAGTCAAACTTAAAAGGCACCTTGACTATTTTGCATAATGTTACCAGAGAAAAGAATATTGAAAAAATGAAAACTGAATTTGTTTCTATCTCTGCCCATCAACTACGGACTCCTCTCTCCGCTGTCAAGTGGACTATAAGAATGATTTTGGATGGAGACGTTGGAGAAATCAGTAATGAACAGAGAGACCTTCTCCAAAAAACCTATTTGAGCAACGAGAGAATGATTAATTTGATTAACGATCTTTTAAACGTAACTAGAATTGAAGAAGGGAAACTTCTTTACGAGCCAAAACTGGCCCAGCTTGAAGATATTGTCTGGTCCGTAGCGGGAAATTTTAAACAAGAAATTAAAAGAAAAAAAATTGATTTTAAATTCAAAAAGCCTTCTCAGGCTTTGCCAAAAGTTAAGGTAGACCAAGAAAAAATTAAATTAGCCGTAGAAAATCTCATTGATAATGCTATTAGATATACTTTCCCAAAAGGAAAAGTAGAAATCTCTTTTCGATGTCCTGATAAAGTTATAGAGTTTAAAGTAAAAGATAGCGGGGTAGGTATTCCTAAAGACAAGCAAGAACGCATCTTTACTAAATTTTTCAGAGGGCCTAATGTAATAAGAATGGAGACCGAAGGTACAGGATTAGGTCTTTACACTACCAAAAATATTATTGAGGCTCATAAAGGTAAAATATGGTTTGAGTCAGAAGAAGGCAAAGGAACTACTTTCTATTTTGCTCTACCCACAGAAGAATAATCTAAAAGAACGATTTAAGAGGGAAGGTTGTGGATAATTTATTTGATTTCATTCTTTAAAAGAAGTAAAATATAATAAACAAAATTTTTATGGCTAAAAAAATACTACTAATTGAAGATGAAGAGATAATGCTTAATCTTCTTCAAAGAAAATTAACCCAGGAGAATTACGAAGTTTTAATCGCCCGGGATGGTCAAGAAGGGTTAGAAGTTATGGAAAAAGAACTTCCTGATTTGGTTTTACTTGATATTATTATGCCGAAGAAAGGAGGGTTTGAAGTAATGGAGGAAATGGGAAAAATTCCAAAATTGAAGAATATCCCAGTAATAATTGTTTCTAATTCTGGTCAACCAGTAGAATTAGATAGGGCCAGGAAACTCGGAGCTAAAGATTGGCTAATTAAAACAGAATTTGACCCCCAAGAGGTGATTGATAAGGTAGTGAAACAAATTGGCAAGTAAGTCCTACGAATTACGAAATTATGGCTAAAAAAATACTTATAATCGAAGATGACAAATTTTTAAGAGAGTTAATACTAAGAAAACTCTTGAAGGCAGGCTATAAAGTTTCCTATGCAATAGATGGAGAGGAAGGCTTGAAGAAAATCAAAGAAGAAAAACCCGACTTAGTTTTGTTAGACCTTATTTTGCCCGGAACTGACGGTTTTGAAGTTTTGGAAAAAACGAAATCCGACATTGAAATTTCTTCTATCCCGGTTATTATTCTTTCTAATTTAGGCCAAAAAGAAGATATAGAACGAGGTCTGAAACTAGGGGCAATAGATTTTTTAGTTAAAGCCCATTTTACCCCCCAGGAAATTGTAGATAAAATTGAGAAAATCTTAAAATAACCTTATAACCTTACAACTTACAACCTCAGAACAGTGAGTTATTAGTTGTTTAGTTGTAGGTTGTTAAGTTGTTTGGTTACGAAAAAATGCCGGAGCTACCTGAAGTAGAAACAATTCGGCGTCAATTAGTTAAGAAAATTATTGGTAAAAAATTAAATGGCCAAAAAATTATTGATATACGAAGAAGAGGTAAAATTTTAATGGTGGATTTTGCCGAGGGCTCAAGTTTAGTTTTTCACCTAAAATTAGCCGGCCAATTAATTTTTAATGGAAAACCTACGAAATATACTCGTAAGGTTTTTAATTTTGACGACGGTTCACAATTAATTTTTAATGATGTACGTAAATTTGCTTGGTGGAAAAAGGTAAAAACAACAAAAGAAATAGAAAAAGAACTTGGGCCTGAGGCGTTAGAAATTACCTTCGAAACCTTTAAAACGCTTTTAAAAAAACACCCAAAGATAAAAATCAAACCTTTATTAATGAACCAGAAATTTATTGCTGGAATTGGTAATATCTATTCTGATGAAATTTTATTTGCTTCAAAGGTAAAACCAATGCGTCAAGCTAAGACATTAAGCGAAAAAGAAATTCAAAATGTTTTTCAAGATACTAAAAAAATCTTAAAAACAGCAATCAAATATCAAGGTTCATCAATCCAGCATTATCTCGATGCTTATGGACGGAAAGGTAACTATAGCCAGTGCCATAAAGTTTACCATCAAAATAAATGTTCTTTGTGTGGCGCAGGAATAAAAACAACAAAAATTAATGGAAGAACGGCTCATTATTGTCCTAAGTGCCAGAAATAACAATGGCTATAACTAATAACTAACAATAACAACTAATAACCGATAACTGATAATTTTTGTTGTAAGTTGTAAGTTGTAAGTTGTAAAGTTGTCATAGTCATTGCTAAAGACATGATTATTTTTCTTTACGGACCAGATACATATAGGGCTTCCCAAAAATTGAAGGAGATAACTGAACATTATCAGCAGGTCCACAAAAGCGGACTAAATTTAAAGTATTTCCAAGGGGAGCAATTTAATTTTCAGGATTTTAACTGTCAAATCCAGTCCAGTTCAATGTTTGGAGAGAAAAAAATGATAATTTTAAAGAGTATAATTGGCAATAAAGACTCCCAAGAGAACTTTCTAAAAAATAAAAAAAAGTTTATTGATTCGAAAGACATTATTTTATTTTTTGAGACCAGGACAATTCCTGCCAATAACTTACTATTTAAATTTTTTAAAAAATATGGGGAATTTCAAGAATTTAAATTATTGGAAGGCTGGGCATTAAAAAATTGGATAAAGAAGGAGTTCAGAAATTATGGAACCGAAGTTGGGCCAGGAGTTTTAGAGAAATTGGTTGATTTCGTAGGAAATGACCTCTGGCAGATGGAAAATGAAATTAAGAAATTGGTGAGTTTTAGAAAGGGCAAGAAAATAATAAATTCAGGGGATGTAGAGCTTTTAGTAAAACCAAAAATTGATGCAGATATTTTTAAAACTATTGATGCTATCGCCCAAAAAGATAAGAAACAAGCGGTTGAATTAGTTCATAAACATTTGGCAAAGGGTGATTCTCCTTTATATCTTCTTGCAATGATTAATTTTCAGTTTCGTAATCTGTTAACAATGAAATCATACGAATCAAGACACGAATTTAATACGAATTATTCAAATATACGAATAATCAGCGGAGAATTAGGAATACATCCTTTTGTAGTCAAAAAAAGCTTATGGCAAACGAAGAAATTTTCTTACGAGGAATTAAAAAAAATCTACCGAAGGTTATTAAAGGTAGACTTAAATATTAAAACAGGACAGGTAAATCCAGAAACAGCCCTGGATTTATTAATCACTGAAATCTAAACAATAGACTTATTAATAAGTTTTACGATTCTTGATTTCTTTCTTGAGGCAGTATTTTTTTTAATTACTTCCGTTTTGGCTGCTTTATCTAAGGCTTTGTAGATTTGGGGTAAAAGTTTTTTTGCTTCTTCTAGTTTTTTTTGAGAAACTAAATTTTTCACTCTCTTGAGGAGTTTTTTTATTTTATTTTTGTATAATAAGTTTTTTGATCTTTTTTGTTGAGTTTGCCTTAAGGCCTTTTTTGCCGATTTGGTAATTGGTGACATACATAAGCATCTTAGCACTTTTTTTAAAAATTTGCAATAATGATATAATAAATCAATGATTCATTATCTTGAGGGTGAAATCGTATTAAAGGATAATAAAAAATTGGTTTTAGAAAATCAAGGCATTGGTTTTGAAATTTTTTGCGCCCTAAAGAATTTAAAAAAACTGCCGGTCGGAAAGAAACTCAAAATTTACACCTTTTTACATTTTAGCAAGGAAGTAATAAAAATTTACGGCTTTTTAAATGAAAAAGAACTGGAAGTTTTTAAAGTATTGAATGATATTCCCGGCATCGGCCCCAAAACCGCAATGGACTTAGCCAGTCTTGGTTCTTTGGAGAAAATTAAAGAAATATTAGAGAAAGGAGAAATTCCTTTAGGGATAAAAGGAATTGGCAGAAAGAAACTTCAAAAGATACTCCTGGAGTTAACTGGGAAAATTGAAGAAATTTCTAAGGGAAAATATTCTCAAAACAGCGAAGCTCTAGGAGCTTTAGTTTCTCTTGGATTTTCCTCTAATGTTGCCAGAGAGGTATTATCTAAAATTCCAAAAGAAATAGAAGGAACCGAGCAAAAAATAAAAGAAGCCTTAAAAATTTTAGGGAAATAAACCTATAACTAACAACTAAATTAAATGAATATCAAGAAATTTATTCCAAGCTTTATAGTCAGCTGGTACCATTTTTTATTAGTATCTTTAGGTGCTGTTTTTTATAGGTTCCCGGCAAAAAAGATAAAAATCATTGGGATTACCGGAACCAATGGAAAATCAACAGTGGTAGAAATGACTTCCAAAATTTTAGAGGAGGCTGGATGCAAAACAGCTAGTTTATCTTCAATAAAATTTAAAATTGGAAATAAACAATGGCCCAATGAATTAAGAATGACCATGCCTGGCCGGTTAACTCTTCAGAAATTTTTAAGACAGGCAGTTAATGAAAAAAGTGATTATATAGTTTTGGAAGTAACTTCAGAAGGAATCAAACAGCACCGTCACAGATTTATTGATTTTGAGATAGCAGTATTTACAAATTTAACTCCCGAACATATTGAAGCTCATGGTTCATTCGAAAAATATAAAGAAACAAAAGGAGAACTTTTCCGGGCAGCAAAAAAAATCCATATTCTTAATTTAGATGATGAAAATAAAAAATATTTCTTGAGTTTCCCGGCCGATAAAAAATATGGTTACGGACTAAATTCTGGATATCAACCGCACGGCATAGAATATTTAAAAGCGGAAAATATCCAAGCAACCCCGAAAGGGATAGGGTTTTCGGTAAAGGATATCAGTTTTAACCTCCCTTTGTTAGGCAGTTTCAATATATATAATGCGATAGCGGCAATTTGTGTTGGATTATCCCAAGGTATTTCATTGGAAACTTCTAAATCAGCCTTAGAGAAACTTAAAGTGATTCCAGGCAGAATGGAAGAGGTGATTTCTGAGCCATTTAAAGTATTTGTTGATTATGCTTTTACCCCAAATGCTCTCCAGAAAGCGTACGAAACACTTTCTGAAAATTCCAAATTCCAAATTCCAAATTCCAAAATGGTTTGCGTACTTGGAGCTTGTGGTGGTGGCCGAGACAAATGGAAGAGGCCGGTTTTAGGGGAATTAGCGGCAAAATATTGTGACGAAGTTATTATTACTAATGAAGATCCATACGATGAAGATCCTATGGAGATTATAAATCAAATAGCAGAAGGAGCGGAAGGAAAAGCAAAAACTATTTTGGATAGGAGAGAAGCGATTAAAAAAGCGCTTTTATTAGCTGAACCCGGAGATACAGTAGTTATTACTGGTAAGGGTTGTGAACCTTGTATTTGCGCAGCCAAGGGTAAAAAAATTCCCTGGGATGATAGGGAAGTGGTCAAAGAAGAACTAGAGCACATAACGCATTATGTGCTCTGATTTAAAAAATTAAATTTATGAAAAGGTACGAAATTCTAGAACACAAAGCCGATTTAAAAATAAGGGCGTTTGGAAAAAGAAAAAGAGAGCTTTTTTTGAATATGCTTTTTGGTATGGCTGAAAGCCAAAAACCAGAAATCAAAAAAATAAAAAGGATAAAAAGAAAGATTAAGATAAAATCTTTAGATTCAGAATCCCTCTTAGTTGATTTTTTGAGCGAAGTTTTATATTTGAGCCAGGTGAATAAAGAGGTTTATTTTAAAATTGAATTTGATAAATTTGCAGATATCGAGATTGAAGGAAAGTTAATCGGTCAAAAAGTTGAAAGGTTTGGCGAAGATATCAAAGCTGTAACCTACTACGGTTTGGATATTCGTCAATTAAAAAACAAAATTTGGGAAGCAACGGTTCTTTTCGATATCTAAACTTGCATTCTAACTTTTAATAAAACATATTGTGCGACTAGGCGCCCCAAAGGGCGTTTTTTAATTGATTTTTAGAACAAAACAAGTTAAGATGGATATATGATTTCCAAAAAGGATTTCAGAAAAATTTCTGATTGTCTTTGGGAAATACCCAAAAGTTTTAGGGCTGATATGAAAGTTCCAGCGCGTGCCTATGTTAGTGAAAGAATGTTAGAAGAGAGTTTTAAGGATCGTTCTATAGAACAATTAGTAAATGTATCCACACTTCCCGGCATCCAAAAATATGCTTTAGCCATGCCGGATATACATGAAGGTTACGCCAGTCCTATAGGAGGAGTGGCAGCAATAAGAATCTCTGACGGAGTAATTTCACCTGGAGTTTGTGGGTACGACATCAACTGCGGGATGAGATTGTTAAAATCGGAGCACACTGAGAAAGATATTAAGCCCTATTTAAATAGATTGGCAACGGAAATTCAGAGTCAAATTCCTTCTGGATTAGGGAGAGGAAGAAAAATAAAATTGAGCATTGAACAAATTGATAAAATTTTGGAACAAGGGACTCATATTTTACAAAAACAGGGTTATGGAGAAAAGGAAGATGTTGAAAATTGCGAGGCCAGTGGGAAATTAGATTGGGCCGATGCTTCTGTAGTCTCAGACCATGCTAAAAATAGGGGAAGAGACCAGGTTGGAACTCTTGGGAGTGGCAACCATTTTATGGAAGTGCAAAAAGTAGAGGAAATTTTTGATAAAGAGGTTGCAGGAGTTTTTGGTTTATTCAAGGATCAAATTGTAGTAATGATCCATACTGGTTCTAGAGGTCTCGGTCATCAGGTTTGTACTGATTATTTAAGAACAATGATTCCGGCCATGCAAAGATACAGAATAAAAGTTCCAGACAGGGAATTTGCTTGTGTCCCATTTAGTTCTCCAGAAGGACAAAGGTATTTTTCGGCTATGGCTTCTGCCGCCAATTATGCCTGGGCGAATCGCTATATGGTTGCTCATTATACTAGAAAGGCCTGGAAACAGGTGTTAGGAGAAAAAGAAAAACTCGAATTATTATATGATGTGGCCCATAATATTATCAAAAAAGAAAAATATAAAATCGATGGAAAAGATACCGAAGTTATTGTTCATCGCAAAGGGGCGACCAGAGCTTTTCCGCCAGGCCATCCTGAGATCCCGAGAAAATATAGAGAAGTTGGTCAGCCGATTTTGATCCCAGGAAGTATGGGAACTGCCTCATATGTTTTAGTTGGTCAAAAAGAAGGAGAGGAAGCTTTCTTTAGTACGTGTCACGGTGCAGGTCGTACAATGTCCCGGCACGAGGCAATGAGAAGGGTTTCTGGACAGGAAGTGGTAAAAAGTTTAGAATCAAAAGGAATTATCATAAAATGTCAGTCATTGAGAGGAATTGCCGAAGAGGCGCCAATGGCTTATAAAGACGTTGACGAAGTAGTTCAGGTCGTGCATAGTGCTGGCTTGTCAAAAAAAGTAGCAAAATTGGTACCAACGGCAGTTATAAAAGGAGAATAATTAAAAAATTTTCAATTCCTAATTTTCAATGAATTTTCAATTTTTTAATTTTCAATTAAGAATTTTAAGGGTTGATGAGCAAAAATGGTTGAAAGGAAATTTCCCAAGAGTATACGCAAATTTATTCGCAAAGAGAAGGCTCGGATTCGCCGAGAAGTTTTAGATATGAAAAAGCAAGAGGAATTGATTGGAAAACTTTACACTGCGTTAGAAATTGCAAGGTCAGGCAAAAACAACAAAGAGGGCAAATCTCTAACGGAGTAAATATCAAAAATTATGAATAAATTTTTTCTAACCTCAGAATCAGTTGCGCCTGGGCATCCTGACAAAATTTGTGATGTTATTGCTGATACTGTATTAGACAGTATTTTAAAAAATGATAAATATGGCAGAGTAGCTTGCGAAGTTATGGTCGGAAATGGCTATGTTATTATTGGAGGAGAAATTACCACTAAAACCTGGGTTGATGTAAACAATTTAGCTCGCAAGGTAATTAAAGAAATTGGCTATAATAACCCAGAATACGGTTTTGATTACCGGACAGTAGCAGTTTTTAATGCCATTCATGGACAGTCTCCAGATATTGCCAGGGGGGTGAGAAAAACCGGGACCAAAAAACAAGGAAGCGGTGATCAGGGAATGATGATAGGTTATGCTTGTCAGGAAACTCCGGAATTAATGCCCTTGCCGATAATGTTGGCCCATAAATTAGTTCAGAGATTAACCGAAATTAGAAACAAAAAAATTCTTTCTTATCTAAGACCAGATGGGAAGAGCCAGGTCACGGTTGAATATCAAAACGGAAAGCCAAAAAGATTGGATTCAATAGTAATCTGTGCTCAGCATAATCCAGATGTTTCTTTGGCAAAATTAAAGGAAGACATTATTGAAAAAGTAATTAAACCTATTTGCCAAAAATATTTAGATATAAAGACAAAATATTATATTAATAATACTGGGCGATTTGTAATTGGGGGACCGTTTTCAGATACCGGAGCCACTGGCAGAAAAATAGTTGTTGATTCTTATGGAGGAGCAGTGCCGGTTGGAGGTGGCTCATTCGGGGGGAAAGACCCTACTAAAGTTGATAGATCCGGAGCTTATATGGCTCGCTATATTGCCAAGAATATTGTTGCTGCTAATTTAACTGAGAAATGTTTAGTAAAATTAGCTTATGTAATTGGAGGAATAAAACCTATTGAGATGAGTATAGACACTTTTGGCACCGCAAAAGTCTCAGAAGAGAAATTAATTAAAATTATTCCTAAAGTTTTCGATTTATCTCCGGGTGGAATTATAAAACAACTAAATTTGTTACGGCCGATTTATAGAAAAACTTCTTGTTTTGGTCATTTCGGCAGGGAAGAGCCAGAGTTTACCTGGGAAAGAAAAAATAAAGTTAAACAATTACTCAAAAAAGAGTTTTAACCATATAGGTATCTTTTAATTTATAGCCTAATTTTCGAAAATATTCTCTGGTTCCAATAGCTGAAATCACTGCTATTTTTTTAAAACCAAATTCATTCTTTGCTATTTTTTCTGCTTCTTTAATTAATTTCTTGCCCAATCCTTTGTGTTGAGGAGAAAAAATTGATTTTCCTCTTAATGGAATTTGTTTTCCATAAGTGTGGAGTTCTCTGATTAAAGCAGTATTTTTCAATACTGACAAAATAGAGCAAAGCTCATTTTCTTTTTGGACCCTCAATCTTAGTAAGCTGTATAATTTATCTTTTGTTTTATTTTCAAAACTTAAAAATATTTCTCTTCCGTTTGAAGCTTGATAATCTTGCCTGAAAAGATGAACTAATTCTGCGGGTTTATATTCTCCTCTTACTTCTCTACATCTAATGCATTTGCATCGCCAGCCTTCGTTTTTAGATTCTTTAGCGATAATTTGACGTAAATTGGAAATTTTAACCCCTCCTTTGATAATTCTTGGCGAAGGGATGTCTCGAGTAATTCTTTGGATTCTAACATAATAAGGAATTTTCTTTTTAATACCTTTCAAGAAATTAATTATTTGCGATTCGGTATAAGGCTCGTATTTTCCTTTTAAATACAATTTGTAAAGTGGAGTTTCTTTTAAAAGAGCACAAGGATAAATTTTTAAGAGGTCTGGCCGAAAACCAGGATTTTTAAATAATTCTTCAAATATTTTTTCATCGCGTTTTAAATCTGAACCTAACAAATTAGGCATCATCTGATATAGAACTTTAAAACCAGCATCTTTCAAAAGTTTTGTTGCCAAAATTGTTTCTTTTATCCCGTGCCCTCTTAAATTTAATTTTAGAACATCGTCATAAACCGACTGAACCCCCAACTCAACCATTGTTACGCCTAATTTTCTCAAACTTTTAATTTCTGAAATATCAATAAAATCTGGTCGAGTTTCAATTGAAATTCCAATCATTCTATGTTTTGCCTTCTCATTCTTTTTTTGTTCTTTTTTTAAAGTTTGAAAATTGAAAATTGAAAATTCATTGAAAATTGAAAATTGAAAATTGAAAATTTTTAAACTAGCAGATTCATTACATGCCTCAAAACACCTCTTAACAAACCACTCTTGATATTTTTTTGGATAGTAACTCCATGTTCCGCCTACTATTCTTAACTCAACTTTATCCGTGGGATGTCCTTCCATTTCTAACATTTCTAATCTTTTTTTAACCTGGAGGTAGGGATTATAATTTAACTTTTTTGCCCTCTCTACAGCCGGTTCTCCCGATACGTAGCTTTTCGGGATACCTTTTTCAACCGGGCAATAAATACATTTTCCTGGGCAGGGATAAGGTTTAGTTAAAACTGAAACATTGACTATTCCCGAGAGGGAGCGAATTGGGCGGGTTATAAAGAGACTTTTTAGAGTTAAATTTTCCTTTTTAATTAACTTATGATAAGATTGTAGTAGTCCAATATTGCTCGGACAGGTAGTTTTATATTTCTTTGCTATTTTTCTTTTGAAAGACTCCAAGTCCCTCCGATTTTTTAATCGACTTTTAACTAATTCTTTAATTATTGTTTCAGAATAATCCATGAAAAAAGAATATGCAGAATACCTTCTTAAAAAGACTCAAAGAGATTATAACCTGCTCGCCGAAGATTATGCAAGAACGAGAGAATATATTCCTCAAGACCTTAAAGATTTAATAGAATATTCTTTCGCCGGAGAAAAAATTTTAGATGCAGGATGCGCTGATGGCAGACTTTATCCATTATTTAAAAGAAAACAGATTGACTATTTTGGAATTGATATTTCTGAGAAACTAATTGGAATTGCTAAAAGAAAATATCTTCACCCTCCTAAATTTTTCAAAGAAAAACTTGGAAGGACAAGAGCGAAATTTCAAATTGCCAATGCCCTAAACCTGCCCTTTCCTGGAAAATTTTTTGATAAAGCTTACTCTATCTCTGTTTTACACAATATTCCATCTTATGATTTCCAACTTCAGTACTTAAAAGAAATAAAAAGGGTTTTGAAGCCAGAAGGACTTTTGATTTTGAGAGTTTGGGACCTTTGGAAAAGAAAACAGGGTTGGAAATTATTTTTGGAATATAGTTTTTTAAAATTGTTTAGACGACACCCTCCCACCGTCCCATTTGAATTGGATTTTTTTGATGTCTTTATTCCCTGGAAAGATTCCAGGGGGGAGTTCTTAGTCCAGCGTTATTTTCACTGCTTTAGGAAATGCGAGCTTGAAAAGCTAATCAAGAAGGCAGGATTTAAGATTCAAGAAAGCTATCGCCTGGGCAAAGACCCCAGAACTAATATTTACATAATAGCTAAAAAGCATTAATTTAGAATTTAATTTATGAAAACTAAAAATAAAAAAGAAGAAGGGCTGTTTTAAAAGAATGTGATATAAATTCAAAAAGAATAGCTTTTTCCGAGAAATTATCTCAAAAATACAAAAATATTACCCTAAAAATTTTATCTAAGGCAAACCATAAATTTAATGACTTCGGCTCTCAAGAGAAATTAATCAAAGAAACCGTAAAGTGGCTAAAGAAGTATTTATAAGCTCAACAGAGAGCGAAATTCTCTTTTCCACCCCCATAGTTTAACTTGCCCGCCCAAATTTTGCCCTTGTAGCTTAATGGATAAAGTACAGCCCTCCGGAGGCTGGGATGAGGGTTCGATTCCTTCCAGGGGCATAAGTTTACTCTTTTCCTTTATTTTGTTAAAATATATTTATATGCGCTACAAGATTGTAGTTTCTGGGGCAGCCAGAGTTAGCCATTGTTGCAAAGAGATTGAGAAAATATCAAAAGAGGTTGGCAAGGAAGTTGCTAGGCGCAATTGTATTTTAGTTACTGGGGCAACCACTGGTGTTCCTTACTTTGCTGCCCTGGGGTGTAAAGAGAATGGGGGCTTTAATGTTGGTTTTTCACCAGCAACCTCTGAGGCTGTTCACTTGAAAACTTATAAACTTCCCTTAAAACCATTCGATGTAATGATTTATACTGGAGCTGATTATGTAGGGAGAAATGTAATTATGACCAAATCAGCAGATGGAGTGATTATCGTTTGTGGAAGAATGGGCACTTTGCATGAATTTGCTACCGCCTTTGAAATTCAGAAACCAATCGGGGTCTTAGAGAAAACAGGAGGAACGGCTGATAAAATAAAATTGATTGCTGCCGGGCCTTATAGAGGAGTCAAAAAAATTATTTATGAGAAAAGCCCTAAAATTTTAATTGCTAAACTTATTAATTTAATTAAAAAAGAGAAAAAGCAAAATTCAAAACATTTAAACAAAAAAGGTCGAGGTCCTGAAAGTAAAAGATAAAATTTTACTGCGGGACAAGAAATATTAAAATTTAAATCATTAATTATATTTTATGGACAAAGAAAACAAAGAAGGAAAATTAATAGGGGAAGTAACTCATTACTTCGATAAAATAAAGGTTGCAGTAGTTGAATTGGATGGTCCGCTTTCTATTGGAGATACAATTAGAATAATCGGGGGAGAAAATACTGACTTTACTCAAGAAATAAAGTCAATGGAGATGGAACACGAAAAAATAAAAAAGGCGAAAAAAGGACAAGCGATTGGTCTGGGGATAAAAGAGAAAGTAAGAGAAGGATACAAAGTGTATAAGATATAACTTTACAACTAACAACTCACAACTAATAACTCATAACGTCCGAGAACTATCGAGGTTAGACCTCGATAACCTCGATGATCAATTCCAAGCTATGAGTTCCAAGTTGTCGGTTATTGGTTAAATAATGGATTTTTTGGTTAATTCTCAAATTCAACTTTTTCTTCAGTTAATTTTAGCTACTCTTTTAGGGGCTTTTATCGGTTTTGAAAGAGAATATAAAAGAAAAGAAGCCGGACTTCAAACTTATAGCCTAGTTTGTTTGGGAGCCTGTCTTTTTACTGTTCTTTCTAATTGTTTGTTTTTTACTTTTTTGGGTCAGAAGGAAATTAATTTTGATCCCTCTAGAATTATTCAGGCGATAGTTATGGGCGTGGGGTTTATAGGGGCCGGAGTGATTTTTCGTGAAAAAGTTACAATAAAAGGATTGACTACGGCGGCTGGCCTTTGGGTAACCGCAGCTATTGGAATCGCTGTAGGAATTGGATACTACTCTTTGGCTGCTTTTTCTGCTATTTTAGTAATCCTTATTCTGTTTGGCTTCGGAGAGTTAGAAAGGAATATTTTAAATAAAATATGGGATAGGAAGACATAAAAACTTATAGCCATGAGGTTTATAGCTGATTTTCATTTACATTCTAAATATTCCAGGGCGACTAGCCCTCAAATGGATTTAGAAAATTTAGATAAATGGGCCAAGGTTAAGGGGATTAAAGTTTTGGGTACTGGAGATTTCACCCATCCAGAATGGTTTAAGAATTTAAAAGAAAAGTTAGAGCCGGCAGAATCCGGACTTTTTAAACTTGCCCCGTACCGAACTGGTTCTGGTGTTGGGTTAAAAAATACTGACACTGAAACGCGCTTTATTCTTACCACTGAGATTAGCTGCATTTATTCCAAGAAGGGCAAGGTTAGAAAAATTCATAATGTAATTTTTGCTCCCTCTCTTGGAATAGCCGAAAAAATTAATACCCGTTTAAACTTGATTGGAAATCTAAAAGCTGATGGCCGGCCAATTTTAGGATTAGATGCTAAAGAATTAGCAAAAATTGTTTTAAATGCGTCGCAAGATTGTTTAATTGTTCCGGCTCATGCCATGACTCCATGGTTTGGTATCTTTGGTTCTAAATCTGGCTTTGATTCAGTTGAAGAATGTTTTGAAGATTATTCTAAATATATTTATGCATTAGAAACAGGGCTTTCTGCTTCTCCTTCTATGATTTGGCGGATTCCAGATGGCAGAGAATGGACCTTGATTTCTAACAGTGATGCTCATAGCTTAGCCAACATTGGTAGAGAGGCAAATATTTTCGAAGGAGAAGAATTAAATTATAAAAACATTATTGAGGCTATTAAAAAAGGAAGTAAAACTATTAAAAAAGAGCCTTTGAAATTGATTTCTACTATTGAGTTTTATCCCGAAGAAGGGAAATATCATTATGATGGTCATAGAGAATGTGGGGTAAGTTTAAGTCCTCAGGAATCAAAGAAATATAATAATCTCTGTCCAGTTTGCGGTAGACCCTTGATTATTGGAGTTTTAAACCGAATAGAACAATTAGCGGATAGGCCCGAAGGGTTCAAACCAGAGAACGTTATTTCTTTTAAGAGTTTAGTTCCTCTTCAGGAGATAATTACTGAGAGTTTAGGCGTAAAAAGCGTCACTAAACAGGTTGACAATGAATATAAAAGTTTAATTGAGAAATTTGGCTCGGAGTTTAAGGTTTTGCTTGATGTCCCTTGCCAGGATCTCCAAACCGCAGCCCTAGAGGAGGTTGCCGAAGGGATTATCAGGGTAAGAGAAGGCCGAGTTCAAATTGAACCCGGTTACGATGGGGTTTATGGTAAGGTAAGAATTTTTTCAGAAAAAGAAAAGAAAAAAGCTTTTGGCCAAAAAACTCTATTTTGAGCGAAGCGAAAAACAAGGTTCTCGCGACGAGAAGCCCTTGTTTTAATAAAAATAATATTAATTTTCCATTTTAAATGTTCCCCTACTTCCCCTTCAAGAGAGAAATTTTATTTAAGCAATATCAATCTCCATTACTTTTCATTTTTTTACTAGTCTTATTTTCAGGATTGGTAGGTTTTTTCTTAATTCAGGATATTCAAAAAACCACCGAGAACATAGAAAATATTTATCTTACTCAACCAAGACTTCCTGCAGCATATTTGAAATTAAACCAGGGAACTTTATTTTTTGTGGGAGATATTATGTTAAATAGAGGAATAAAATCAGTAGTTGAAACTTACGGTGGAGGCAACTTTGAATTCCCCTTTTTTAAAATAGCCGATTATTTAAAAACAGCCGATATTTTATTTGGAAATTTAGAAGGACCTATTTCTGATAAAGGGAAAAATGTTGGCAGTATTTATTCTTTTCGGGCAATTCCCGAAGTTTTAAAAGGATTAAAATTTGCTGGTTTTGATATCTTATCTGTGGCTAATAATCATATTTTCGATTATGGCAGAGAAGCAATGGAAGACACTTTAATTAGATTAAAAGAGGCTCAAATTGAATATATTGGAGCAGGTTTTTCCGGGAAGGAAGCCCTGAGTCCAAAAATAATTGAGCTCAAGGGAACAAAAATTGCTTTTTTAGCTTTTACCAATTTAGGAGAAAAATCCTGGGAGGCGAAAGAAAATTCTTCTGGAATTGCCTGGCTTAGCAAAGAAAATTTAGAGTATTCGACTAGAGAGGCAAAAAAAGAAGCCGATATTGTTATAGTGTCAATGCACTTTGGCCAAGAATATAAAAACCAACCAGATTCAGAACAAAAATATTTTGCCCATATAGCAATAGATTATGGAGCAGATTTAGTAGTGGGCCATCATCCTCATTTAGTCCAACCAATAGAAAAATATGCCTCAGGGAATATTGCTTATTCCCTGGGAAATTTTGTTTTTGACCAGAATTTCTCGGAAGAAACTATGAAAGGTTTGCTATTAGAGGTTATTGTGGTAAGTGGTAAAATAAAAGAAGTAATCCCCAGAGAAATTAAAATTAACAACCTCTTCCAGCCAGAGTTAGGAATTTAGTTTTCAGAAGTCCATTGGATTAATCGGTTTTCTGCTTCGAACTTCCCTTCTAATAATTTCTCAATTACCCAGATATTTGTTTTACAATGACTGGTAATCTCTGAAACTGTAATCTGGCTTTTTGGGGTAAGAGCAATATAAGGTGGAATCTGGTCAGCTAAATGTTTATCTAAGCAAGCGTCAGATTTTTGCTCTTTTAGTAATTCTAAAGCTGCTTCTTTGCCAACCTCTTCAGCTGGTTTTCCCAATCTTCCTAAGTTGTCGCTCCCAATTATTGAGTTCTGGAATTCGGCGATTAAACAAATTTGGCTACCCGGACAACGGGTGTCGTAATATTCAATTTTTTCTTCGGTCGGTAATTTTAACTTTCCTAAAACTTCTCTTGCTCCAGATAGTTGCCTTTCGGCAACTTTTTTATCTTTTAAGAATTCTGAGGCTCCAGAAATTGCAAAAATCTTTTCTAGAGAACCTCTTTCAGTCAAATTGATTGGTTTCAATTTTGAGGGATAAATTTTTATTTCAACTTCTGCACCGCCTTCTGGATAATAGCCTCGTCTTAGAATATTAATATCTATTTTCCCGCCCATTTTTTCTAAAATTTTTAAAAATACATAACGAAAATGATCGAGGGTAGGACTAAAAAAAGTATCAGTAGCGCCGCCATCGAGATGAATTTCAACTGGTTTTAGTGCAAATAACGCTGGCGGAATTAAACTCTGGAGAATTAGTGTAAGAGAGGCGGCGGTACCTATTGAAAGAGAAATTTTTTCTTTTGTGATTTCACCAGGAAAAAATTTTATTTCTTTTGAGCCTAAATAATCTCCTTCTAATCTCCCGTTGCAAAGCCGGGATAGAGCTTGAATACCTAAAAGGTGCTGGGGCATTAAACCCGGTTTTTCTCTACCTTGCCGAATATTAAAAATATGGCAAGGGTTTTTAGTTATCGTCGCTAATGCTACAGCTGTTCGCAATAGTTGCCCGCCGCCCTCTAAAACTGCACCGTCAAGTTTTATCATGCTATTTTATTTTAAACTAAAAACCTCGCAGAATCAACTTGACAGATTTTTTTAAAAGAATATAATTTATTAAAAATGTTAGCAAAGAATAATCAAAAAAATAATAATTTTAACACCTCTGTAAATTTTAAATGCATTTATACTCGTGCCGTTATTATTTTATCTGAGAAAATAGTTTTAAGAGGGGACTAGAAAAAGAAATTATTTAAAAATTAAGAATAATCTAATCCCCTCCAAAACAGAGGGGGCTTTTCTTTTTAATTTATGCCAGAAGAAAATTTTTATTTAACCAAAGAGGGGCTGGAAAGGATAAAGAAAGAGTATCAATCTCTTAGGAATCTTAAAAAGATTAAATCTTCGAGAGAAAACATCCTGCCATTGGAGGGTGAAAATGTAAATCCGGCTTACCTTTCTTTACAAGAAGATTTAGAGATTTTAGAGAGAAAAACTGAAGAACTGGAAAACATCTTAAAGAATTACCAAATTATCAAATTTCCTCCCAAAGCAAAACAGAATATAGTTGACTTAGGGGCAAAGGTTTTTCTGGAAGATAGTTCTGGACAGAAAGTCAAATTTCAGATTGTAGGGACATTAGAGGCTAATCCTTTTTTGGAAAAGATTAGTAATGAGTCGCCGGTAGGAAAGGCTCTTTTGGGTTGTAAAGTGGGGGAAAAGGTTGATATTGATTCTCCGGTTAAATTAGAATATAAAATATTAAAGATAACCTATGAAGAATCTTAAAGAGAAGAAAAATAAAAAATCCGATAAAGATTTCTTAAAAGAGTTAGTTGATTTTTTCATCCAAATTGGAAACTTGAAAATAATTAAAAGAAGAGGTTGGCTATTACGAAATGTTAAAAATCCAGAAAGTATCGCTGACCATAGCTTCCGACTGGCTTTGATGGCTTGGATTTTAGGAAAAGAAAAAGGACTTAATACAAAATTACTTTTAAAAATGGCTTTAGTCCATGACCTTTGTGAGATTTATGCCGGAGATGCTACTCCTTATGATAAAATTTTACCCAAAGATAAAAAAAAGCAGAAAGAGTTATTAAAAAAGTGGCCAAGATTTTTAAAAAAAGATGAAGTCCAGGTTTATTTGGAGAAGAGGAAAAAAGAATATCAATCTTTATTAAAACTCATCTCTGAGCTATCTCTAAAAAGGCAAAAGGAAATCGTTAACCTTTGGCTTGATGTTCAAGATGGCTTCACTAAAGAAGGAAGATTTTTAAGACAACTTGATAAAGTAGAGAATCTTTTGCAAGCATTGGAATATTATAATAAAGATAAATGTTTCCCTATGGAACCCTGGTGGGTTCAAGTGAAAGAAACCATAGATGACCCTCTTTTATTGGAATTTATAGAAGCTTTATCCCAAAAATTTTACAAGAAAAAATCATAAATAATTATAGAAGAAAAAATGAGAGAGCTTAAAGGGCTCTTTTTTTATTACCCTAACCTGCTACAATATAAGAATAAGAACCTGCCTCGCTAACGCTCGGCAGAACCTTGATTCGCTAATGTATAACATATATTCTTGAATTAAGAACCTGCCTCGCTAACGCTCGGCAGAACTCCCGCACCAGAGCAAAGCACGGTGCGGGACTAATCCCGTAGTGAAATTTTACTATTTTATAACATTTCGCTTTTGGCGAAATGGTTGTAAAATTTCTACTACGGGGCTTGATTCGCTAATG
>Ga0210051_1000631_pt1 | contig 33630 bp, 22 predicted proteins | sample CryGey092014_all_FD_185464 | JGI IMG/M metagenome (GOLD analysis project Ga0210051, IMG submission 185464) | Groundwater microbial communities from aquifer - Crystal Geyser CG23_combo_of_CG06-09_8/20/14_all (SPAdes) (version 2) | ecosystem: Environmental > Aquatic > Deep subsurface > Groundwater...
TAAATAACTTTACCAAAAATGTCTCCCCTCCCTTGGTGGGAGGGGATTAAGGGGAGGGGGCAACATAGCGATTCTTCACCCCCACCCTGCCCCTCCCCCATCAAGGGGGAGGGAATATTTATAGTAAAGGTATTAAAGGGACATTCCACTAGCCAAAGATATTTGAAATTTTCAGATTGAAAGGATTCAAGGGGACAAGTGAAAGTGTAAGAGTTTGTTTACCCTGCCCTCAGATAACTCTTTATACTCTCATACCTGACCTTACCGATCCCTTTTACGTCCTTGAGTTCCTCTATGGTAGAAAACCCGTTATTTTTATCCCGATACTCAATAATATTTAAGGCGGTCTTTGGTCCTATCTCAGGTACTGCTATAAGCTCTTGCTGGGTTGCAGTATTTATATCCAGGGGGATGGAAAAGATTATAAGCTTCTGGGGTTCCATTCTTTCGATTAATACCCTTCCCGTATTCCTTGATATTCTCTGGACTGTTACCTTTTCCCCTCTCCTTAATCCGTTGGATTGGAAGGATGTGTCAATGCTCAAGCTGTGCCTTAGACCTCCGGCCCTTTTGACGGCATCATCAATAGTAACCCCTTCATTGAAATTATAAAAACCGGGGGCTCTTACTTCACCCAAAACTTCAATATAGGTTCCCTCGTTCTCTTTATGGAATATCAGGCCGTCGTCTGATCCCATGGTGTAAGGTTTGTGAATAAAATAGGAAAGGATCAAAAACAAGGCACCAAAGAAAATAATTAGTTCCTGTTCTCTTCTTACATGCCTCAATCTTTATTAACCTCCAATTCAGACACTGGACTCCAGACGTTTGGCACCAAGTATCCGTTTACGGTTTACGGTTTGCAGTTAACAGTTGGCAAAAATGCTTCAATCTTTATATAAACAGCGGGCTTAAGCCTGCTGTTGTAAGTAAACCGTGAACTGTAAACTGAGAACCGTGAACAATTTCAAATATCTTTGGCTAGATTTTATTAACCATCCTTATGGTTTTTCAATAGCTTATAGTCTATACTGTCTACCAATGCCTGCCAGCTGGCTTCTATAATATTATGAGAGACACCTACCGTTCCCCATTTATCCTCTTTATCACCTGATTCTATCAGTACCCTGACCCTGGCGGCCGTTCCTTCTCCTGTGGAGAGGACCCTTACCTTATAGTCTATCAACTCCATGTCCTTAAGTTCTGGATAGAATTTCTCTAATGCCTTTCTAAGGGCATTATCCAGGGCATTGACAGGACCATTTCCCACAGCGGCTGTATGTTCAATCTTACCACCTACTTTAACCATTATGGTGGCCTCAGACTGGGGAGGAGAATCCTCTTTCCCCTTTTCATCTATTACCCTAAAGCCTATCAGGTCGAAATACTTTTTCTTGGTTCCAAGGGCCTTCTTTATAAGGACTTCGAAAGATGCTTCAGCGCCTTCAAACTGATAGCCCTGGCTTTCAAGCTCCTTCATATTTTGTAATATCTCAAGGGTGATCGGGTTGTTGTCTCTAAGGTCTATATTAAATTCAGCAGCCTTGGCTACGATATTGCTTTTGCCAGAGAGATCTGAGATCAGAATCCGTTGTTTATTCCCCACCAATTCTGGCCTGATATGCTCATAGGTCTCAGGGTTCCTCTTGACAGCGCTAACATGTATTCCGCCCTTATGGGCAAAGGCGGAATCTCCTACGAATGCCTGGTGTTTATCGGGCCGAAGATTGGCCAGTTCATTGACAAACCTCGACACTTCTCTTAGCTTTCTCATCTGTTCATCGGATATGCAGTCCATGTTCAACTTCAATTTCAGATTCGGAATCACCGAGCAGAGGTTTGCATTTCCGCACCGTTCCCCATACCCGTTAATAGTACCCTGGACCTGTTCAACCCCGGATTGAACTGCAATTATAGAATTGGCTACCGCCATCTCTGAGTCGTTATGGGTATGGATTCCCAATGGGGTCTTAATATTCTTTTGAACTTCTTTTATAATCTTCTTTATCTCAAAGGGTATAGTCCCCCCATTGGTATCGCATAAAACAAGACAATCAATCCCTGCATCGGCTCCTGACTGGAGGGTCTTTAAGGCGTACTCTGGGTTGGCCTTATAACCGTCGAAGAAATGCTCGGCATCATAAAAAACCTCCGGAATATTCGATTTCAAAAATTTCAATGTGTTGTGGATAGTCTCCAGATTCTCCTCCAGGGATATCCGCAATGCCTCTCTCACATGGAGGTCCCATGACTTGCCCACTACAGTGACAGCAGATGCATGAGAATAGAGTAAAGCTTTTATATTCCTGTCATTTTCAGGATGGGTTCCTGCCCTGGCAGTACTCCCAAAGGCAACGATTTTAGCATTGCGCAGAGGTATATGCTGGATCTTTTTGAAAAACTGCATATCTTTAGGATTTGAGCCTGGCCATCCACCCTCAATATAGTGAATACCAAGCTCGTCCAGTTTTTCAACAATCCTGATCTTATCTTCGACAGAAAAGGATATGTCTTCCGCCTGGGTTCCATCCCTAAGGGTAGTATCGTATAACTTAACCAGTCTCATCTCAGAGTTCCTTATTCTCTCCTAAGTCAAAGGCCTCGTGCAGTACCCTTACAGCCAATTCTGTATACTTAGACTCGATTACACAGGATATCTTGATCTCAGAGGTGCTTATCATCATAATACTTATCCCTTCCCTGGCAAGGACAGTAAACACCTTAGAGGCAACTCCAGAGTGACTTCGCATACCCATTCCAACGATAGAAACCTTTGCAATATTTGTATCGGCCAATACATCCCGAGCATTAATTTCTCTTGCTGTAACCATAACCAATTCCATGGCCTTTTTAAAATCAGCCTGCGGAACGGTAAAGGTCAGATCAGTAAGACCATCTGTGCTTACATTCTGGATAATCATATCTACAAAAATATTGGCTTCAGAAATGGGGGTAAATAATTTGGATGCAATGCCGGGCATATCAGGTACCTTTGTGACAGTTATCTTAGCCTCATCTTTATCGTAGGTAACACCTGAAACAATGACACTCTCCATATCCTGATCCTCCTTAGTTACAATAGTACCTGTACCATTTTTAAAAGTAGACCTCACATGGATCGGCACCTGATATTTTTTGGCAAACTGAACTGATCTGGTCTGAAGAACCTTGGCCCCCAGACTCGCCATCTCCAGCATCTCCTCATAGGATATTTTATTCAGCTTTCTGGCATCTGGGCAGATATTTGGGTCAGCAGTGAAGACCCCTTCTACATCGGTATAGATTTCACAAATATCAGCCTTAAGCGCGGCGGCTATTGCAACAGCGCTGGTATCGGAGCCTCCCCTGCCTAAGGTAGTTATGTTGTCCTTTTCATCAACGCCCTGGAATCCGGCAATCACCAGTACCTTTCCATCATTAAGCTCTCTTAATAACCTCTTCGAATCGATCTTTAGGATCCGTGCCTTACCAAAGGCGCTGTCTGTTTGTATCTTAATCTGATGACCCAATAATGATCTGGCATTTATCCCTAAAGACTTCAATGCCATGGCAAGGAGGGAACTGCTTACCTGTTCCCCTGTTGAAATCAATACATCCTGTTCCTTTTCATCGGGTTGATCTGTGATATCCCTCGCCAGATCCAGAAGCCTGTCCGTCTCCTCCCCCATAGCGGATACAACCACAATCACATCATTCCCATCCTGGCGGGCACTTCTTACTCGACGGGCTACATTCTTGATCTTTTCCACATTGCCTACCGAGGTACCCCCGTATTTTTGGATAATCAGTGCCATCCGTCTTTCCTCTTTCCATCGGATTTGGGGTCTGACCCCACTGACTTCTTAACTTTGGGACTTTGCAACTGACTTGAACTTGATATTAAGGATATTATCCCCAGATTGTCAAGTGCAAAAACCCATATAGAAGGTTTTTTTTGGGAAAAATTCTTGACAATATAATAACCCTATGGTAGTCTTCGCCAGACGTGAATGAGCGCTCACTCACCTGATCTTTGAGGTCTATTAAGTTTTGCCTTCCATGTCTTACTAATCATCAAATAAAAAACAATACTTTTATTGTTATAAGGATGTCCAATTTAGTACAAAGGAGGATGTGATTAATGGCGTACGATGCGGCAAAGATGGCAGACTGGCAGATTTCCGAAGCAGCAGAAAAAAACATGCCAACGCCCGATGAGTGGAGAGAAAGGCTGGGTCTTGAAAAAGATGAGATGCTTCCTATGGGTAGATTGGCGAAGCTTGATTTTCTGAAGATCATTAATCGTTTGAAAGACAGACCAGATGGGAAATACATTGAGGTCACCGCAATTACACCCACGCCCTTGGGTGAGGGCAAAAGCACCACCTCAATGGGCTTAATGGAAGGACTTGGGAAACGCGGTGTAAACGTAGGTGGCTGTATCAGGCAACCATCGGGCGGCCCCACCATGAACGTTAAAGGAACGGCGGCCGGTGGAGGTAATGCCCTCCTCATCCCTATGACCGAGTTCTCCCTGGGTCTGACAGGGGATATTAACGACATCATGAACTCCCACAACCTTGCCATGGTGGCATTGACCGCTCGAATGCAGCACGAGCGGAATTACAATGACGAACAACTCCAGAGACTCACCGGAATGCGGCGTTTCAACATCGATCCCACCCGGGTGGAGATGGGGTGGATCATGGACCTTTGCGCCCAGTCATTAAGAAATATCGTTATCGGTCTGGGTGGTCACATGGATGGGTTCACCATGCAGTCCAGGTTCGGTATAGCCGTGGGTTCCGAATGTATGGCTATCCTTTCTGTTGTTAGGGACCTGGCAGATTTGAGAAAGCGTCTTGATGAGATAACCGTGGCCTTTGATAAGAGCGGTAATCCAGTTACAACAGGGGATCTGGAGGTGGGAGGAGCTATGACCGCCTTCATGCGCAATACAATCAATCCAACCCTTATGTGTACTGCCGAATATCAGCCCTGTATGGTTCATGCCGGGCCGTTTGCCAACATTGCGGTAGGCCAGTCTTCCATCATCGCTGACCGCGTTGGTTTGAAACTCTTCGACTACCACGTGACAGAGAGTGGTTTTGCAGCCGATATCGGGTTTGAGAAATTCTGGAACGTGAAATGTCGGTTCAGCGGACTAAAACCCCATGTTTCCGTCTTGACCGCTACTATCCGAGCCCTGAAGATGCACGGCGGAGGACCCAAGGTTGTTGCTGGCAAAGCACTTCCCGATGAGTACGCAAAAGAAAATCTGGCATTGGTGGAAAAGGGATGTGAGAATATGGTTCACCATATCAACACTATCCGTAAGTCTGGCATTAATCCGGTAGTCTGTATCAACCGTTTCTATACCGACACTGATGCCGAGGTTGCAATTGTAAAAAAGGCAGCCGAGGCAGCAGGCGCACGTTGTGCTGAATCCAGGCATTGGGAAATGGGTGGAGAAGGTGCTCTAGAACTGGCCGATACTGTAATGGATGCGTGCAAAGAAGAAAACGAATTCAAATTTCTCTATCCACTGGAGATGAAGCTGCGAGACCGAGTTGCCCTGATTGCTAAGGAGGTCTACGGGGCTGATGGTGTGTCATGGAGTCCGGAGGCTGAGGCAAAGGCCAAGATGCTGGAAGGTGACCCTAAATACGCAGATTATGCTACTATGATGGTAAAGACCCATCTGAGCCTTACGCATGATCCGACTGTCAAAGGCGTTCCCAAGGGATGGACGCTGCCTATTCGTGACGTGCTTATATACTCCGGTGCAAAGTTTCTCTGTCCTTGTGCAGGAACCATTAGCCTTATGCCAGGAACGAGTTCTAACCCTGCCTTCAGAAGGATAGATGTGGATGTCGATACCGGTAAGGTGAAAGGGCTTTTCTAGTATTTACTGATAGAGAGGGAACTTTTTTGAGTTTTGTAATAGCAGTGGCAGGAAAAGGGGGGATAGGGAAAACAACAATAACAGGCTTAATGATTCGTGCCCTAAAGAGAAGGGGTAAAGTACCCATACTGGCTGTTGATGCAGATTCCAATGTAAACCTGGCGGAGACAATTGGATTTCTGCAGGGGAAGACAGTTGGTGCTGTGAGGGAAGACTTTTCCTCTGAAATCTCCAAGATACCACCTGGAATGGCAAAAGAGACCTTGCTGGAGTTGAAACTCAACGAGGGATTGACAGAAGGAGAAGGAGTGGATCTCATAGCCATGGGAAGGGGTGAAGGCCCTGGGTGTTACTGTCCTGTAAATAACATGCTCAGGAGATTCTTAGATATTCTTGCCAAAAACTATCCTTTTGTGGTAATAGACAATGAAGCCGGGATGGAACATTTGAGCAGGCGTATTTTGCAGAGAATCGATGCATTGCTGATTGTCTCAGATCCTACACCAAAAGGGATCATGACCGCAGGAAGAATCAGGGAACTTATCAGAGAACTTGACTTATCAATAAAAGACTCTTACTTTATAATAAATAGAATCCAAGGGAAGTTGGAGCCTGTCATTGAGGCTGAGATTGAGAAACAGGGTTTCAACTCTTTTTACGGCATCCCTATGGATAAATTGATCTATGATTATGATCTCTCTTTGAAACCTTTGATGGATTTGCCCGACGAATCTATCGCAGTAGTTGCAGTTAATAAGATTCTGGATCAAATCATTAATTGAGAGCTTTGAAGAAGCACCCCTTTTCGCTTCAGCATACATTTTTTGACCCATCTAAGCTCGCTCCATTGAAAATTCACAAGCTCACCCTTCGGGATCAAACATGTGAATTTTCTACATTACGCTCGCTAAGATGGGTTCCCCAAAAAATCTATGAATTCGCTCTCAGGGGTACTTCTTCAAAGCTCTCGGTAGGTTGTGTAAGGGGCTCTAATTAGGTATTATGTCTATGGTTTTATCCCAAAAATGTGGGGTAAAACAATTAACATGGGGAGGATAAAAATGGCGGCAAAGATCATTAGTGGAACAGAGGTGGCCGGGCAGATCAGGGAAGAACTGAGAAAAGAAGTAACCGAATTGAAGGAAAAACACAATGTGGTACCCGGATTGGTCACTATTCTAGTAGGAGAGAATCCTGCGTCAATAAGCTATGTGACCGGTAAACAGAAGACAGCAAAGGAGTTAGGATTTTATTCGTTACAGGACAATCAGGCTGATAATATCACAGAGGAATCTTTACTGGGGTTGATTGACAAATATAATAAGGATCCCAAAATTCATGGCATACTGGTACAGTTGCCGCTGCCTAAACATATTAATGAAACGAAAGTGCTCTATGCTATAGATCCGAAGAAGGATGTGGATGGTTTCCATCCGGTCAACCTGGGGAAATTGATGATAGGTGAGGCTGATTACCTCCCCTGTACCCCTGCCGGAGTTCAACAGTTGTTAATTAGGAGTGGTGTTGAAACTAGTGGGGCAGAGGTGGTAGTTGTAGGACGGAGCAACATTGTTGGCAAACCTGTGACCAATATTCTTTTGCAAAAGCAAAAAGGTGCTAATGCAACAGTAACCATATGTCATACAGGAACTAAAGATATGGCATCTCATACCAGGAGAGCCGATATTCTTATAGTTGCAGCAGGAAAACCTAAAGCGATAACAGCAGATATGGTAAAAGAGGGTGCCGTTGTTATCGATGTGGGGGTAAACCGTATTGGAAAATCAGAATCAGGAAAGGCGATCCTTTGTGGAGATGTAGACTTCGAAGCTGTTAAAGAAAAGGCCAGTGCTATTACGCCTGTGCCAGGAGGGGTTGGTCCCATGACGATCACTATGTTGATGATGAATACGGTAAAATCTGCTAAAGTTCATGCAGGGTTAGTTTAATTAATGTAACTACTCAGGTTGTTTAGGCTGAAGGCTGAAGGCTGTTAGTCGCGCATAATTTCCTCCTACAGGCTAACTGCCTACAGCCTATCCATCTTTTTATTTACCTATAGAGGGAGGTAGAGAATTAATGGCCTTTGAAATTACAAGATCACATTATACAGGAAAGATAAAAGAGGTAACTCTGGGTACAGGGAAAAGAACAGTAACTGTAGGCGGAGAGACCTCCTATCCATTCTATCTGTTTGAGGGGGAGATGCCCAATCCTCCCAGGATTGCTATGGAAATCTGGGACATGGAGCCTGAGGAATGGCCTAAGGCTGTTATTGAGCCCTTCAAAGATGTATTAAAAGATCCAGCAGCCTGGGCAAAAAAGTGTGTAGAGGAATGCAGTGCTGATATGGTTATAGTGCAGCTAAAAAGTACCGACCCAAATGGATTGAACAAAGGTCCGGGAGAAGCTTCTGCCACGGTAAAAAAGGTATGTGAAGCGGTGGATGTCCCGGTAATAGTCTGGGGATGTGGCGACAAGGGAAAGGATGTTGAAGTTTTAAAGAAGGTTGCTGAAGATAACCAGGGCAAAAATTTGCTTTTGGGTCCGGTAGAAGAGGCTAACCATAAGCAGATAGGCGCCAGCGCCATGGGGTTTCACCAGGCAGTTATTTCTTCTTCTCCTATAGACATAAATCTGGCCAAGCAGCTCAATGTACTTCTCGATAACCTGGGGGTGAGTCCGGAAAAGATTGTTATAGATCCTACCACGGGGGGATTGGGATACGGGCTGGAATATTCCTATTCGGTTATGGAAAGGATTCGGATGGCTGCTCTGACCCAGGAAGATGAGAAGTTGCAGAGTCCCATAATAAACAATCTGGGCAATGAAATCTGGAAGTGTAAAGAGGTCAAACTGAGTCTTAAAGAGGCACCTACTCTGGGCGATCCGGCAAAAAGGGGGGTAATGCTGGAGTGTATAGGCGCTGTTTCTTATCTCATGGCCGGTTCGGATATTCTCGTATTAAGACATCCAGAGAGTGTTAAGTGGGTGAAAGAGTTTATGAATCTGATGATGACCGGTGATATGGCAATGAGTTCTGATAAACTTGTTGCTAAGTTAAATGTGATCAATGTCAAACCAGAGGGTGATTTTCCCAAGATTGAGAAAATGAAGGTTGAAGCAAAACCCAAAGAAGAAAAGAAGGAAGATGCTCCTAAAGCATCTCCAAAGGAAGAGGCCAAGCCTAAACCAAAAGAAGAGGAGAAGATTGCTAAAAAGCCGGAGGTAGCACAGGGAGACAAAGCAAAAGCAGAAGCCAAAGCAAAAATTGAGGCGGAGACAGAGGCCAAGGCAAGAGATGAGGCAAAGGCCAAGGCTGAGGAAGAAGCGGAGAGAAAGTCTGAAAAAGAAGCGAAAGCCAAAGCCGAGTCGGAAGAAGAAGCCAAAGCCGTAGCGGAAGCGAAAGCCAAAGCAGACGCCAAGGCCAAAGAAGAGGTCGAGAAAAAAGCTAAAAAGGAAGCCAAAGCTAAAGCGGAAGCAGAATTAGAGGAGCTAAAAGCAAAGAGAGAAAGAGAAAAAGAGAAAAGGGAAGCAAAACGGATAGAGGTAGAGGCAGTACAGGCTGCCGCAGGTGCTGCAAGGCATGCAACACCTGCGGCGGTACATCTCACTCACACCGAGAGGATTATCGCATACCTAAATCGGGTTCACAAGCGATCATAAAGGACTTTAACAACCGAGGATATAGGTTAATATTTAACTATGAATTAAATATTCGGAGGAATTTCATATGGCGACAGAAGAAACGAAGGAAAAAGAGGTGAAGAAACCCAAGAAAACTGCAATTCCCTCGGAATGCAGTGTGGATTCTGCTACAGTAAAGATGATCGAAAAAGCCCAAGCAGAAGGGGTGGAGACGATTTTTGATCGAGCCATTACCATGTCCCCTTGCGCGATCGGGGCACAGGGAACCTGTTGCAAAAACTGTTCCATGGGACCGTGTCGGCTTCCCCTTCCCAAGAGCGGGATTGAGGGAAAGGATGAAAGGAAGGGCCTTTGCGGGGCAACTCCCAATACGATTGCCGCCCGTAATTTTGCGCGTATGGTGGCAGCAGGGGCTTCCGCCCATTCAGATCATGGGCGGGGGATAGCAGAGGTCTTTTTAGCGGTGGCACGCAAAGAGACAGGCGATTATAAGATAAAGGATCCACAGAAATTAATAGAGATTGCTCCTGACTTTGGAGTTGCCACAACGGTTACAGTAAACGGCGAAGAGAAGGATCGTGACATTTATGAGATAGCCCTTGAAGTGGCGGAAAAAGCCCTGGCGGAATGGGGCAGGCAAGAAGGGGAGATCTATTATGCCAAGCGAGCCCCTAAAGCCCGTTATGAACTTTGGAAGAAATTAGGGGTCGTGCCCAGGGGAATAGACCGAGAAATAGTGGAGATTATGCACCGTACCCATATGGGGGTGGATCAACATTATGAAAATATTGTAAAACAGTGTACCAGGGCGGCCCTGGCAGACGGTTGGGGCGGATCCATGCTGGCCACCGATTTACAGGATGTTATTTTTGGCACCCCTTACCCTACACAAGGACATATTAACCTAGGAGTTTTAGAAAAAGATCAAGTAAATGTCATCATTCACGGCCACGAGCCCCTCTTATCGGAGATGATTGTAACCGCGGCCCAGGAAACAGAGATGATCGAATATGCAAAGAGTAAAGGGGCCAAAGGGATTAACCTGTCCGGAATGTGTTGTACCGGCAATGAATTACTTATGAGACATGGTATTCCGATTGCGGGTGATTTCCTGCAGCAGGAATTGGCTATCATTACCGGTGCGGTGGAGGCAATGGTGGTAGATGTCCAGTGCATCATGGAGAACGTGGCAAATGTAGCCACCTGTTTTCACACCAAGGTGATAACCACAAATCCCCGGGCACGGATGGAATCCGGGGAAACGATTCACATTGAATTTGATGAGCATCATGCTATGGAAGATGCCAGAAAAATCCTGAAGATAGCCATCGATAATTTTCAAAATCGGAAAGCAGAGCCGATGATCCCCAGCGAGAAAGAGGTACAGATAGTAGGATTTTCCTATGAGGCTATAAACTATCACCTGGGTGGCAGCTTCAGGGGATCTTATACCCCGTTAAATGACAATATTATAAATGGACGGATCCGTGGTATAGCTGGCGTGGTAGGATGCAACAATGCCCGTACTCTCCATAACAACGGACATCTGACCGTGGTCAAAGAACTTCTGAAGAATGATGTGATTGTTCTTACCACAGGATGTAATGCTATGGCCTGCGGTAAAGCGGGATTGCTTACGCCTGAGGCAGCCTCAGTATACTGCGGCCCGGGTCTGGCGGAGGTATGTGAAACCGTAGGTATCCCTCCAGTACTGCATATGGGCTCATGTGTAGACAATAGTAGGATTCTGATGGCGGCCTCTGAGGTAGTGAAAGCCGGAGGCCTGGGAAAAGACATCAGTGATCTACCGGCAGCGGGTTCAGCGCCGGAGTGGATGAGTGAAAAAGCTATAAGTATCGGTCACTATTTCGTGGCTTCCGGTGTGTATACGGTTTTCGGTGTGACTATGCCTGTAGGCGGCGCTCCTGTTTTTGAAGACTATCTCTACAACAAATTGGAAGCCAGCCTTGGCGGCATGTGGGATTTCGAAGCGGACCCCATCAAACATGCGCACAAGATGATTGCCCATATTGACAAGAAAAGAAAGGCATTGGGTATTGATAAGGCAAGAGAGAGAGTCCTGATGGATATGGCTGACCGGCAGAAGCTGGAGGCAGCTTAAACACAGGCAGATAGACTGAAGGCGGAAGACTGTTAGGACGCTTCAGTCTTCAGCCTAAGCACTTGAAAAGAAAGGAGGATTTTTCTCAATGTCCAAATTAGTTGCATTTGCTGCGATTCAAGGTGGATACAATATTGTCCAGAAAGCAGAGGGAAAATATAAACGTGCCATGGAAAAGTATGGACCGGAACAGAAACTGGAATTTCCCAATACCGCATATTACCTTCCTATTATCTATTCTATACTGGGTATTCCTATAAAGACCCTGGGTGACGCTGCCGAGGTTATCAAAATCTGTCGAAGTTTATTGCCGCCTCACATCAAAAGGGTGAACCATCTTCCTTATCTCGGTCCTATGCTCGATGCAGGTATGGCAGCAATATTGGCCGAAGAGATCGTAGAAGCGATCCGTTATGTGGAGGACCCTGATTTCTATCAGCCTGAAATAGAGGATCCGGATATAGATAATGGCAAGATCTGGTTGGGGGCTGCAGACGATGCCATCATGAGGAAGAGAGGCGTGGAATTTGTGGATGGAACCGCCCCCGGATTTGCAGCCATTGTGGGTGCTGCCCCTGATCCTGAGACGGCCAAAATGATTGCGGAAGAGTATCAAAAGAAAAGCATCTATGTCTTTATGGCAGCAAATCAGGCGGGAACAACCTTTGCGGAACAGCTTCTGGAAGCAGGGGTACAGATCGGCTGGAATGCGAGGTTGGTTCCCTTTGGTCCGGATATCTCAGCCGCGGTTTTTGCCCTTGGTTTTGCCAATCGGGCGGCCATGTCATTCGGAGGAGTTAAACCAGGCGATTCGAGAAAGATACTGATGTACAACAAAGACCGGATATTTGCTTTTGTAAACGCCCTTGGGGAAGTCAACGCTGAATGGGCGGCGAATGCCGCAGGGTGTGTTAACTGGGGTTTCCCCACAATTGCGGATACGGATATCCCGGAAGTGCTCCCCACAGGTATCTGTACTTATGAACACGTGGTGGCAAACGTATCCCATGAGGATATGACAAATAAATCAATTGAAATTCGAGGTCTCAAGGTTACAGTTTCCGAAATCGATATACCCCTTGCCTACGGTCCTGCCTTTGAGGGAGAGCGGGTGAGGAAAGACGATCTCTATCTGGAGATGGGTGGTGGAAAAACCCAGGCGGTTGAACTTTGCAAGATGGCGGACATGAAGGAGATTGAAGACGGACAAGTTAACGTCATAGGACCGGAGATTAAAGATACCAAGAAAGGCGACAAACTTCCTCTGGGTATTTTTGTTCAGGCGGCAGGTAGAAAGATGCAGGAAGACTTTGAGCCCATCCTTGAAAGGCAGATACATCACCTTATCAATTATGCCCAGGGTGTTATGCACATTGGGCAGCGGGATATTGCATGGATTAGGGTTGGTGACCAGGCTGTGAACAAAGGGTTTACCCTCAAGGACATCGGGGTAATCCTCCATGCCAAACTACACCAGGATTTCGGCGCCATTCTGGATAAGGTGCAGGTTACTCTTTATGCTAAGAAAGATGATGTGGACAAGTTGACCGCTACTGCCAGGGGAAATTACAAGAAACGCGATGCCAGGGTGGAGCAGATGACGGATGAGGGTGTAGAGACCTACTATTCCTGCACTTTGTGTCAGTCCTTTGCTCCCAATCATGTATGCATGGTGAGCCCGGAACGGACCGGCCTCTGCGGCGCCTATAACTGGATGGATTGCAAGGCTTCCAATGAGATCAACCCCACCGGTCCTAATCAGCCGGTGGAAAAAGGCGAATGTATCGATCCGAAATTGGGGCAGTGGAAGGGTGTAAATGATTTTGTCTATAAGGCATCACGGCAGCAGGTAACCCATTACAATTTCTACAGTATTGTTCACGACCCCATGACCACCTGCGGATGCTGTGAATGTATCGCAGCTGTGATTTCCGCATGTAACGGGGTGATGACAGTAAGTAGGGACTATACGGGAGAGACCCCATCGGGAATGAAATTTACGACTCTCGCCGGAGTTATGGGGGGCGGGGCAGCCTCACCCGGGTTCGTAGGACACAGCAAATACAATATTTGCCAGCGGAAGTTCATTTCCGGAGACGGCGGACTGCTGCGAATGGTCTGGATGCCCAAAGGGCTAAAAGAGGAGCTTAGAGAAGGATTATTAAAGCGGGGAGAGGAATTGGGATGCCCCGACTTGATCGATAGGATAGCTGACGAAACGGTGGGTGTCACCGAAGATGAAATTTTGCCTTTCTTAAAGGAGAAAGATCATCCGGCGCTGAAGATGGATCCCATAATAGGGTAACTTTGGTTTTTTAGGCGGTCATCCCTGGATGAGGGGGGCGCCTTCTGTGTATAAAAGTTAATGGACTCGTAAAAAGTCCGAAAACTCCCTCTCCCTTGATGGGAGAGGGTTGGGGTGAGGGTGAATAAGGATGTAATTTCAGATGGTTATGTTCCCCCTCCCCTTCATCCCCTCCCGCTAGGGGAGGGGAAATGTGACTTTTTACAAAGCCATCATAGTTGAGGAGGAAAGATCGTTATGGCTCTTACAGGTATAGAGATTTTTAAATTGCTTCCCAAAACAAATTGCAAGGAATGTGGCGTTCCTACCTGCCTTGCCTTTGCGATGAATCTGGCGGCAGGGAAGGCTGAGCTTTCCGCCTGTCCCTACGTTTCTGAAGAGGCAAAGGAGAAACTTACGGAAGCCTCCGCTCCTCCCATAAGGCAGCTCACGGTTGGATATGGAGACAGGCAGGTAAAGGTGGGAGGAGAGACAGTTCTTTACCGCCACGAGAAGACCTTTTTTAATCCAACTGGATTGGCCGCTCTATTGACTACTGATATGGATGCAGATACTGTTGATATGAAACTGAGGAAATGGGATACCTTTCAGTATGAGAGGGTAGGGCTAAACCTTAGACCAGAACTTGTAGCCGTCAAAGATACCAGTGGCGATGCGGGAAAATTCGAGACCCTGGCAAAGCAAGTGGCAGATACCAGCAATTTCAGCTATATTCTCATGAGTGAGGATAGCGATGTTATGGCTGCAGGCATCAAGGCAAAGAATGGAACGAATCCCCTCATATATGCTGCCACCAATGACAATTTTGAAAAGATGGCAAAATTGGCCGAGGAAAGCAAATGTCCTCTGGCGATTAAAGGTACTAACATTGACAATTTAATCGAGTTGTCAGATAAGGCAACTGCCCTGGGGCTGAAAGATCTGGTGCTTGACTCAGGAGCAAGATCAATAAAACAGGTTTATGAAGATCAGATTGCCATCAGGAGGGCGGCGCTTCTTGCCAAGAACAAGTCCCTGGGATTCCCTACAATTTCCCTCCCCTTTGAAATGGCAGAGACCCTGGAACAGGAAACACTTATTGCCTCGATGCTGATTGCAAAGTATGGCAGCATAGCAGTGATGTCAGACTTCGATGGTGCGAGCCTTTTCCCACTTCTCCTGGAACGTTTGAATATTTACACCGATCCCCAGCGTCCCATGGTGGTGACACAGGGGATCTACGAGATCAATAATCCGGATGAAAACTCGCCGATCTGTATTACGTCTAATTTTGCCCTTACTTACTTTATTGTTTCCGGAGAGATTGAAGGCAGCAAGGTCCCTACGTGGCTCTTGATTATTGATACCGAAGGACTTTCAGTTATGACCGCATGGGCAGCAGGCAAATTCGTAGGCGATGCACTGGGGATCTTTGTTAAGAAGTGCGGTATCATGGATAAGGCTAAGACAAGAAAGATAATTATCCCAGGGTATGCAGCGTCCATCAGTGGTGACCTGGAAGAGGAGTTGGGAGATTGGGAAGTGGCAATCGGACCAAGGGACGCTGCCCATATCCCTGCCTATTTGAGGCAACTGGCTGCATAAAAAACTCGTAACAGTTTACGGGTGTCAGTTGTCAGGGATCAGGAAAAACTTTAATTTTGAAGGAAAAGAATTTTACCACAGAGAACACGGAAAAAAAGATTTGTAGGGGCGGGTCTTCATGCCCGCCCGATAATCGGGAGGGGATAAACCCCCCCCCTACCATGTTCTCTGTGGTGTCTTTTGACAATACGAGATGAAAAGAGAGGGGTAAGTATGTTACGAATCGGAGAGAATTTAAATGTAATGGTGACGAAGATTGGCACTGCCATGAAGGAGAAAAATCCTGGTCCCATCAGAGAACTGGCGAAAGCAGAAGCGGAGAAAGGAGTGAACTGGATTGACATTAATCTGGGACCGGCGAGAAAAGGCGGGCCTGAATTGATGGAGTGGATTGTAAAGACCGTTCAGGAGGTGGTGCCGGACATACCTCTGGCTTTGGACACATCTAATATAGAGGCTATTGAGGCAGGTTTGAAGGTTCATAAGGGAAAGGCGATGATAAACTCGATCATGGCAAGACCTGAGAGGATGGAGGCCATGATCCCGCTGGCGGCAAAATACAATGCCCAGGTTATAGGCTTGCTCTGGGGACCTTCGGGAATGCCCCGAGATGAAAATGAAAGATCGGAACTCGCTGTAACTCTGGTTTCCGCCATGCTGGAAGCCGGCATAGCCCCGGAGGATATCTTCGTGGATCCCATTATGACACCGGTCAACGTCCAGCAACACCAGATAAAGAGTATGGTAAATTTTATGATGATGTTTTCCGATATAGCAGAAGCCCTGGCACCAGGGCTAAAATCCACCTGTGGTTTATCGAATGTCTCCAATGGGGCACCTGAACACTTGCGACCCATACTGAACCAGACATTTATAGTAATTTTAGAAAAGTATGGGATGTACTCAGCGATCGTTGATGCCTTTGATGAGGAAATGACCGCCTTCTGCAAGGGTGAGAGACCGAAGATCAAGAAAATAATCGAGGATGTTTGTGACGGCAATGAACCGAATCCAGCATCATTGACAAAAGAAGAACTCGATTATGTAAAAACAGCCAAGGTTCTTCTGGGACATTCCCTCTATTCGGATTCGTGGCTTGAACTCTAATTGTTTTTAAATGACTGAAAGAGTCATTATTCCCTGTTAAGAAAGCTTTCCTGATACCAAAATCGGGATTATCGAAGAAGCCTAAAGCAATTAATCGAAGGGCGAATCTCGTGAAGCAGGATTAACCGCGGGACGCCCTTTTTTAACGTGGGTGGATAAAGATGGAAGCTAAAGTGCTGTTAGAAAGAAATAATGGGCACTCTTTTCTTCAAGAAATAGAGGATAAACGAGATGTTAAAGTTTCTTCCTGCTTTCAATGTAAAAAATGTTCCAATGGTTGCCCGGTAAACTTTGCTATGGATATTATGCCTCATAAGATAATCCATATGATTCGTTTAGGGTTAAAGGATGAGGTATTAAAGAGTTCTGCCATGTGGGTCTGTTCTTCTTGCGAAACTTGTACTACCAGATGCCCAAATAATATAGATATTGCTAAATTGATGGATGTATTAAGACAGATGGCCACTGATTCAGGGTTTGATGCGGCACAAAAAGATGTTCCTATATTCCACTCGGCCTTTCTTTCATCAGTCAAGAAGAGGGGAAGAATTCATGAATTGGGTATGATAGGAGAATATAAATTAAAAACCGGGGACTTGATGAAGGATTCCAGACTGGGATGGGAGATGTTCAAAAGAGGGAAGTTAAAAATCTTGCCTTCTGGAATTAAGGGAAGAAGAGAGATTAGAGGTATCTTTGATGAAGCGGGGAGGAGAAAGAGATCATGAGGGTTTCCTATTACCCGGGTTGTTCGCTAGAGAGCACTGCACGTGATTATGATGAATCCCTCAGGGCGGTATTTGATGTGTTGGGCATTGAACTGAGGGAGCTAGAGGATTGGAATTGCTGTGGGGCAAGCTCGGCCCATATAACTGATGATTTTCTGTCAATGGCATTGCCTATGAGGAATCTGGAAATTGCAGAGAAAGAGAATAATGATTTGCTTATCCCCTGCATGGCTTGTTTTAACAGGTTAAAAAGCGCAGAAAAGGCGGCAATCGGTGAAATAAAAACGGATGTAAAGACATCCTATAAGGGTAAGATAAAGATTAAACATATTCTGGACTTTTTAAGCGAGGATGGAAACCTGGCCCTTATAGAAAGATTTGTTAAAAAGCCTTTAACAGGCCTGAAGATTGTATCTTATTACGGCTGTTTGTATGCACGTCCTCCAGAAATTACGGATGTAACTGATTATGAAGACCCCAGGAGCATGGATAAATTGATAAACATTTTAGGGGCAGAAAGCAGGCCATGGTCATTTAAGACCGATTGCTGTGGTGGCAATTTAGCATTGACCAGGATTGACATCGTAAAGAGATTGGGCAATAACCTTTTCGATATGGCAGTTGAGGCTGGGGCTGATTGTATAGCAGTAGCATGTCCTCTGTGCCATGCCAACCTGGATACAAGGCAGAAAGAGATATCTGATGAATATGGAAAGGGGTATTATCTGCCTGTGTTCTATATCACTGAATTGATAGGGTTGTCTATGGGGCATAGTGATGTTGAAAAGTGGCTCCGAAGACACCTGGTCGATCCAATGGGGCTTTTAAGGTCAGTGGGGCTTATGTAAGTCGTGAATCGTAAATCGTAAATCGTAAGTCGAGAGTCGGGCTTTTATTTTTATTCCACTTGCGATTCACGATTCACGATTCACGAATAAAAAGGTGGTTTAAATGTCGGACAGTAATCAACTAAAGATAGGTTCAGTGATGGTCGTCGGTGCCGGCATTGCCGGAATGCAGGCATCTCTGGACCTGGCAAATTCTGGTTTTAAGGTATATCTGGTGGATGAATCAACGTCTATTGGCGGAAGAATGGCACAACTGGACAAGACATTTCCCACCAATGACTGTTCTATGTGTACAATCTCTCCCAAGCTTATTGAATGCGATAAGCATCTCAATATCGACATAGTAACAAATGCCAGGGTAGAGGACGTCCAGGGGGATGCGGGGAACTTTAAGGTAACAGTATTGAAGCGCCCCAGGTTTATAGATGTTGAGAAGTGTAACGCTTGCGGTGATTGTATAGAGGTTTGCCCGGTAGATGTCTTTGCCGAGTTTGAAGAAGGACTGACAGACCGAAAGGCCATTTATAAAAACTTTCCCCAGGCTATACCCAGTGCATACGCTATAGATAAAAAAGGCACCTCTCCATGCAAGGCTACATGTCCGGCTCATATCCATGTTCAGGGATATATAGCCCTTATCGCAAAGGGCAGGTATGAAGAGGCGCTGGCGCTTATAAAAAAGGACAATCCCCTTCCTGCAATCTGCGGAAGAGTATGTCATCATCCCTGTGAGGCAAAGTGTACAAGAGGTAAGGTGGATGAACCGGTAGCCATTGATTTTCTGAAGCGCTTTGTTGCAGACATAGAGCTTACATCAAAAGAGAGGAAACTGCCGGAGATCGAAGAAAAAAGGGAAGATAGAATAGCCATTATAGGTTCAGGACCCGCGGGGTTAACTTCAGCCTATTACCTGGCATTGAAAGGCTATAATGTGACAGTCTTTGAGTCACTTCCAGTGGCAGGTGGTATGCTCGCCGTGGGAATCCCGGAGTACCGGCTGCCAAAGGATATACTCAATGCAGAGATAGATTACATAAGAGAGCTTGGGGTTGAAATAAGGACAAATACCAGGATAGGGGTGGACCTGACAATCCAGGACCTGAAGCAAGAGGGATACAAAGCCATATTTTTAGCGGTTGGATCTCATATCAGCAGGAAGTTAGGCATAGAGGGAGAAGATCTGCAGGGGGTGGTGCACGGTGTCCACTTTTTAAGGGATATAAATCTTGGGAAGAAGGTTTCCCTAGGGAAAAAAGTTGCAGTAATAGGGGGGGGTAATGTTGCCATCGATTCTGTTAGAACAGCCTTAAGATTGGGGGCTGAGGAGGCATTTATAATATATAGAAGGTCTATAGAAGAAATGCCTGCCAATGAGGAGGAGATAGAGGAAGCAGAAGAGGAGGGTATCAAAATTCATTACCTTGTAGCTCCCGTCAGAATTTTGGGCAAGGATGGCAGGGTGGTTGGGCTGGAATGTATAAGAATGAAGTTGGGAGAACCGGATGGGAGCGGGAGAAGAAGGCCAATCCCTATTGAAGATTCAGGATTCGTTATGGACGTAGATGCGGTGATCCCTGCTATAGGTCAGTCTCTTGATACGGCATTTATGTCGCCGGAGATTGGACTAAAGCTAAACAAAGGTGATACCATTGAGATAGATTCGGTTACTTATGCTACAAATATACCAGGGATATTTGCAGGGGGGGACGCTGCTTCAGGCCCAGCCACTGTTATAGAAGCTATAGCTGCCGGTAAGGAAGCCGCTGTTTCTATTGACAGGTATTTAAAGGGAGAGGATCTGCACGAAGGTAGGGGCGATGTTCGGGAGGAGATAGAGGTAGATACCCATGGAATCGAAAGATCAGCCCGCCAGAGAATGCCAAGACTCAACGTGAAAGAGAGGATAGACAGTTTTAATGAAGTCCAGTTAGGGTTTTCTGAGTCTCAAGCCCTTGAAGAGGCAAATAGATGCTTGAATTGTGGTATCTGCAGTGAGTGTTTGCGTTGTGTTGAGGCATGTACTGCAAAGGCCATAAACCACCAGATGAATGAGGAGCTTGTTGATATAGGTGTAGGCTCTATAATATTAACCCCGGGATATGAAGAGTTCCATGCAGATATAAAAGGAGAATATGGTTATGGCAGGATGAAGAATGTAGTCACAAGTCTGGAGTTTGAAAGGATACTATCGGCTTCAGGCCCTTACCATGGTCATGTTTTACGCCCCTCGGATCAAGCAACCCCCAAGAGGATAGCATGGATTCAATGTGTAGGTTCTCGTGATGCCTCTTGCGGCAAAGAGTACTGTTCATCGGTTTGCTGCATGTATGCAACAAAGGAAGCAATCATGGCCATAGACCATGTAGAAGGCCTTGAAGCGACCGTATTCTATAACGATATACGGGCATTTGGAAAGGGTTTTGAGTCCTACTATGAGACGGCAAAGAAAAAATACGGGGTGAGATATATAAAGAGTATTGTCTCAAGTGTAAAAGAGCTTCAAAAGACCAATGGACTCTTCGTGAAGTACACCACTGATGACGACCAGATCAAGGAGGAAGAGTTTGACATGGTGGTCTTATCCGTTGGTCTGGTTCCGTCACCCGGTACGAGGGAATTGGCTGAAAAGATCTCAGTACAACTGAATCAGTATGGCTTCTGCGAGACTAAAACCCTTGCACCCAATGTAACATCGAGGCCGGGGGTTTATGTTGCCGGCGCCTTTGAAGCGCCTATGGACATTCCGGAAGCAGTGATGACGGCAAGCAGCGCTGCATGTCTATCTTCAGAACTCCTTTCCGGTGAAAGGGGGAGTATGGTCAAAGAGAAAACCTATCCCCCTGAAAGGGAAATCGCTTCTGAGGAAGGAAGGGTAGGGGTTTTTGTCTGTAGATGCGGGACAAATATAGCAAGGGTTGTAGATGTCCCTGAGGTAGCCGAATATGCCAAAACGCTCCCCGGGGTCGTTCATGCTGAAGAGAATCTCTTTACGTGTTCTACCGACACTACAAGTAATATGATAGATATTATAAAGAAAAAGGGTATAAACAGAGTGGTTGTGGCATCATGCACTCCAAGAACCCACGAACCCCTTTTCCAGGATACCCTGAGAGAGGCGGGGCTTAACAAGTACTTATTTGAAATGGCAAATATCAGGGATCAATGTTCCTGGGTTCATGCGAATCACCCCGCCGAGGCTACTGAGAAGGCAAAGGATTTAATCCGGATGGCCGTGTCCAGAGCCAATACATTGGAGCCTTTGCAGGAACTTCCTTTCAACGTTATTCCCCGTGGTCTTGTCGTGGGAGGGGGGGTAACTGGTATGACCGCTGCCCTTTCTCTGGCTTCTCAAGGGTACGAGACCTACCTTGTTGAAAAGACGAGTGAGCTTGGTGGTAATGCCAGGGATCTGCATTACACTCTGGATGGAATGGAGCCCAGCAAGCATGTTGAATACTTGATTCAACAGGTAGAGAACCAGGATAGGATAAAGGTCTTTAAGGATTCCCATATAGTTGAATTCTCCGGTCATGTAGGAAACTTTAAGACCAGGGTTTCCACTGGCGGGGCATTAAATGAGTTGGAACATGGTGTCGTGATAATTGCTACAGGAGGGATTGAGTACAGACCAACAGAGTACCTCTATGGGCAGGATGAAAGGGTATTGACCCAGCGAGAACTGGAAAAGAAGACAGTCACATCTAAAGAGGAGTTTAAGGATATAAAAGACGTTGTCATGATTCAATGCGTGGGTTCCAGAGAAGATGCACACCAGTTCTGCAGCCGGGTGTGCTGCACAGAGGCAGTAAAGAATGCCATTAAGCTTAAGGAGATTAACCCGGATATTAATGTTTATGTCCTTTACAGGGATATAAGGACATATGCCTTCAAGGAACTTTACTATAAAAAGGCAAGAGAGGCTGGTGTAGTATTTATCCGATACGATGCAGACAGAAAACCGAAGGTTACCTCTTCCAACGGCCAGCTTGAGTTGGAGGTATTCGATGAAACCCTGGGAGCAGAGATTACTTTAAAACCAGATTGCCTTGTGTTAAGTGCGGGAATCCATCCCCGTCCTGATGCTCCCGACCTGGCCACCACATTTAAGCTGCCCCTCAATATGGACGGCTATTTTCTGGAAGCCCATATGAAGTTGAGGCCATTGGATTTCTCTAATGATGGCATATATTTATGTGGATTAGCCCATTCACCGAAATTCATAGAGGAAAGCATATCTCAAGCCAGGGGAGCGGTTGCCAGAGCCTGTACAGTTCTCTCTAAAGACCAGATGTATGTGAGCGGGATGATATCAGTGGTTGATCAGGAGAGGTGCGCCGCGTGTCTTACCTGCGTCAGGGTATGCCCCTTTGATGTTCCGTCTATAAATGAAGCAGGAGTGGCAGTAATAGAAGCAGCGTCATGCCAGGGATGTGGTATCTGTGCTTCGGCCTGTCCTAGGAAGGCAATAAGCCTTCAGAACTACAAGGACGATCAGGTTGTGGCAAAGTGTGCGGTTTTGTGCTAGTCTGTTGCGAAGCAACTTGGTTTACACTGAAAAATTCCCTTTTCTGCTCTCTGGTGCAGGTTTTTTGACCCATCTATGACTCGCTTCAGGCATTTTCAGAAACTCGCCCTTCCTGCCTGTGCGTAGCACGCAGACAGGCGGGCTCAAACACCTGAAAATGTTTATCTTCCGCATCGTCAAGGTGGGTACCCCAAAAATCCTGCTCATGTTCGCTCCAAAGGCAATTTTTCATTTTTCAGGTTGTACAAAACTTTGGTAAAAAAGGAAGACGATATATGAATGAATTTGAGCCGAAAGTTGTTGCCTTTTGCTGTCAGTACTGTGCCTATTCTGCTGCAGATTTAGCAGGTTCCATGAGGCTCCAGTATTCCCCAAACGTCAGGATTGTAAAGCTCATGTGTACCGGTAAGGTAGACGTAATACACTTGTTAAAGGCGTTTGAAGGCGGGGCAGATGCTGTCTTTGTTGCCGGGTGAGAGGAAGGAGAATGTCATTTCCTGGAAGGAAATCTGAGGGCAAAGAAACAGGTGCAATACGCCAAAAAGCTGCTGGATGAGGTTGGCATTGACAGTAGAAGGTTAGAAATGTTCAATATGGGTGCATCAGATGCCCAAAAATTTACAGGTGCGGCAGATGAGATGACAGAAAGGGCAAGAGAACTTGGCCCGAATCCCATAAAGGCAAAAAACCGTGAGTCGTGAATCGTGAATGGTAAATGGTTTACGATTCACGAATTACGATTTACGATTTACGAAGTTGAGAGGTGAAGGTATGATTGTAGCGGATAGAAAACCACTGGAACAGATCTCTTCAATGATTGAAGGTAACAACAAGATATTAATAGTTGGTTGCGGTGAATGTGTTTCAGTCTGTATGGTTGGAGGAGAAAAAGAGGTTGAGATACTTGCTTCTCAGCTCCGAATGGCGGCAGGAAAAGAAGGAAAGAAGATAGAGATTGGAGAGGCAACCTTAGAAAGACAGTGTGATAAAGAATACCTGGAACTCCTGAAGGACAGGATAGAGAATTATGATGTGGTTGTGTCTATGGCATGCGGCGCCGGGGTTCAATTTCTGGCTGAGATGTATGACCATAAGATAGTCCTTCCCGCAACTAATACCAGATTCATCGGTGTCACAGAGGGGGAAGGGGTATGGGCTGAAAGATGCAGGGCATGCAGCGATTGTGTGCTGGCTGAGACAGGTGGAATCTGCCCTGTTACCATATGTGCCAAGGGCCTTTTAAACGGCCCCTGTGGCGGTACAAATGATGGAAAATGCGAGGTGTCTAAAGAAAAAGACTGTGCATGGACCCTCATATATAATAGGTTAAACAAACTTGGCAGACTCGACAGTATCCGAGAGATATTTCCTGCGAAGAAATACAATGTTCAAACCAGACCCGGGCGGAGAATCCACGAAGCTTTCAAAGAAAAGGAGTAATTCATGCCAAAGTCATTTAAAGAGGCCCTTGAATCCGGAAAATTTGTTGTAACCGCAGAGGTAGGTCCCCCTAAGGGAACCGATATAGAAGAGATGCTTCACCATATAGATCTCCTTAAAGACAAAGTGGACGGGCTAAACGTTACAGATAATCAGAGTTCGGTAATGAGGCTTTCGTCTATATCTGTGTCTCATATAATTAGGGAAAAGGGTGGAGAACCCATCCTTCAAATGACGTGCAGAGACAGAAACAGGCTGGCATTAGAATCGGATTTGATCAGTGCGAATATTTTGGGTGTAGACAATGTTCTCTGTTTAACCGGAGATTATATAACTATGGGTGATCATGTGGAGGCTATGCCCGTCTTCGATCTTGATTCAGTGCTCCTGCTCAAGACTGTCAGGCTCCTTGAAAGTGGGAAAGACTCGGGAGGAAATGAATTAAAGGGGTCAGCCAGGTTCTGTGCCGGGGCTATCGTAACCCCTGAGGCCAACCCCATTGAACCTCAACTTCTTAAGTTTGAGAAAAAGATAAAGGCCGGCGCCGAGTTCTTCCAGACTCAGGCCATATATGATCTGGACAATTTTAAAAAATTTATGAGGTATGCACGGCAGTTCAATGTAAAGATACTCGCGGGCATAGTGCTTCTTGTCTCCGCAGGTATGGCAAGATACATGAACGCCAACGTGCCCGGGATTTTCGTTCCTAAGGCATTAATCGATGAAATGGCAGGCACTGAAAAGGGAAAGGCGCTGGAAAAGGGTATCGAAATAGCAGGACGTATGATTAAAACCCTCAAAGATGAGAATATTTGCGATGGGGTCCATATAATGGCTATAGGGAAAGAAGGGAAAGTACCTGACATCCTGGCGGCTGCCGGTCTTGTTTAAAAGATTCTTCGTAACTGCGAAGAACGATAGGCTGTAGGCAGTTAGCCTGTAGGAGGAAATCATGCGTGACTAACAGCCTTCAGCCTTCAGCCTAAACACCTGAGTAGTTACAGAGAGAGCATTATGTCCGACGAATCCGAATTGCAGATACTGACCCAACAGGCGGAAAAACCCAATTTTCTGACCCGGACCAGGTTCGATGAACTCAACCTTCTCCCAGAGGTTCTGGCCGGCCTGCAAGACGCAGGTTTAACTTACTGTACCCCGATTCAGGCTCATGTCCTGCCCGTATCTCTGACCGGCCGAGATGTAGCCGGTCAGGCCCAGACTGGTACCGGCAAGACGGCAGTCTTTCTGGTGACCGTCTTCACCAAGCTTTTGGCTCTGCCTAAGCGAAAAAACAACCTGCCTTCAGCTCTTATCGTTGCTCCCACCCGGGAACTGGCACTCCAGATATACGAGGATGCAAGAATACTAGGACGTCACACAGGTTTAACTCTGGCGCAGGTGGTTGGAGGCATTGACTATCAGAAGCAGGCTGAGACACTCCGTCAAGGAGCAGATATCGTCATCTGTACCCCCGGCCGGATCATAGATTATTTAAAGCAGGGCATCTTCAAAACCACCGGCATTAAAGTCGTAGTCATAGATGAGGCGGACCGCCTCTTTGACCTTGGTTTCACCAGAGACATGCGCTACATACTACGTAACCTTCCCCATTATGAGAAAAGACAGTCCATGCTCTTCTCCGCCACCCTCTCCTACCGCGTAATGGAACTGACCTATGATTACACGAACCTGCCCGAGTTCATCTCCGTTACACCGGAAGAGGTGACTGTGGAAGGGATTGAACAGTTCCTTTTCCACGTTGGCAAAAAGGAGAAACTCCCTTTACTCCTGGGTTTGCTAAAGAGGGAGGACTTGAACCAGGTACTTATCTTTGTCAATACCAAGGCCGGAGTGGAGTGGCTCACCCGGAAACTCAAGGGCAACGGGTGGCCGGCCGAGGGCATCACCGGTGACTTGCCTCAACGCAAACGACTCAGTCTGATGAAACGATATAAGGACGGAAACATCAAGATTCTGGTGGCTACGGATGTTGCATCGCGGGGGATTCATGTGGAGGATATTAGCCACGTCATTAATTACGATCTCCCCCAGGATGTAGACAACTATCTCCACAGAATAGGCAGGACTGCCAGGGCAGGCAAGACCGGGCGAGCTCTGACGCTCGTCTGCGAGGACTACGTATTTCGCCTGAAGCCTCTCGAGGAGATGCTGGGTTATAATATCCCTGTAGTCTGGCCAGAAGACGAATGGTTTATAAAAGACAAATCCAGGCCGTTTTCAATGGATGGAGGAAGGCCGAGAAAAAGCCCCCCGCATGAACACAGCCGTGGCAGAGACTGGGAGAAGAAGAGACCTGTCCGACCTGCCCACCGAAAGACACAAAAGAAGAGTGAAGCCAGTTTCCAACCCAGCGGCGTGTCTGAATTGCCACCTGTGCCAAAATCCGTTGCCGATTCCAAATCGCCGACAGCCCAAAACGAACTTCCCAAGAAAAAGAAACGCCGCCGCAGAAAAAAGACCCCAACCCAGATGGGTGGAAATCCCGAATCGATAAATGGTCAAGGTTAGCCATTCTCCAACCGATTCCTCACCAACTTCACTACCGCCTAATAGACTGCATCCCGCTCGCCATGGGTGAGGTTAGGGATGTCGGTTATTTTCATCCTGTTAATTCGTGTAATTTTCATCAGATTCCCAGTTCAAAGGGTTGGTCATTATATATTCCTGTATTTTATTCAATTCCGTTTCATTGCGGATTATATGTTCGTAGTAATTGCGTTGCCATAATTTGCCATTAAAACGGGGACATCCATATTGTTTAACGCAGGCAATATATTCATTTGTGGTCATGGTTTTCAACCAATCCATAATATTACCCAATGTTGTTGTAGGGGCAAACCCTATGTGGTTGCCCTTTCTTGAGGGCAGGGGCAAGCCCTGCCCCTACATTGTGGTTGTCCTCTTGGGTAAGGGCAAGCCTTACCCCTACATTTTAAATGACATGGATTTTGCCTTTTTCAACCGATTCCTTACCAACCTCTATTCCTGCAGCATGTCGTTCAATTTTGCTTCCCATTCATCTTCGGCGAGCACTTCGAACCGTAAAACTTTGTTTTTTACCGCAAGCCCCAATTCCGACCGGCTCCTCGCCTTGGCCTCCTTGTTGCACAGCGAAAACATTTCCATTTTGTAATCCGTATCCGGGCTTCCCATCAAATGAAGGCCCTTTGTTTCAACCACATACACCTGTTCATAATCGTCCTCATTTTCTGAAGAGGTTGAAGTAAATATGAAGTCGGGATAGATTTTATGCTTTCGCCAGCCCTGAATGGCATAGTCACGCCTGGATCGGTTCCTGTACCAGAAAAAAAGCCTTTTCTGCCCTTCAAGATACCATGCCACGGCCTTTTCAGTTTCGTTGAACTCTTCTTCAGGAACGAATTCAAAAAGGCTCAGTTGAAGTGGCCGGCCATCTTTTCGATTCAGTGTTCTGGCGGCGGGTTTGACGGAAATCGATTTAGGGAAAGTAAAGTCAAATTTTTCTCCGATCACCAGGAATCTCATCCGGTCTGAAGCAAGCATTTGCCTGAAAATGTTCTCAGCTAACCGGTCTTTTTCCCGGTCAAGCTGTTTTCTTAATTCTTCGATGATAAATACAAAATTGTCGGCAATCATCTTGCGATCATATTTTCCTGCCAGATGGATAAGCGTCGCCTGGGCAAATTCATGGGCTACCCAGGGATTTGGCACAATATCGCAGATCTGACGGGTCATAAAAACCGGATCAACACGAATGCCGCCTTCCTTCAGCTTTATCGCCCCTTTCTCCTCGATTACTCTTTTAATATCCTCTGAAAGCGTGGCAATGTGCTCAATATCCTTTTCTTCAGACATGGAAAGTGTAAGCGAACGGACGGGCTCAAGATCAACATGATCCCAGGGTATTTGGGCTGCGATGTCCATCTCGTAATTGACGGGTTTCCAGCTCCTGTTGCGCCGTACCATAAAGACCGGCAGAATAGCGCTGCTTGCCGATTTTTTGAAACGGTCCCGGATTTTTATTAAACGATCCGGCTGCTCTCCGGCTTCTTCCAGGTCGGCAACTATTTGGCCTTTCAGGTCTCCGAGACCTTCCCTGCTAAAGCCATCTCTTATGCTTGTCAACAGCGCATTTGCGCTCTGTTTAAAGCAAAACACATAACTTTCATCAAGCTCTACGATCCGCGTCTTGCGGGCACCGGGCTGGCGAAGTATGCGTCCCACAAGTTGTGTCAGGGCATTCTTCGAAGCGGGATTTGTCAGGATAACCAGGACATAGGCAAACGCACAGTCCCAGCCCTCCTGTAGCGCCTGTTTTGTAATGATATAACGAATTTTACAATCTCGATCCATCAAACCGCCGACATCATCAACCTCTTTCAGTTCGTCCTTTTCGCTTGTCTTGACAGCCACTTCGTCAGCGGGAATCCCAACCGTCTTTATGAGGTGTTCCCGAACATCCTCAGAATGGATATAACGGGTTCCCCTCTGCTCCTTACCCGTCCTTTCAGCCTGAATAACACAGATTGGGCGAATGTTGACGCCGGAATTGGCTTCATACTCACGGGCTTGTTGTTCCAGCACATTTCTTTTATTCACACCCGCCAGCAAGGTGTCTTTCCAGTCCGGGCTTACCTTGTTAACCACGTGAAGATCAAGCTTGATCATCTCCTCGCGGTGAAGCTCTCTGCCGGATATGTCAACCAGGATGTTGCTCTTTGGGGAAGGCGTGGCGGATAGTTCCGCAATCATGCAGGGATTGAAGCCGCGCAGCGTATTTTGCGCGCCCTCGCTATACGCTTTGTGCCCTTCGTCTAAGATGATTATTGGTGATAGAGTCCGGAGCGTATTCCCCAGTGAGGTCTTGATCTGTTTCCCCCAAAAACCCTTTTCCTGGTGATAGGTATCCAGATTAGGAATATTTTGAAGAACCTTTTCCTGGTTCTTCACATCATCCTCGGCCGGGAAGAAGTCCTGAAAGCCGCCGCTGTCCTTAAAGACCTTCAGAGTCTCTTTGGTCTGGCGATTTGCGGAAGGCAGCATGAGCATTAAAACCACAAGGTTTTCTTCAACATCCAGAGGGGAAAAGCGGTCTGTTTTTTCAAGGATAACAGTTCGCCCTCCGCTGGCCAGATCAAGATGCTGGCGATAGGGATGATTCCGGTCTTTCAGGCTTTGTATTGTCTGACGGTATATCTGTGTTGTAGGCACTATCCATAGGACAAGCCCTGTCCTTTTCTTGCGATAGACCATGTTGACAAGGTCAATCATTTTGACCGCAAGAAGAGTCTTACCGCCGCCGGTGGGTATTTTGAGGCAAAAATTAGGAAGGGGTTGACCAATGCCGTTTTTACGGGGCATGTAGCTCCGCCCTGTCCACGCCTTCTCCCATGCCTTGGCCGGAAAATCTATCTCTGCTTCCGGTATCTTCTCGGCCTTTTTTCGCCAATCGGCTAAAAGCTCGAAATAGGACTTTACCTCTGATAAGGCTCGTATCTGGTATTCTTTAAGCTCCATATCTCACCGTGCAAGTTCATAGATTTCAAAAGGAAGCTGGGCAAAATCAATCCGCAGTTCGTCTAAGTGGGCCTGGTCCAGGTATTTTGTCGGCGCAAAGATAAGCCGTCTCTTTTCTCCAGGCTTTCCAAGCGTCTGAGCACGCTCCAGCGTCAAGGCAATGTTTTTCAGCTTCTCAATATCCGGCTCGTAGAAAAGATAGACCTTGTAATTCCTGCTCTCACCGACAAAGTTCTTCTTTTCGTTCATGGCCTTTGGATCAAATTCCTCGCCTGTTGCCGTATAAAATATATATCGGGCCAATTCTTCGTATGTCGGCAACCCATCTCCCGAAAGGATGCTCTCCAGTTCGATGGCTTTTCCCAACTCAAAATAGCTGAACGTTCCGCCAAGCCCTTCTTTAAGATTCTCATCCTTCGCCTTTGGCACGCCATTAATGACCCTGCGAACACGCTCTGCTGTGATCTTATCAGCATAATCTTCGCATTCAACGAGGATGAATTTGCGATTGCTGCCGTCTTCCTTGTTGAGTTCAAGAACGGCATGGGCGGTTGTACCTGAGCCGGAGAAGGAATCAAGGATAACACTATTATCTTTGTTTGCACCTACCTGAAGTATTTTTTTTACTAAATCAACTGGTTTAGGGAATTGAAATGAATGCTCTACGAAAATCTGTTTAAGTATTTTTGTGCCATTTTCCGTTCTGACACCTGTTTCGTCCCATAACGATTTTGCTTTCGATGTCGCTTTTCGATTCTTCTCATAAATATTCCACCCGCCATCCTGTTTTTGTCTGGCAACAGCTCTTGATTCTTCAGTCGTATCCGCGATGTTCTTAAGTATCAGTTCTTTACCCCATCTCCAACAGCTATCATTACCCTCGCTATTCTTTGGAAACAGTTCTACTATAAAGTCTTTTTTCTTTTCTAATGAAATTAAACATTGCTTATGGCTATCACAAGATTGTGGATTAACATAAATAGGATAAAATAGGTTAGGTCTATTTGAACGATTAAATCTCGGATTTCTATTTCTTAACTCTCTTAACTCATATTTTCCTTTTTTGTCTTCGCATGGAAACCCTGATGTATCCTTTGGAAGCTCACTTAATTCTGTTCCTTCTGTTTTTGTGTAACACAAAATATATTCGTGAACTTTTGCAATTTCCAAGTAATCTTGGCCACCTTTATTAGCCAAAACAGTAATCTGCGAAACAAAGCGATTTTCACCGAATATTTCATCCATCAACATTCTCAAATGATGAACCTCATTATCATCTATCGAAACAAATATTACTCCATCATCACTTAATAGCTCCTTCAATATTTTTAAACGTGGTAGCATTATACAAAGCCATTTGTCGTGTCTTGTTAAATCATCGAGCTTTACCTCTTGTCCCAGCCACTCCTGCATCATAGGAGAATTGACATTGTCGTTGTAAACCCATTTTTCATTGCCGGTGTTGTAAGGCGGATCAATATAAATACACTTAATTTTCCCGGCATAGAGCGGAAGGAGCGCCTTAAGGGCTTTCAAGTTATCGCCATGAATGATGAGATTGTCATGGAGGCTGACCTTGTCGGTCAAACTCTTGTCCTTTTTCGGAATCAGCTCATGGTATTTGACGAGCAGATGGTGATTCTGAACGAACGATTTGCCTTTAAACTGAATTTGCGCCATAGATTTACTCCATTTGTGAGGCCTACCCATTTTTACAAGGAATCGAAGTTCATCCCGAACTTAAATAGCTTGCTTCATTTGAAATCCTAAATAACCCTTACTTGTTACCCCATTTAATCACTGATCAAGGTTTGATCCCGTGCCGACCTCTTTATCAGATGCCCTTGTCCTTCTGACATCCAAGAGTGTAAGTTTGTCAAACCTGCCCCTTTTTATTTTTATCTTTCTACTTTCTTCAGAGTGGTCAGAAAGTCACTTCTTTTTTCCAAACATTTTTTGATACAAGCTGAATTATTAGTTTTGATGTTTCAATGAAACCGTCTACCATTTCTTTTGTGATGCTCACTTCCTTGCCTTTCCTTGGATGAACCAAAGAATCTCTAACATCCTTAAAAAGCTCGAAGTTTTGCCATAAAGTTTCACCTTTTACGTTTCTAAGGTCACGACCGCCACCCTTTGCAATAAGAAAAAAAATTTTATCATCAAGTCTACGATACTCTTTACCTTCAAGTACAAATTGGCCAATATTTTCTCCTTGATTCACAAATCTCAACCGATTTTCTAGCAGAAAGGATCGTTCGTGGAGTTGGAAGGTATCTGGGGGCAAGGATGCAAAGTCGTCTAGCATATTATTCACAAAAGATTCAATGGCAGACCAAGCCAAGATAGTGGCAGGGATCAACAACCATTCGGATGCCGGCTCATTATCACGCACCCTGACTAAAGACCTTTCAGCATAGTCTAGATACTCCCTGTAGGTTAACATTCTTATGTATATCCTTTTGATAATGCGATCAGTCCGACTGTCGTGCTAACAGCCTTATTTATGAATGTTTTATCAATAAGTACCTCTGGTTCACAGCTCTTGGCTAAAAACAGTTGTGCAATCCGTTGCCTGTCCTGGAGGGATGACCGAGTACCCAAGCCACGATATGTTGGCAGATCTTGATCATGTTTAAATTGTGACATTTCTTCAGCATTTAAAGGATCTTGTATTTTTGAATTAGTTTTGGGCAACCTGTAATGATTAGATAACCTACTATGGTGATTTTGCAACAAGCCCGCAACGTAACTCCACCCCGTTAGAACTGATTCTATCAGGACCTTGTTTCTATAAGCTTTCCTGTTCTTAGTTTTGGTTTTCTCACTTTTAACTGCTTTGAATTGAGCATCGTGTAAAGAGAAGAATTTTTGCCCTGCTTCGATAAGAGCGGTATCGTTTAAGATGTCGGTACTCTTCATAATGCTATCATAACATGAATCAATAGTCACACCGGTAGTCGCCAAATATGGCTCATATACATTCCGGTCTAAAACATCAGAAGTCAGTTCACCACCTCTTTTTTTACCAAGATAGAAATTGATAATAAAACTACGTGCCCGCTTAACTGTTATCCTTTCGGATCTAGACCCACTATCGGGGAAGTCTTCACCTTCATTTAGTAACCCTACTTTTCGACACCAATTTCTTAGAGCATTTCCAAATATTGTTTCCTCAACCATTCTATCAAATGTATCATTCGAAACGGATATGTTTGTATTCGATATCAAAGCAACTTCTGTACGCTGCTCCGTACTTAAAAGGAAATATATGCGGAAGCCATGATACCGGTTCGTTTTTTGACCTTCTTTCTTTATTGCACTAATTCTGTGCTGCCCTCCCCATACTTTCAGAGGGGTTTCTGAATGATACTCGGTATTGTACTCCACGATAATATCATTAAACTCACGACCATCACTTGAATCCGCCTCCATCTTGCGATAGGTGGCATGGCTAAGAAGGAGTTCCCTATTTGCCCTATAACTCTCTGGATTTCGAACATCAAGTTTGGCGTTTAGGTCACACAAATTTGCTGCATCGCTCGCCAGCAAAGAACATTTAATGTAATATGAACCTTTTACGCCATCTTGAAAAACTATAATCGGCATATCATGTTGGGATTCCAGTGGACTAATAGTCTTCAAAAATTGGCCCACGGCTGTTTTTACTGCGGAATTATGTTTTGCGTTTATGTTAAAGATAATTTCCATGATTTGCCTCCAATCTAAAAGTCGATAGCGTGTAACGAGACAGTCGTGCAATACGTGCACAAAACAAAGTTTTGCCCAATTCCCCCAAACACTTTTTCTGGTATAGAAGTCTGGCGAACCATCTGCAATCCGGAATCTTTAATAGCCAGCTACTATTTTACACTTCCCAATCCTCTATTTTCAACCCCTCTACCCGGCTGAACTCTTGAAC
>Ga0210051_1000632_pt1 | contig 33594 bp, 30 predicted proteins | sample CryGey092014_all_FD_185464 | JGI IMG/M metagenome (GOLD analysis project Ga0210051, IMG submission 185464) | Groundwater microbial communities from aquifer - Crystal Geyser CG23_combo_of_CG06-09_8/20/14_all (SPAdes) (version 2) | ecosystem: Environmental > Aquatic > Deep subsurface > Groundwater...
GACTTCAAAAATCCCTTCAAAATCCTTGCCGAAACCGAGCCCCGCCTCTGGCGGGGCGAGGCAACAATCGCCCAAAAGTCGCAATCTGAAACTTGGCGGAGAGGGAGGGATTCGAACCCTCGAGGGGCTTACGCCCCAACGGGTTTAGCAAACCCGCGCACTAGGCCAACTATGCGACCTCTCCATTTTTAATTATTAACTTTTCCTTTTTTAATATATCTCGTATTTGTTGTCGTAACAATCTTTTCCCTTCCGTTGTTTTAAGGAACCTTTCTCTTCTTTGCGCATCTGACTTTAATGTATATACCTCAAAATGAAGTAGCTTTACGGGTCTTTTATGAGCTGTCGATTTTACTTTTTCAGAGGTATGTTCTAAAAGTCTTTGCTTAATATTACTTGAAGAACCGGTGTATAAGTTACCGTTTGACAGCTTAAGAATATAGGCGTAATACATAATATGCGATCCTATCATCCGATAGGATCATGTCGAATGACATGACCTCTCCAATGGGTAGAGTATACCAGTTTCAGATCTTCTTGGAAAGGTTCTCTACTACAGAAAAGATTCGTTTTGGATCGCCGGCACGTACACACCGTTTGATAAAATCATCACCGAAATAGATTATTTCCAAAAAATAACTCATCGTAGAAAACGCATGAAAAAAACGATGTCATATATCATTGCCGATAGCTCTTCTTTTTCGCAAAAGTTGATTAACCAAGGAGAAGCAGATTTTAGACAAATAAAAATCCTGCCAGAACCAACTATTTTGGGCGGGACAATTATTGTGTATGGGAATAAGTTAGGAATGATTTCGTATGGGAATGAGTTGAAGACCGTAATTATTGAGGATGCCCATATATCCGAGATCCTTCGGTTATTCCATAGTTTGGCTTGGAGAAGTTTATCATAGTTCTTTTATCATACTTCGAACTCGCATGGAAAGGCACCGTATCAAATAAATAACAGATGGCTTCTGTCGATGAGTTTTGCTTGGGTGCTGTATTTTTCTTTGAATAACCGAGGGGTTGTAATTTTTTTATTCCCCCATTTTATTTCGTACGCTGCCATTGTTCCCTCACTATTTTTCACAACTAAATCCACTTCCCCGCCGGCGCGCGATCGCCAAAAATAAAGCTTTTTTTTCATTCCGGAGAGCATATTTTCTTTAGCGAACTCGGCGACCACCCAATTTTCCCATAATATGCCAATATCAGATCGGAGCGGGTTAAGCGAGAGTTCGCCAAGCAACGCATTACGAATGCCGGTGTCCCAAAAATAGATCTTGTTATTTTTGCTTATCTCTTTTCTTTGATTTGTACTCAGTGCTGGCAGGCGAAAGATAACAAACGTCTGCTCTAATAAATCAAGGTAGCGATCGACCGTTATCCGTGAAATCCGCAGAGAGTTTGCCAACTCGTTGACCGACACTTCGCTACCTGCTTGATATGCTAACAAGGTGAGCAATCTTTTAATTGTATCCGGATCTTTAACTAGACCAATTTGTAAAATATCCTTGAGGAGGTAATCGGAAACCAAGTTTAAGAGATAACCAGGTTTGTCCGTTGTGGTTACTGTTTCTGGATACATACCGAAAACTAACGTCTGTAAAAGCAGTTCCTGCAGTTGCGGGGGAAAGTTTTTCTCAAGCTTCTCGTTGCTGTAGACATCTGAATACCAAGATTGGTTTGTAATAATTTCTGAAAACAGCAATGGAGGCAAAAATAGCTTCTCGTTTCTTCCTGTAAGCGCTTCTGCTGACTGGTTAAGCAGATTTAAACTAGACGAACCAAGCAAGATCATTTTTACCGGCAGTTGGGCATCATACCAACCTTTGACAATACGCGCCGTTTCCGACAAACGTTGCGCCTCATCAATAACGATTATCTTGTGACCGCCGAGAGCTTTTATAGCGTCTTGTGGGGGCAATGAAGACGAGCTTATTAACCTTTGCTTGTCCGATTCATTATCAAGGTTAAGGAAGAGTACACCTTTTCTTTTGAGTATTTGTTTAATTAACGTCGTTTTCCCAACCTGGCGGGCACCAAAAACAAGCACTATCTTGTTTGATTTAAGGTAGCGCACCACAACATCCTCGGCATTTCTTTTGATATACATAGTGTTTATACTATACAATATAACTACATATATTGTCAAGTGTTATATACTATATACAGTCATTTTATGATCATTTTAGATAAAAAAATCCCCATCTCGATTCGCGGTCGAAATGGGGGGTGCGGGACAAGCCCGCGGGGTTGATTGGGCACTGCTTCCCATGGCTCACCACTACGCAGGTGACTCGGTCTGATTTTGCCTCAGAGCAGACGAACTGTTTAATTGTTTATTATCTACTTGTATTGGACGAGAATTAGCTGACCATTCTCTATCCCTGACTTTTCCTCTCCTTTCCAGGTGTTGGGATCCCACCGCCACAGGGCGGTGACCCAACTAATTGATGTACCGTGCAGGACATTGTCCCGCGAGCCCGCCGCTATAACGACGGGTTTGTCGTTTTTGCGGGCTTTCTTTTCGCCTGCTAGCCAGAACAGCTTGCTGTCTGGCGTTGTTTCAACCACCAGCTCGTACTCTTCCCGAGCCGGTATCACCCGATAGTATCGGGTTCCACCAACCCTATATAAGCCCGGCTGAATCTTTTTGAGACACTTCGTCTCAATCCCGTATACCCTCCTGTCGTTTGTCACATCGATCAGGGAGCCGTATCTCCCTGTCACGATTTCGACCTTGCCGAAATCATTTTGCACGATTACCGTTATCCATCCTGCCACCAGGAGGGTCAACACACCGGCCACCGCCGCGCGGGTCGCACCATCTACTAGAAACAATGTGAGCAGGGCAAAGCCTGCCAACAATGCCAGCAATAAGCTGACAATGCATACATTGCCAATATTCTCGTACATTTTTTCTCCAAACCCTCTCTGTATTCCGCCCATATTTAAGGTTGCGGTGTCCTCTTACCTTTTGGGTAAGAGTTGAGGGTTCAAATTGTCAAATTTCGTCGCCCTGTAGTTCTTTCGAATTTCCAGTTTGACTTGTATAGTATAGCACAAAAATATACTTTTGTCAATAGTTTATTACTTTATGTGTGGTATATTGACATTTTGTTGTAAATGTGTTACAATTTATTCATGAGTAGTAAAAGAACAAATATTAACCCAACTACCCTTCTATCGGATTTTGGGTTAAACGAAAAAGAGAGTGCAGTCTATCTCGCATGTCTCGCTTTAGGGCAAACCGGCGTTACCCAGATCGGTCAAGAATCGGGTGTCCAGAGGACCTATGTCTATGGCGTACTGGGTAAACTGATCGATAAGGGGTTGGTATCAGAAATTGAGACCAAAGGAGTTAGTAGATATTCGGCGGTTGAACCTGATAACTTCTACACCAGCCAGCTAGAAAAGATTAAACGTTTTGAAAGCGCCTTACCCATATTCCATACTATTCAAAAGAGATCTAAAACTCGTCCCAAAGTCCAGTTTTTTGAGGGAGAAAAAGGCATTATCTCAGCGATGAACGATTCTTTGCGCATTCCCAAGGGAAGCGAGATCCTGTCCTATTCCTCGGGCGAAGGCATCAATATGCCAAGTAACGAGTTTCAAATTGAGTATATTAAAAGAAGAATTGAGCAAAATATATCCGTTCGTGCGATAGCTCCAGACACGCAAAATACTCGTTTTTACACTGATAAAGACCCCCAGCAATTACGCCAAACTCGCTTAGTAGCGCCAGAGCTCTTCCCCTTTACCAACGAGATTAACATCTATCGCAACAAAGTTGCCATTATTTCACTGGAAGATGAGTTGGTAGCGGTCGTGATCGAATCAGAAAGCATTGCCAATGGACAAAAAGCCATCTTCGAACTTGCCTGGAAAGGGGCGGAAATTAAGGAGTACGGGGAAGAAATTGAAAATTCATAATGCATAATTGATAATAATTTCAGCCAAAAGAAAAGCCTATAATGGGTCTGTCGACAAATACCATTTTGGCTGCAAATTGACACTACTGTCTGCAAATTCCCAAAAGCTCCTCCGCTTAACAAACCTGTTAGGCGTCGTCGCTTTTAGAAGTTTTCGACTACGTATTGTCAATTTTCGCTTTCAAAAGCGCATTTGCCGACAGACCCATAATGCGAGCTGACTATTCGCTTTTCTTTTTACGCACTGTTATTTCGACATCTTTTTTAGTAATAACTTCTTTGGTTTCGGTTACCGTCACATCATCGGCGCCACTTCCCAGCAACGCATCTACTTGTTTAAGACTAATTTTTGCCGTTGCGCGCAAGATATAGGTTTGTTGGATGATAGAGATAACACTTGATATCGCCCAATACAGTGGCAGCGCTGCAGGGAAACTGCGCGCGATGACCACAGTAAAGACTGGCAACACATACACCATCTGCTTTTGTATCATGGCAGACGGATCGTTTGCGTTTGTTGTCCCTTTTTTACTTTTTGGCATCATCTGCCATGTCTGCACAAACTGCAACAAACCCGTAATGACCGGTAATATCCACAGATCAGGCTTGGATAGATCAATACCAAAGAAGAATGGGTTGATGGTGCCGGGGTTGGGAATAAATGAGTAGAGCAGATCGGTGCGCACCGTCGCAACGCCAGCGATAAATACTCGATAAAGGATAATAAGAATAACCAACTGTAAGATCATCGGCAGACATGACCCCCACGGACTCACGTGGTGCCTTTTGTAAAACGCCATCGTTTCGCGCGCGAGCGTTGCCTGGTCACCTTTATGCTTCTTTTGCAGTTCATCGAGTTCTGGTTTGACCTTTGCCATCAGCGCTTGCTGGCGGGTTATCGATTTTGTTGCAGGTAGCAACGCAATGCGGATAAGAACAGTCAAAGCAACCACACCGACCGCAAGTGAGTGTTGTGGGGTCAGTAAAATAAGCACCATTAAGATGTTGTAGAGTGGTTTGTAGAGAATGATTTTAAAAAATTCTTTCATGATTATTAGTCTATAAAGTCGAAAGTCTATAAAGTTTGTAAAGTGAAAACCATGGAATCCGTTTTAGACTTTATGAACTTTGTGACTTTTTACTTCACAGGATCTTCTCCCCCCTTACTCCATGGGTTGCACCGCACTATTCGGTGTGCGCCCTTGACAGCGCCCTTTATAATACCATATCTTTTGATCGCTTGATAGGTATACTCGGAACACGTCGGCTCATACTTACAATACCCTGCCGAATATCTGTGTTTAAACCATCCATGATCGGGTGACAGGGTTTTTTGATACAGACGTATACTTGCTAACGCGATGCGCCGAGCCATTGGAGTATCTCTTTTTCATATATCTCTTGGGTCGCTTGTTTTTTGACCGATATAATAACGTCGCGCGACCCTATTTTCTGCGTATTCGTCATGCATATCTGCGCAACGCGCCGCCGCATGAGATTGCGCACCGTTGCCCGCGTGTTTACTTTGCGCGATACCATTATTGCGATCCGTGTCTGCGGGTAGGTCGATGTGCGCCAAAAAAGCACCAGAGATGGGCTATGGTGCCGGTGGGCGCTCCGCACTAATTTAACAATCTGCTTGGCAGGGAGGCGGTGTGAGCGAGGGATCATGCAACCGCCTACACTGTTGTGAGGCGTGCACGACCACGTGCGCGCCGGCGCTTAAGCGTTGCGCGTCCACCTTTTGTTGTCATCTTTTTGAGAAAGCCGTGATCATTTTTCTTTTTTGTATTGTTGCCTTGGAATGTCCGTTTCATGCGATCTCCTGTGGATAGTGTATCTTATATATATATATATGTAAAGCGAAAATATGTGTCCACCCCACTTATCCACAGTCTTAACAGTTTGTGCTACAATTATCCACAGCCATACCATTAACTGTGGATAACTCGATGTGCTAGGATGGCGATAGGAGAAAAATGGAACTCGATGATATCTGGCAAGCCGCGTTAGGAGAGCTAGAAGTCGCACTCTCCAAAGCAAACTACACCACCTGGTTTCGGGGAACTAGACTTGTTGATATTCAACCGCCACAGGCAGTTATCTCTGTGCCGAGTGCATTTGTCAAAAAATGGTTTGAAAAGCGCTACGACCAAGAGATCCTCAAAACGCTCAAAAAACTCACCGATGGCGCCGTCACTCATATCACCTATATGATCGGTGCGCCACTGCCACGCGCGCACACTACCACCCCTCAACCAACGACGCACGCGCCGTCTCCTGTTTCTCAAAACGCACAGGCGTCTATCGATCTGACACCGCCAAACACCATGACGACCCTGCGCCTCCGACCCGAATATACATTTGACAGCTTTATTGTTGGGTCAAACAACCGGCTTGCCTACGCCGCATGTCAAGCGGTTGCGCAAACGCCGGGGAAGATGCATAACCCCCTTGTTGTCTACGGTGGTGTGGGGCTCGGCAAAACCCACCTTATCCATGCTATTGGGAACACTCTGCTTGCGCACAATCCAAAACTTAAGCTCCTGTATACATCGTGCGAGGATTTTGCGAACGATTTTGTGCAATCGATACAAAGCAAAAAATCTGAATCATTTAAGAAAAAATACCGTTCGATAGATGTTTTTTTGGTTGATGATATACAATTTCTCTCACGCAAAGAAGGGACGCAAGAAGAGTTCTTCCACACTTTTAACGCGCTTCATCAAAACGATCGACAGATTGTGATGACCTCTGACCGCATCCCCACCGCTATCCCTGATCTTGAGGGTCGTCTTTCAAGTAGGTTTGGGATGGGGATGGTCGCTGATATTCAACCCCCCGACCTCGAAACGCGCCTCGCTATTGTGCAAGAAAAGGCAACACGGGCGGGTATGGATATAGATCCCGATGTTCTCTCTTTCATCGCGGAAAGTTTTATGAGTAACATCCGCGAACTAGAAGGAGCGCTCAATAAAGTTATCGCATACTGCCAACTCCAAGGTGAACAACCAACACTCGACCTTGCACGCGCGGCGCTCAAAGACCAATTAGGCGCAGGTGTAAAGAAAGGTGCGACAACGCCGGATAAACTTATTGATATTGTCACGCGTCATTTTTCCATCACAAAAGAAGAGATTATGGGGAAACAGCGCAATCGCCGCTTTGTCCACCCCCGCCATATCCTTATGTATCTTATGCGCCTAGAGTGTGGGATGTCTTTTCCCCAGATTGGTGATGCGCTTGGGGGAAAAGATCACACCACTATTATGCATGGATCTGGCGTGATAGAAAAAGAGTTGGGGCGCGATGATGAGTTGCGCGAAGAGTTGGGGAGTATCCGAACGATACTTTACGCTAAATAACCGGTGCTTGTGGAAAACATGTGGATAAGTTGTGGAAAGAATGTGGATAACGCGCGGTAATATAATATGGACGTATTTTTATACACAGACTATCCACCCCAACACACAGGTTTTCCTCAAGAAATCCACACCACACACACCAGTTTATTCACATATTCACAGTCCTTACTACTACTACTCTTTCTTTCTTTATATATAGATAATTAAAGAGGAAAGAGGCGATGGTGTGGATAATATAGAAATAAAATAATAAAGGAACAAGAAAGGAAAAAATATATGCACATATCATGTATGCAAGAAAATTTAGCAAAAGGGGTTTCTGCGGTGAGTCGTATTGTGGGTGTTCGGTCGACACTCCCTATACTCTCTAATATGCTGTTGTCGACGGATAAAGGTCGGCTCAAAATAGCAGGGACCGATCTTGAGATCGCGCTTGTTGTTTTTATCGGCGCAAAAGTAGAAAAAGAAGGGTCGATTACGGTCCCCGCACGGCTTCTTGCTGATTTTGTATCGTCAAATCAGGATAAAACGATCAATCTCTTAGTAGAAAACACACAAATAACTGCGAAGAGCGACCATGTCACCGCGCACTTACACGGGCTTGACGCAGAAGATTTCCCATTAATTCCCGATGTGACAAGTGACGAGTCGTATCAAATAAAACCAAGTGATTTAAAAGAAGTGATTAATCAAGTTGTTTTTGCCACCGCGCTTGATGAAACCCGCCCCGTATTAACGGGAGTTTTGTGTGTTATTCATGGGTCAACACTTACTCTTGTTGCAACGGATAGTTACCGGCTTGCAGAACGGACGATCCCCCTTATGAAACCCGCTCCAAAAGATGTGTCATGTATTATTCCTGCGCGCACACTTTCAGAGGTAGGGCGACTGTTAGAGCTCTCGCTCGAGAGTGTAACGCTCACCATCGCCCAAACACAGGTAAGTTTTTCGTTTGGCAACTGCACACTTATCTCGCGTATTCTTGAGGGGACATACCCTGATTACGAGCAGATTATACCTAAAAAGGCAACAACCACAGCGCAGGTTTCTATCGGCGCTCTCCAATCAGCCCTTAAATTAGCGAGTAGTTTTTCGCGCGATATATCACATAATATTCGTATCGTCTTTATCCCCGACAGCCCCACCACCATTTCTGCAACATCGGCAAATATGGGTGATACATCTAATACGGTCGAAGGCACAACAACAGGAGAAACATTAGAAATAGCGTGTAATGCTAAGTTTATACTGGATATATTAGCGGTGATGCCCGGGGATAGTGTGACCATTAAATGTGCGGGAAAGGTATCCCCTCTTATGCTCATCCCTTCATCACGGGTCGATTACAGAACCCTTGTTATGCCCCTTAAACTCGACGATTGAGACATATGAGTTCTCTTACAGAACTTACCCTCGAAAATTTTAGAAATCATACACATAAAACAATCGTTTTTGAACCGATCACGGTATTGCTTGGCGATAACGGTGTCGGCAAAACAAATATAATAGAAGCGATTCGTTTTTTATCGCTAGGAAAGAGTTTTAGAGCGCATCGAGACAGAGAGGTTATTACTTTTGATGCGCCCGCAGCGCGTATTATTGCAACTGTCGCAGGGAGCGGCGGGGTTACCTATATCACGTGTGCGCTTACCCATGACAAAAAACAGATAACACTAAACGGTGTAAAGCACCCGTTTTCGCACATTATCGGAAGCATTAAAACGGTGATATTCGCACTTGATGATCTTGATTTTATCAACGGACCACCGCAACACCGGCGACAGTTTTTAGATCAATGCATCGGTCAGCAATCAAAAGTCTATGTGCGGGCACTCCTTGATATGCGCCGTATACTGCGTAGGCGCAATGCAACACTGGAGCGTATGGCGCAGGGGTTTGCGCAAGAAGACGAATTGAGTGTGTGGGATGCGCAGTTGTGTGATGTTTCTCAAATCATTCAAAAAGAACGTGCTCACCTTTGCGCGACACTTCAAACCCATATTGCGCGTGAATATAGCGACCTGACAGGAGATCCAAGAAAACTCACAATTACATATTGTCCAAGTGATATATCAAAAACACTCCTTGTGCGATCACGCAATCAAGATCTACGTATCCGTGCGACAAATATCGGTCCACACAGGGATGACTGTATAATTACGCTTGATGGTCGCTCACTTGCAGACTATGGGTCGCGTGGCGAACGGCGGCTTGCTGTGCTTGCAATAAAAAAAGCAGAGGTGCATATATTAACAGATGGCGATGATACACCGATTTTACTTCTTGACGATGTCTTTTCTGAACTCGATCACAAACGCCAAGATACTCTTTTGACACTTTTTTCCAAACAACAGACAATAGTTACATCGACGTCGCTCCCTACAAAACTCGCAGCACTTAATCCATATACTATAGAACTAAACTAATTGCTACTTACTAATTACCAATTACTAATTACCAATGTCTTTCACCTCACTCACATCGATCTTTGCACACAAAGCACACCAACGCGCCATAGGTGCAGCGCAGATCGTTTATGAAGCCCAAAAGGTAGTTGGGGGTGATGGGCAGGTTTTAACCTTCAAAAACGGCAATCTGCGCCTCAGCGTCAAATCGTCTGTCGCCGCCAATCAAATAAAAATCAACCAAACCGCGCTAATAGAAAAAATCAACCAGGAGCTTGGGCGAGCACTGGTTAAAAAGATTTATTTTAGGGTAGGGAGTTAGCCCTGGTGTTATTGGCTTCCGTTAATTTTCCATTAGATACGGTGGAGGGTTGCGCGCTACATTGACCGCCAGTATAGGAAATATTGACATTACCACTAGCATCAACATTGACTTTCCCACAGTCCTTTGTTCCGCCCGTGGTTAGGGTTGCGGTTAAAGAGTAAGTCCCCGGTTCTACAGTAGCGCTATGACCGTCAGTGAGGTTAAAGCTTTTTGGCAGCGCGACGGATGTATTTGCGGTTGTGCCCGCTGATGTAATTATTCTTGGGTGACGTATATAATCTGGATTTTCAATGGAGTTTAACCAATCCACAGTATCCTCTTGTCTCCAACCTTTCCAACCCGACTCAATTTGACCAGCCGCCTTTACAGATTCAGAGATTCTGTAATATGGACTATTCATATTTTTTTTGAAGTCTTCCGGTTCTCCAGCACCAGGTTTTTTGCCGGTATACGGTCCTAAAGAATCCATATATGGTTTAAAAATAGGATCAAATACTTTTTTGCCTAATTCGCCCCCATCAAATTCTTTATTGATGGTGCTGATCGCCAATTTTTCTGCCGTATCTCTTTTCTCCGGTTGAATCCTCTTCATTGCCTCAATCATAGCACTTATTATGTCTCTTTCTTCTTTGCCAACTTTGCTAGTGGCGACAGAGTTGTTGGGCAAAATCTTTGCAGAGGTATACCTGTTAACGCTATCTTTCATATAATAAACTTTCGCATCCATCATAACGCCGTATATAGGATAGCTTGGTCTATTAGGCTCTTTCCCCCCATACTGGAAGGCTTCAACTAATTGCACGGTCAAGGTAAAGTCAAGCAAGTCTGTTTTATCAAATAGATCGGAACCGACTAAAATATTACCGGAATAAATATCAAATTGTGACATCTCGGCGTTGGCTGGATCTTGATTAATAATATTTTCGTCCAAAATAATAACAGAATTTAAGTTGAGACGATAGCTCGGGTCGTATTGTTTTTCGTAAATACAAACTTGATAAAACAACCCTTGTATTTTTGACTGGAACAAAGTCATTTTAGTTGAGTTAATCTGCAAATTTTTCGGATATTTATATAATGGTAATTTTTACCCGCAATTGATCGGCTTATAGGGTGCAACTTTTGCGTCGGCTACTTCCTTCGCAATATTAATAACTCTTTGGTCGCCGGGTATTTCAGCATTCTGACTCGTCTCCCATTGGGTACCCGCTTTAGCTATATTTTCCTTGACGAGTATCAACACCAAGACCAAAACAATTACAAGTATAAAAAGGCTGACTGCCACCTGACGATTTTTAATACTGATATTTTTCAGTATGCCCGCGATGAAAAGAATATTTTCGGATTTTTTTTGCGATGTGTTTTTCATAAGCTTGGGAAGTATTGACCTTAGTTACCACTCAATTTACCTTTTAAAGATTTAATTTGGGCGGGCAGTTTGACGGTTATGGTTGCTCCATTAGCTTGTCCGGTAGTGCCGCTACTATTAAGTTCTTCTTGCGGGATAATCACCGTTAGTGCGTAGCCGATCATAAACAGGACAAGAAGCCCTAAAAGCGCACCAACAATCAACTCTTTTGCGAGTTTTTGTCCTTCTGGTGACCCACCGGAGTGGATGTAGTGCCACCCGGCATACATAATAAAAATGAGCGCCGCCATCACCGCAAACGGGATGCCGTAGCGCGTGATAAGGGTGCTCAAATAGGTGCCGATATCGCTAAAAACACCTAGACTCGGCACGGTGACGGTCATCTCTGCGAGCGATTTGTTGCCGAGCCCACCCGTTCCGCTGCTCGACCCGCTCCCCGTGCTCGGGCTTGTTCCCGTTCCTGTTGATCCGCCCGAGCTTGTTGTCCCCCCAGAACCGGTGCCTCCACTCGATGATGACCCCGACTTCTTACAATAGTAATGGTCGATATACTGGTCGCGTTTTGTCGAATAGACCCCCCCGGTTCCCCCATTTTCGTAATTACAAAGTATACGACTCGAATTTTCTTTTTGCGCAAAATATGAAGAAGGGAATTGCTTCGCAGAATAATATGTGGACGCGCTTGCCGGCGCGCACGTATATGTATCGGTGCTCGCGCTTGATCTGTCAATGGAAAGGATGCCTCCAACGTCGCTTGCGACATTACACCAAACAGAGTAATCGTAACTGTATTTATCAAAGTCGCCTTTTCCTTGGACTCGGTTAAACCCATTGGGATACTGTGCGCCGATCTGAGCGTGCGCAACAAACGGCAGATACAAAACTGTCAGTGATGCGACAATGATACCAAATATATATAGTTTTTTCATAATATATGTATTTTTAGAACCCTATATGAATATAATCCGGATTGAGCCCTTTGACCACCCCTCCCTTGCTGCGTCGCCCACCCGGACCGAACAACTTTTCAGATAAAGGCAGTAATCCCTTAATGTCCTCATCGCGCCATGTCATGATCTGCGAGGGGATAACCGGTCTATCACTGTTATTTTTTTGTTCATCGAGCGCATATTGCGTTACCTCGTTTAACAGATCGTGCACCTTTCCTTGCGCAAGTTTTTTAAGGTCGGGACACTCCATCTTGCCCCACCCAAATATCTCTCCAAGCGCGATATTTATCAGCTGTGTCGGATCTCCCGTCACAAGAAACACCACGACTGCCATTGTTGTACCCGCAGGAAGTCCCAGAGAATCATCCACCGATGATGTGACGTCGCTAATAGCGCCACCGGTGATCATATCTGCCGCTTGGATCGCCATCATCGTTTGATTTTGTTGCATCTCCGTAGAACCAATATCACCCGATGCAAACATGGACGACATATCTTCTTTGCCAGAGAATATATCGCTAAGTTGCGATGTTGTGCCTGCTTCAAAACCAAATTCAGAATCTGCAAATGAAAACGCCATACTGCTTATATTTTCTGTACTCAATACATCGCCAAAATCGCCGGTTGTAACTCCTTTAAGAAGCCCGTCAACCGTGCCACCGGGGACATCAAACCCCAGCGTGTCGCCGAGCGCCGCATCGGTAAACCCAGCGTTTTTTACATATTCACCAAGCACCGCGCTACGTTGGTCGTCTGTCCCCATAAGCATCGCTGCGGAAAACCCGACGGGGATGTTAGGGTCTTTTTTAATAAGCCCCGCATCGAGAACCTTAGCGTTGGCGATATCTTTAAAATCACCCATTGTTTCGCGTACCGATGCGTTTACGTAGCCATCAATTGTGTTTTCCTCGGCTATCTTAGCGTTTGAGGCAAAGTTTTTGGTCGCGTCGGATGTTGTGGTCGCAAGCGCCCCCGCATCGCCAAAAACTGATTTTGCGATCGTATCGTAATCGATGAGCGCCGCCGGGTTGGTGAGTCCCTCGTTAGTATTTTTGGCAAAAAGTGACAACCCCCACGCAGTGATACCGGTCGATGTATCACCAGTCAAAAACGATGCGGCGTGGTCGATGTTCGTGATTCCCGTTGCGGTTGCGATACTTCCTGTAAGACCTTGTATCGCGGTATTTGCTGCCGCGTTGATGCTTTTCATATTCATCGATGGATCGCCAAACATGGGGGTAAACGACCCAAAATCGATAAACTTTTCTGGGTTAAGATAGGTTTGCAACAGTTTATTTTCGCCAAACGGTGATTCGGGATCTTCTAGCCCAATGGCGCGCGACAGCATGCTGATCCCTGTGTCAATCATTATTTTGGATGCGTTTTGCGGTGACAGTAATACGCTGGTGAGCGTTCCGGACGGGAAACCGCTTGCTGCAGACACGGATTCTGCAAGAAGAAGCGATGCGTTGCCCACCGCGTTTTTAGCGTCTTTTGTAATGTTTTGGAGGCTTTTTTGCACATCCTCAAAATTAAACATGTAGATCTTTGATAGATCGGCATCGGCGTTAAATGTGTATTCAAGAAACGGTTGGTTGATGCGGCTTGCGTTATCAGAGATTATTTTGGCAAGATACGTGCCGCGCGCGTCGGCTCCACCCGTTACACCGTTGTCACGGAGCTTGGGGTCGGTCTGTTTGAGCCCTAACCCAAGCGCGACTCTATAGATGCCGGCGTTTCCAAAGAGTGAGGATGCAGACAGTTTGCCCTGCGCGTAATCGAAGGAGTTCCCCGGAAGCGCCTGGATGGATGCATCATATTCTTTGCCGCCGAGCTTGTTAAAGAGTGCGGTTGCTTGCCCTTGGAACAAACCCTTCACATCATCGTCGGTAATCTGGTATCCCCCGGGGAGCGCATATTGGCTCGATAAACCGGTATCCATATTAAGGGTATCGGTTATGCTTGTGATAATTGCCGTGTCAACCGCCTCGATAGGATTGCTTGGGTTTGCCTTAAGCGCATTGACAAATGTGTTGTCGGGGATATCAAAACTAGAGTCAAGCGCACTCCCACCAAGCTGCAGGGCGTATGCACTAATATCGCCGTTTCCGTCAAACACACTTTGCAGATTCTTTTTAGTAAAGTCGAAGTAGAGATTTGATTTGACGTTTGGTGCTATTTTGGTGGTAAAGATGTCGTTACCAACACGTTCAAAGATCTCTTGGCGGTCTTGGTCGGTCCCCTTAAAGAGTTTTACCCAATCTTCCGATGTGATGCTTGCAGGGTTGCCGTGACCCTTGGCGACATCAATAGATTTGACCGGACCAAATTTTGTATTGCGCACCAGATTATCAGCATCGTCTTTAGGGAGTCCAAACACCTGCGCCAATCTATCTGCGCCGGTCATTCGGTAAAACAGTTGTGGTTTGTTGGCAAGCAAGTTTTCGAGTGCGCCACTGGGTATCCCCCATGCTTTGTCTGGACCCTTCCACTCGGGAAAATCGGTTGGTTTCACGCTTGTGAGCGTGGGTGCAATGATGGGGTTTGACCGGTCCCACTGGCTAAAGCGTGTTATGTAATCTGCTTTAATCGGCTCGGCAACTTTTGTGGTAAAGTCTTTAACCGATGTTTTGCCCTGCGTCAGCGCCTGCGTTGACCCAACAGGAATACCGAGTCGCTCATCGATATGCGATGCGTTGGCAAGAAGCGGGACAATCGATTGTCCGGTTGACTGTATGACACCATCTTTGAGAGTAGTGAGCGCGCCGCCGGGCAGATCGGCGATCGTCTCGAATTTTGCTTGCGCAAGTGCGTTGATCCCCCCGGTTGTTGGAATGGAATCGAGGATCCCCTCGCGCAACATAAGATCGTGTTCTATCACACGTTTGCCGGTCGATTCTACCCATGCATCGATGGAATCACCTTGGAGCGACCCATCGGGAAGTTTGAGCTCTTTCGTGATACTCCCCTTGACGATATTGCCCAGCCACTCATTTTTATTACTGCCAGAAAATGTTTCTGCGGGGAGCCCCGTTTGGTCTGCCATAACTTGTGCGCCCATGGCAGTGAGCGTATCGCCAAGCGTGCCTTGTGTGGGGAATGGTATACCGAGTTCGTCTTTAAGCGCTGCCTGTCCCATGCCGGTAATCGCGCCCATAATACTGTTATCGGTCGGCAGATAGTCGCCGATGGTAAAATCGGCATTATCGCTTAAGCCGGTGAGTAAGCCACTTGAGAAAAACGATGCGCCCAGATCAAACAGATTATCGCCATGAAACCCGCCCCCGCCACCCTCATCGCCTACCGTTGTCCCCGGCGCTTTATCCTGCCATTTGACCAAAATCGGCATCGGCGGTGTCTTTTTGTCTTCCTCCCCCGGTTTGCCTTTTATGACGCATTGATAGGTATCTATTTCGCTGATATCAAGCGCCTGGGCGATATCTTCTGCATGCGCCGACTCGTTAGGGTCGAGTTGGACTCCCGATGAATCGGAGAGCGCATCGTAATCTGTTTCTTTGGAGAGATCCTTTTTGCCCCGATAGTTTTTGATCACCCGTTGCACGCGGATATACCAGTGACCGGCGCCACCATCATCCTTTTTGCTTGTCAGATAGAGAAGTAATTTTGGGACACGTGCATCAACCTTTCCTTGCATGATCGCGCCTAGGTCGATACCCGACATTTTAAGTGCCGGCTTTTCCCACTCTCCGCCTGTTGCAACAGGCGGTATAACGAGGTCGTTTTCATCCCCGCCCGTATCTTGTTCGACTTGCTCGCCTTCACCGGAAGTATCTGACGTGGTTGTTTGCGCAAAGACTATTAAGGGGTTCATAAACAGCATACCTGCAGTCAGAAACACAATAAAAGATCTCCAGTATTTACGTTGCGTCATAGTGGCGCTCCTTCCGGGGGTTGGTTGGGGTCAACCTCAAGTGTAAGTATAACATTCTGTGATTGACCACGCCTCGCAATCACCGTTTTACTTAAGGGGAGATATCCATCTTGTATCGCCCAAACGTCATGAGATCCTTGGAGAAGATAGACTGATGCAGGAGATGAGTATCCTTTATTGTCTACCCAAATTTCTCCACCAGCAGGGTCAGTCTTGATAGTAATATGTGCTCGCGAAAATATAAGTGAAGCCCAAACTCCAATTCCAGCACAGACGACTAGAACGACAGATACAGCAAAAACTTGGTATGTAATAGGTTTGCGTGTCATGGGTAGATAACCGTTAAGAAATGTTGATGCGACTTAATATATCCTTTGGGGTATGCCTTGCCGTCGCGCGATTTACCACCCGCAGAATCATTAACAGCGATATAGTTATTGGGTTCAAACCCCGTCATAACAACGTAATGCCCGCCTGATGTAAATGGTGGTGGACCTTTGCCAGAAACAATAACTGGATGTCCCTTTTTTAAGTGAGACATGGCTGCATCCCATGAGATACCATTTTGGTTGTTCATGCCATACGACTTGGCAACCTTTGGGAAAAAACCATGATTTGTTCCTGCGTTGCATGTGCGCCCTCCGTTTTTAAGAGAAAACTTTGCAAGGGTCGGAGGTGTTGCATCTTTTTTACCGTAAAACTGTAATACCATAGCGGTCGCCGCAATACCGCATCCACCCGATGCGATTGTTGTGCCACCACAGCCATATGAAACGTTTTTATAATTATTTTGTTTATAGAGAGGGACACCGTGCGAACCTGATGATGGTTGAATATCGCCCATCACTCCGGCTCGATCAGCGACCCCGCTGGTTCGCAGAGAGTCACCAATTTTATTTACATCCGACATCAAATTCCCGGCTTTTCCACACGGGCTTGGCGGGAAGAGACAATAGACGTAGACAACAAAGGCGATGAACGCGAGCGCGACTATAAGTCCCACGACAACAGGGATTATCCATTCGAGGTTCGCAAGAATAAACAGCCAGATCGCTTTGGCGGCTTGCTTGACCGCCTCTTTTACAACCTTACTTACTGCTTTCTTGACCGCATTTTTTGCTTCACTTTTGACTGCTTGCTCGGCTCCCTTTACACCACTGCCCGGGGCAGGTTGCGTGGTGGGGAGTTGGGAACCTTTAGGGGACTTGGGAGATTTAGGAGATGTATTTGGATCATTTTTGTTGGTAACGTTTTGGTTATCGTTTTGATTTTTTTGTTTGTCTTTTTGCTCACGCCTTAGCGCATCATACACATCACCGCTCCCGTCATCGTTATTATCAACACCTTGGAGCACATCATCAACCTCATCGTGAGGCATCGCTTGTGGCATACCTTGTTTGATTTGGTCAGCACCAGTAGACGGCGCATCGGGGAGTGCTGGCGCACGCATACCATCGGTCGGTTTTTGCGCAATATTTTGTATCTTTTCTTGTGGCGCGTTAGTTGCATCCGGGTTTGCTGGGTTTGATTTGGGCGCACCCGTAATTAGACTTGCGCCAAGCGCGAGCATCTTTGCGTAACGCGATGTCCCAGAACTTTTACGTCGCCATGTTGACTTATCGTCTGCCATTACTTTTTCTCCTGTGTTTGAGTATACGACCCGTCATCGAGTGGAATTGCAAGAATGGTCGTGCCGGTGAGCCCATAGAGCATGCGCCCATCGCCAGAAAGCCCAAGCGATGTAATCGCCTTAAGCCGCGGGTCATTTTGCAAATAAAATGGTGATACCATCTTTTTGACAAGATCTATCTGGACGATGGCGTTTGCATCGTTGATAACGATGAACCTTTTCCCATCGGCAGTGAATATCCCTTTTAATGCGTTTGCAGACACATCGTAAGGTTCCGGCGGGGCGATTTTAATGCGGCCGACATTTTTTTGATCCTCTTCGTTACCCGACAGCCCATTGACTACTTCAAAGCGTTGCCACACCAACTGACCGTTTTGCGTATAGATAATATGGTGGCTATCGGGCGCAAACTGTGCCGATGTGACGCCGGTTTGGGCGATGTAGGTTATTGTTTGCGTGATAACGTTCATTGCAAGTAGTTTGCCTTGCGCAACAACAAGGAGCGCTTGGTTATCGCGCGACCACGACAGCTGTGGCGCGACAGGACTATCGGCAGAAACGGTGATGCCGGCTTTTTCTTTGAGATCCATAATGTTGGTTACGCTGTCGTGTTTGCGGTTACTTTTCATAAGCAACCGTTCCCCCGTTGGTGGGGCGTAGTAATAGATGACACGCGCATCGTCTTGCACGCTGGTGCTGTTCCATACGGCATCGCCAATGTCTTTGCCCCAGCTGGTGTATTCTTGGTTTAATAAATTGTAGCGCTTAAAATCGTAGAGCCCGGTATCGCCGTCCACGCGCTTAAATATTGCGACAGAAAAATCAGGTGCAAAGACAACTTTATTAAGTTTGACCAAATTATCGGGCGATATTTTTTCTGGGGTAAAATAGACTTTTTTAGTATCTTGCGGGTTGTCCGTCAAACTCAATTTATAGAGCGTATTTTTATCGCTGGCAAAGTAGTAGAGCTGTTTGCCGTCACTGCCAAAACTCGCCGCAAACGCGTTATCCGATACGATAGACTGTGTTGTCGACAGTGGGCGCAGTGTAGTAGACAGATTAAGCGATGAAAACGCGCCAATATCGCCAGCATAGGTATACGGCACATACCCGTCGCGCGCGACGATAACGGTATGTGCACCCGGTGTGACACGTGTTGGTTTACTATACACAACCTCATCGATAGTAATACTTGCGTCGGGCATATCCGATTGAATAGTAACCATCGGTTTATACAAAAAGAGCGCAACACCGGCGATGATAACAACCGTCACGCCGATACCGGCAAGAAGTATGCGAATAGGCGATGGTTTGTGGTTGGGATCGGGAAAATGTGGGAGGGGTTGGGGAGATTGGGGTAGTTGGGGAGATTCGGGAGGAGGGTCAGGTTGAGTATACGAAAAAGCACTGGATGTCTCACCAGCTTGTATTCCTTGTGGATAGGTATCGGTTTGTTGGTCGTCCAGTGTCCCCTCCCACGATTCTATTTATATCATATCATTAAAAGCGCAATAAAAAAAGAACGAGACGCCACGGGGGCGTCTTAAGTATACAGGAGATGTAGTATCAAAACTCAAACCGAGTTGTGATTTTACTAAGATCAACCTTAAAACTCGCAATCCAATCCAAAGACTCTTTCTTGTATTGGCTAACACGCGCGACAAGCTCTTTATCCTGAACCGACTGAGGTATGTTGACGCTAGAGTTTATAGGAATATTAAGCTGGACGACGTATTCGCCTTTGTCGTTAGGAGGATTGATAACATAATGCTCGGTACTATAGGGAAGCTGTGCGTTAAGGTCTTGTATTGGATCTCCCGAGAATATTTCTTTTTCCTCAAAGTCCGCTCCGCTTTGTTCTCCAGTCTGAAAGTTGATGATTACTTTATTCGAACGAGTTTTACCATCAGGGAGAATGAAGTCACCGGTCTTCAAAGTCAAGCTAAGCTTATAGGATGTGTTTCGCATTAACCCATCTGAAGGTTTGACTTCAAGAAATGAGCCATCGGTTGAAGTGGTAAACTTTGTTGCAGGATCTAACAACACAGAAAGTGCGGATACTTTTGGTGGTTTACCTACAAAACTTACAACGAGTGTAGGGTCCATGATAACCGCAGTCGCATTGTCGGCGGGATCGGTGTATGCAATGTAGTATGTCTTGCTTACCGATTTATTATTATAGACCAGAAAAACGAACAGAAGCCCAACGACGAGTATAGAAAGCAATAATGTGGTCAGATATTTCTTTTTCATTGTAGTTACTCCTTAATAACCTAGCGCATGTTTTTGCGCTTTCCAGACTTTCCCCCCACTTACACCTGATCCTGGACCACCGGCGTTGATAGCCTTTCCGTCTATCCATAACTCAAAGTGAAGATGTGTGATATCGTTACCGCGACTACTAATCATAGTGATGACCGTTCCAACCGGCTCCCCGGCTTTTACTGTCTTCTTTGCGATGATACCGGATTTGTTAAGGTGGAGTAGCGCTGCAGTCATTCTACCATCGGTGGACTGAACTGTCAACATCTGCCCCATCGACGCATCACTTCTACTGACATGTCCATTATAGGTAATTGTACCACTAAATGGTGCGTATACCGTAGCGCCATGTATAGTCATAACGTCTGACGCTTCACCACTACTCCGTTTTGTAGGAATATTTGTCCCGAGTGAATTGAGTGATCCAAGAACTGGACGGTGCCCCCCATTACTACATCCTGGTGGCGAACTAATTGAGCAATTATGGAGAGTCGAATTAAAAGTATTTTTCATTTCAGCTTGTTTGAGGGGCAATACCGTACCTTGAATATTTGACGGAGGAGCAGTACCACCACAACTACGCATAATAGAGAGAAATGTAAATGCGCCTAGATTGCGATCAACTTTTCCCGCGATACTCACACCGCCGACGCTTCCGATATCTCCGGGTGGCCATTTCATATTTTGATGCGCTGAGTCATAAAAATTAAAAACATATGGAGAGTCATTTGGAGTAAGCCCTTTTGACTTATAGCTTGAGCCCCGATTGTATGCCAAATATGCAAGTTGGATATTTTCATCAGAAGGATTTTTGCTAATATCGACACCGTAAACAGATTTTCCTTTGTGAACAAGAAACTTTGCCGCGGTAGCTGCAGCATTGGCTGAAAACGTGCCATGATATCCTGTTATTTGGAATGGATTGTCCCCCGATGCGTTTAACCCAGTCTCACGCATATGAAGTGCAGCAAGCACATCCCACGGAATACCTGCTTGAGCCGCACCAGCTTCATATACGGGCTGCTTCGTTTGCAAACTAGCAACCGTAGCGGAATTAAGCTTGCCATTCCCTTTATCAATTATGCAGGAGATCACAGTACTTGTAATTTGACCAGTTGTTCCGGAGTTTCCTAATCCAGGAACTCCGCTATCCCCCAACTCCCCTTGCCCTTTACCGAATGTCGCAAATGCAATGATCATAATGGGCAGGAGAAACAAAAAGATCACGATCGCAATAACGAGACCAACAAGGAGGGTGTTTTTTTGTTTATCTTCCATATTTCCCCATTTTCAAATTCCCCCTAATCCCCCTAATCCCCCTAACTCTTCTCCGGCATGTTCTGGGGAGCAGGTTGGGGAGCAGAATTACGTGCTGCAAGCTGCACCTTTGCCGCCTCTTTGAGCGCGAGTAGCTGTTGTGGGTTAGTGGTGATAATCTGATCTTCTGTATAACTTGCGACAATCTTTATCGCCACATGGTTTTGCCCTGCAAAGAACAGACCCTCTCCCACACCCGATTCCAGCAGGAGAAACTTTTCCCCGTCCGTTAGTTTAAACGCTTCCGCTAACTTTTCTACCGTCGTGGTAGATTGCTTAAGTAAAATCTGCATAGATGCGTTGTTTAATATCGACCGCCCATACTGCGAGCCAAGAAAGTCTTCTACATCTTGCGATATCACCGTAACGCCCAAATAATACTTACGAGCGCGTTTAACCAGCGCGTTGACAAACCGCGCACTGTCTTCGTGTTGCATCAAAATCCACGCCTCATCGAGAATCAGTATGCGCCTGCGCAGTTTGTGGCGGACTTTGTTCCAAATATAGGTCAAGATAAGATACATTCCGATGGGGCGCAACTGTTCTTCTAAATCGCGGATAGAAAAGGCGATCAGCCCCCGCCCCAAATCAATGTTAGTCGGTTGGGTAAACAGCCCCGCAAACGACCCATCGATATATTTGTTGAGCCGTTGGGTCAGCGACTCGGTGCCCGACATATTGCGCAACACGCCGACAAAATCTTGCAACAGCGGTGGGGGGTTAGAAAACGTTGCCGGGTCGGTGGTGATGTCTTTGAGCGCATATGTTTGGTAGAGCGCCTTGTCGATGAGCCCCGATTCTTCTGGCGTAATCGTGCCGACCATCAGTGCAATTAAACCGGTCGCCATGGCGATATTGCTGCGCAACACCGTTTCGCCGTCTTCCCCTTCTGGCACGGGCGGTAGGTCAAACGGGTTGATGCGCTTATCGGAGTTAAGCGAGATGGGGATAAAACTCCCGCCGAGCGCTTCAGCTAATTTTTCGTATTCATTTTCTGGGTCGATGACAATAATATCGGTGCCCACCATCAAATAGCGGATCGCTTCTAGCTTAACGGTATACGATTTACCTGCACCAGAGCGTGCAAACACAACGGTATTTGCGTTTTCTAGTTTAAACCGATCAAAGAGAATAAGCGATGAATTATGACGATTGATCCCGTAGAGTATCCCTTCGTTACTCGATAGCGTAGCCGATGTAAACGGGAACGTTGTCGACAGCGACCCCGTGTCCATGTTGCGCATAATGCGCAACTCGTCGGTGCCAAGCGGGAGCGTGGAATTAAACCCTTGTTCCATCTGCAAAAATGATTGTTTGGTGTAAATGAGCATCCCGCCCAGAGCCGATTCGAGCGTATGGGTGAGCGTCGCAAGCTCTTCATGCGTGGTTGCGTATAAGATAAAGTAGAGCGAAAATTGGAACAACCGCGACTCGCCTTTTTGGAGCGCATCGCGCATCGAATCGATATCTTCTATCGCGGTTTGCAGTTCTGGATCGCGCACCATCCCCTTTTCTTGTTGCATCATATTGGTCGATTCGAGCTGTGATTGTCTGCGGCGCAGTTGACTCATCACCTCGTTGGTTGCGATGGGGTAGACAAACATGGTGATATCTATGGTCATATCAAAGTTGATAACGGGTGACAGCCAGTTGGTGTTTAAAAACCGTGGGTAAGTATAGACAAAGAACGATTTAAGATAGGTGTTGTTGAGCTGTAAAAAGTTGGGGGTGACCACAAACGCTGCAGGGGCAATGATATCTAAAAGCCCCGTGCGCCCTTCTAACATTTTTTTTGTCATCGCATCGGTGGCGGATGGTTGTTTTTTGCTATCGGTATGCGCAACACCGGGTAAAGGACGTTGCATTAACGGTATGCTTGCAAGTGGTGCCTGCACTTTTGGAGGTGACGCACCCGTAATAGGCGCAACGGTGGGTTGCGTTGGCGAGAGTGGGCTTTGTGCTGGTGGAGGCGTGCTACTGTTTGGGGGCATCAGACCCTCCTTGGGGTTGTTTTATTGGTAATGGTTGCGCTGGTTGTGCCGGTGGTGCGGGTTGTGGTGGAGCTGTTACGGGTACTCCTGCGCCTTGCCCAGTGGGTTGCGCAGTAGCTGGCGGGGTCGTCACCGGTGTGCCTGCTGGTTGCGTCGGCGCGCCTTGCGCCGTGAGCGATACGACCGATGACTGCATCGACTCAACCTCGGTTAGCTTTTCGCTGGTCGCCTCTTCTGGGTTATATACGCCGTAGAGCAGTTCGATCGCCTCTTGCGTATCAAGGGTGTCAACTTTGAGCCCAAGCCCTGCAAGCCCGCCGGCGATAGTGCCCACGTGTTGTCCCATCTCTGCTGCATGTTTTTGCCAATCGGTTTCCGTAAATGAAATAATGTCTTGCTTTTTTCCAAACAGATTACTCAAAAACCCTTTACGCGCGGTCGGTGGTGGTTCGTAGCCGACCACAACATAAAACTTTTTATCCATAATATTGGTCATCGATGTCAGTTCCGATACAAAATCGATATATTCATACGCGTGTAGTTGGAGTAGTTCGTTGGGCTCTTGCGCAACCCTCTGCGATAAACGGTGCAGATAGGGCGTGACGTCGAGTCGGCGCGAGTGAATGACAATTTGGATAGGAAAAGTAAGCGAGTTGATAAAGTTTTGATATTGCCCGATCATCACCTCTTTGTCTTGGTCAGATTTGAGCGCAAAGTTGACGGGTTCAACTTTAAGCACCTGGCGCAGCGACCCGGTACGCGTCACAATGATCCCTTGCTTTACTTGCACCACGTTGACGTGTTGCTGTGTCGAGGGCGCTTGTGGTTTCGTTGGTTTTTTAGTCATGATGCTTCGTCCAGCGTGCGCGCAACGGTTGCGAGCTTTTGTTTATCAAGCGCCTTTGGTGTCACATGCGCATCTTTTTTGTTGGGGTCCTGTGTTACCAGCACGCTTGGTGTGCTCCCGCCTTGATGCCAAACACGCGATTTGGGGTGCGTTAAAAAGAACGCAAACGAGACGACAAATTTATTAAACGGTTGGTCGTTAACTTTGACAAAGGCAAATGCGAGTCCAACAAGTGCGGCGGGGATGCCGACCAAAATCGTCAACACAGTTTGCCCTGCTTTAAATGTAGAATAAAAGATCATCCCGCCGGCTAACAGATACAAAAATTGGAACATTGTGAGCGGTCCAACGATCTTATCTTGCATATCAACATTTTGGGGAACTTTGTATTGGCTCATATATTTAGTTGAAAGTCTATAAAGTTCATAAAGTCTATAAAGTGAAAACCATGGAATCCCTTTTGGACTTTAAAACTTTACGGACTTTTGACTTTACGGACTTTATTCATTGTATCATCTCTTGCGTCACCTCGAAACTCCCCCCACTTTTCACGCTGCCGCCAAGTATCGCTTGTGCCAGTTGATTCTCTACCGTTTGGGTCATTGCGCGCACCAGTGCACGGGCGCCAAACGCGGGGTCAAACCCAAGTTGCGCCAGTTTTTGTTTTGCGGGCGCTTGCATCACCACGGTCATATGGCGCTCTTCCATGCGTTTGTTGATAAGTGCCAGCTGTCTGTCGACCACGCTCATCAACTCGTCTACGGTCAGTGGGCGGTAGGCAACCACGGCGTCAAATCGGTTCAAAAATTCGGGGCGAAACGTGCCTTCGTTTTGCACAAGGTCCAGCAACTGTTTGGAGAGTACTTCCATATCGGTTGCGGTCGTTTGACTTTGTATGGTCTGACGGATAAGGTTTGACCCTGCGTTTGACGTTGCAATAATAATGGCGTTGCGAAAATCGGCAACTTGCCCCAACGCATCGGTCAGCCGACCATCATCGAGCACCTGTAAAAAGATATCAAGTATCTTGGGGTGCGCTTTTTCTATCTCATCGAGGAGCACCACGGCAAACGGATGTTCTCTAATTTGGTCGGTCAACATCCCGCCGGTTGCCTGCGTTTCATCGCCGATAAGTCGGCGAATCGCGCTAATCTCTTGATATTCACTCATATCGATGCGGATCATCGCTTGGTCAGACCCAAAGATCACTTCGGAGAGTGCTTTTGCGGTTTCTGTTTTGCCCACACCAGTTGGTCCAAGAAACAAGAACGACCCAACCGGTTTGTTCTGTGACCCCACCCCGGCACGCGACCGGCGCAGCGCATTGGATATAGCGCTGATCGCCGCTACTTGGTTAACCACACGCTTATGCAGCGCGTCTTCCAGTTGCAAAAGCGATGTTTTCTCCGCTTGGTCTGCCGTTCCCACCGGAGTATGTGTTTTCTGCGATATGAGCGCGTCTATCGTTTGAGACGTTATGGTTGCGCCGGGTGTTTGCGTCGATGTTTCTACCGCAACTTCATCGAGTAAGTCGATCCCCTTTTCGGGGAACTTACGGTTACCCATGTAGCGCGTTGCTTGTTTGATGAGATGGCGCAGCGCTTGGTAGGTAACTAATACATGGTGTTTTGCCTCTATTGATGGCGCGATCTCCTGGAGCACTTGGAGCACCTCTTCTGGCGATGGTTCTACCACATCGATCTTTTCAAACGTTGCAGCCAAATTTGGTTGGTGTTCTATATCTTTATGATATTCCGGCGGTGTGGTAGTGGTGATCAGTTGCAGCTGTGATGATTGCAGATACGGCACTAATATCTGCACCGCGTTTGTTGTCCCTAACCCTTCGTCGTGGGAAGAAAGCAACCGTGCGATCTCGTCGACAAAAAGAATAGTGTTACCCGATCGCGTTGCCTCGTTCATCAGCTTGACTAGGTTTGATTCCAGCTCTTGGGTCGATCCGCTCGATGCCAAAAGCGAGGTAAGATCGAGTTCGATAAGATGTTTATGCGCAAGCGGTCCCAGTGTTTTGCCCACTAAAACTTGGCGTGCCAACCCATACACGAGAGTCTTTTTGCCCACGCCCGTTTCGCCCACAAGAATGACGTTGTGTTTGCCAGAACGTGCCAAAACACGTTCTATCTCCGCGATCTGCTGCTTGTGTGCAACAAACTGCAAATCATACAGCGGGTTGGTCACCTCCTCGGTAAGATCATGTGAAAATCTGTTGAGAAACGATGTATAGCCGGACGCCCAGTCTTTGCCAATACCTCCTGTAAATTTGAGATTTTTTGGGTCAAGAAGCGCCGATGGTGGTTCCAGAAGTGTCCAGAAATGCTCTTGCCATGCAACGACGCTGGCGATATCGGCGAGCGTGAGTTCATGCTGGGTCATAATAGATTGGAGCGTGGGGTCGAGTGCGCACGTTGCGTAGATAATATCGCCGATGCCGATGCGATCTCTTTTCGCCGTAATCGCACTTTGTGCTGCTGCTAGGTAAAGCAACTCTTTGGTGACCGATGCAGGCAGGTCGGCGCCGGTGTATTCTTGGTTGGTTAACCTGGCGCGGTTGATGATAAACATCCCCTCGCGCGTGAGCGCCAGTTCTTTTTTAATCGCACTGACGGGGAGTGTGACATCCATCGCATTAGTCGCCTTGCGGGTGAGCCATGGTGATAAGCCTGCGTTGCGGGTGAGCGCTGTCGCAAGTGGCGTTGCGGGCACTGTGTCTCGCCATCTGTTTTTAAGATATGCACGATACGATGCGATACCCACACTTGCTCCCGCGATAACTAAAAGAAGCCCTGTGGTCAGAAGTACAAACGTCTGGTTGGTCATCACGATCACGCCAACGACAATAAGCAACGGCACACTGGCAGGGTATGTGGCAGTTATACCGACAAACAACGCACCGCCGACAACAACAGATACAGTTGCCGCCAAACCCATACAGATGGTGATCGCGCGCACACACATACCGATACCGCGCGCAATAAGGTTGTTCCAGAACGCTTGCATAATAAGTTGGAGCGATGGCGTTTCTGGTTCTACCTCATCGCGCTTCCACGGTGCAAAAAGTGTCCGCAGGAGTAGTTTTACAGAAAAAAAGTCAAACGTTAACAGAACAACCGACCGATACATCGCTATCGTTTGCGTGAGCCCTTCTTTATACATCCACTCCAAAAAACCTGGGAGCACGTCCCCTCCTTTGATGTGTTACACACCGTAACACAGTCCACTACTAGAATACCGCACAATGAAAGGTGCGTAAAGCATCAATGAGGGTTTGCTAAGAAAGGTACAATAAAGAGGGATACAAACCCTTGACACTTTCTATTTACTTTCTATTTACTATGTATATAATAAGAAGATATAAGGAGGGGGAAACTATGATCTCAAAACGGCAGAAAGAAGTATTTGAGTTTATTAAAAACTTCATTAAAACTAAAAAGTATTCACCGTCACTCGATGAAGTTAAAGATCATTTTGGGCTCGCATCAGTCTCAACAGCACATTATCATGTTAAAAAACTGCAAGAAGCGGGCTACTTACTTAAAGAGTATAACCAACCACGTGGAGTTACCACCACGCAAGAAAAAGAAGTCATTCAGATTCCACTCGTTGGGACCATTGCTGCAGGTCAACCGATAGAAGCTATAGAGATCCCTGACCAAACCATAACTTTATCAAGAAATGAGGTAGGAAAGTTCGGAAACTTTTATGCTCTGCAAGTGGTTGGTAATAGCATGATAGATGAAGGGATTTTTGACGGCGATACTGTGGTTTTAAGAAAACAAGAATATGCACATAATGGGCAAACGGTCGTCGCTATCATAGATGACAATCAGGCAACCTTAAAAAAGCTATACCGAGAAAATAATCGTATACGGCTACAACCAGCAAATCCAGAGCTATTTCCACTCTACCGACAAGAAGTTGAGGTGAGAGGTGTTGTTGTAAAAATCATACGAAGCCTTGACTATCCTGTCGAACGGGAGATCGCACGTGATTCTCACTATCAAAGACGTATTGATTTCTCATGGGACTTCAGAGGGGAGAAAACAAAATCATATACGCATGGTTTGCATACATATCCAGCAATGTTTATTCCGCAAGTCGCAAACCGCTTGTTACAAAAGTATAGTAAAAAAGGAGATACGGTGTGCGACATATTCTGTGGTTCAGGAACAGCATTGGTCGAGAGTCGCATTTTAGGACGGAATGTAGTAGGGATTGATCTTAACCCGTTCGCATTGTTTCTTGCGCGCGCAAAAACAACAGAAATTAATCCTCGAGAGATACGAACGGCATATTTTTCGCTCCTTGACCGAATATCTCGAGTTAAAGAAACAGATATCAGTAAGCCAACGTTTAACAATTGCGATTTTTGGTTTAACGAAAAAGTTATCATTATGCTCGCAAAGATAAAAAAAGCGATCCAAGGCATTGATAATAATAATGTTCGGAACTTCTTTATGGTGGGGTTAAGCGAAACAGTGAGATTCTCATCAAATACAAAAAATGGAGAGTTCAAATTAGTGAGAATGAAAAAAGAAAAACTCGATACACACAATCCAGACGTGCTGGGCTTTTTCACAAAAAAAACAGAGTCAAATATTATAGGGATGACGTCATATTTTGAAAACGTTGATACTAATACAAAGGTAACAATAATTTTAGGTGATTCCTCGGGTGATAATGGTATACAAAAAGATTCAGTAGACTGCATTATCACATCTCCACCATATGGCGACAGTCGCACAACGGTTGCATATGGGCAGTTTTCACGACTTTCAGCGCAGTGGGTCGATATTTTTGACGATCCAAACACGGCATCAGGAGTTGATAATGAGCTTTTAGGAGGACATCCAGTCGCGCAGTTAGATAATCCACTCAAATCGTACTACTTAACAGATGCATTATCAAAGATAGCTCTAAAAGATGAAAAACGTGCGCGGGAAGTATTAAGTTTTAATATCGGGCTCAACGATTGTATGAAACATGCTTATAAAATACTTAAAAAGAATAGTTACTTCTGCCTCGTGATTGGTAATAGACAGGTGAAACAAGTCAGAATACCAACGGACTTCATTATCGCAGAATTAGGAGAAAATATAGGTTTTGTATGTGAAGATATTATCGTGAGGAATATTCCTGGCAAAAGAATGCCAACTAAAAATTCTCCAACAAACGTTACAGGTGAACTCGAAGAAACTATGAATAAGGAGAGTATTGTAATTTTGAGAAAAGATTAAACAGGCTCTTAGATAAGTTTTCTATATGTGTCAAAGAGAGCGAGGAAATTACGCTTATCTATTCTCAAGCCCGTGCCGTGATCATGGTATTTACCGATCGATTTACCGCTTCGATACATTCCAATGCGTATATCAACCTTAAGCTTGTCAGTCCTGATCGCTGTATGAAACTTTTCTTTGTTTAAATCTGATAATACATACGCTTCGCAATAATGAAAGTGTTCACTTGGAGTTTTTCTGTCCCCCTTTGTTTCGGCGAATACTAGCACTATCTTACCTGATTTAGATAGCAAAACGGTATCAAAAATGGTAAGTAATCAATACGCGTTAATGTTGTTTTTGTTTTCTAAAATCAATTTTCCATTACCAAGAGAGAGCTTAAAACCTTGTGGGTTTGCTTTTGACCCACAAACTGTTGAATGTAAGCAGAAACAACTATTTTCGTCTACATACTTGTAGTTTTCAAATAGTATCCGGTTCACCCCACGTGGTTCAGGGGATTTAGTTGCAAGCGTGAGCATACTTGCAGAATCAAGCCTTTTTGCTTTAAGTTCGATTGTGCCAATATCGGGTAATCGAAAGTTATTTTCCTTAACTCCAAGAAGGTCTTCAAGCGTTTTCCCGATCCCTGTATCGTGTGCCCTATGAGTTTTTACAAAACCCATTGATTTTATTTTCTTAAGTTTCTTAATAAGTTGGGTCTCGTTCATGGAAATTATGTCCGCTTGACCCTAATCAACCCCGAGCACGGGATAATTTCAATTCCTTTTGACTCGATTGCGTCGAGTATCGGGTTCATGCCGAGCGAATCGGAGCTCATGTGCCCGGCGATCACAATGTTTATATGATGTTTCTGGGCTTGCACACGGGCGTCTTCTGCAACGTGCATGCCCACAACGGTGCCTACACCGGCGCGTGCTAAATGCAGATATAACTCTTTTCCGGGCTCTGTCCCGCCGGTAAATTCGCTTGCAACAACCTTTCCTGCGCGGTTGGTGCGTTCGCCTGCAAAAATAGTAGGACCTTCGCCACGGCGTAAACCTTCTTGATATTCAGGTATTTTTTTGAGTGCGTCGACAACATCACCCACCGTATCGGACTTTGTTTTTGCGAGGAGATCGTGCACATGCTTCCAGACGATATTATCGGCAGGCGTGTGCATGCTGATGAGCGAAATATTGAGTAGGCGCGCCGTGTCTACACTTTGATGGTGATTTAAAGGGCTCAATTTGCGCGCAATCTCTTGGGAACGGGTGCGGATAATCGCTTCTGCGACGTTGATGGGCACATCGGCAGTCGCGTGCAAAAGATCGGCTTGCAGATGCATCACCTCATCAAGTTGTGCCAGCCCATTGCCGTGTGGGTGGTGAGAAATAACCAAATCTGCGCCGAGTGTATCGGCAAGCAACATCTCCGCAGACCCGATATCGATACCCACAAGCGCTTTGGTCACCTTTTTGCCACTGTCAAAATGGATGCGACTATCCATATACGGGTTAGTAAGGCGTTCGGCGTCGAGTTCTTTTTTGCGTGCTGGCGTTGCATCGTCCCAGTTGCGTTTCATTATTTTTAACCACCGTGCAACCCCCGCTTTTCCGCGTGGATCGGCAGCTTTTCCCATATCGAGTGCGCAAGTAAAAATTTGTTTAGTGTTCATAGTATCTTTATGTATACCTTAAAACTCACGTTTTTGCAAACGTGCGTGGATGCGTAGTAAAACCAATTAATAACACCCATATGTCACTTCGAAGCATTGCCCGAGCGGGCGAGAGAACGTGACGTGGCGATTCGCTTGTCGTCGCGAGGACTCAGTCCGTGGCGATCTTAAACAGATTGCTTCGCCGGTCCTGCCGAGAGGCTCGCAATGACCACAAAAGTAGTTTTTTCAAACGGGTTCTGGAGATATGCAAGCACGCCAGTGTTACGCAGCGGACGGTGCGGCAGTCGGTTGAGATTGTGATGCAGACACGCCGTCAACAGAAAATGGTGCCGATGGTGGTGCCGGTGTGGGAGCGGGTGCAACTGTTGGTGCAGGGGGCGTAGACGGAGTTTCTATAGCGGGAGCTGGTGGAGTAGACGTATCTGGTTGGGATACCTGCGGTTCTGGTTTCACCTCTTTGGGTGTGTCTGCAGTTTTCTGCGATTCGTCTTCTACTTTTTTAATCATGGCAAGCAACTCTAACTCTTGGCGCTGGGTGAGCGCTTCTTTTTCTACGATCTGCTTTTCGAACATCTCGCCCACGGAATTGAGCTGTTCATCATCGAGCTCCGGCAAAAGATCTAACCACTGTGTGCGCTCGTCGTCTGATATCTCCGATTCAGCGATTACATCTAATACTTCTTCATATGTCATCATGGATCCTCCTTAGGCGATATTGGGGTTTAGTACGTATTGCGCGATATTGTTAGCAACGCTCATAGAATGTTGCGCTTTTTCTTTGGTCATTCCTGCGCTTGGGTCAATGAACCCGGTAGGCGCCTTAAGCGGTCCGTTAATACCGCCAAGTTTAATATTATGCTGATCAAGTAATTCCTTAAAATCACTTTTTTCAGCATCTTTTGTGGGACCTGCTGGCATATTTTCGTATGTAAAATATCTATCCACAAAATTATTAAACTGTGCCTCATCAAGCCCCGTCAAGCTCCATTCATGGGTTGATGGGTTCGCTTTTATCTGATCGTAAATCCGTGTCAGATGTCCGATCACCTCATTGTTACCTTGGTTTTTTGCAACCATGGTATCGTAGATCCCTTTAATTTTATCAAGGTAGCTTTTTTCTTCCGGTGTGAGATTTTCTTTAGGTTTGGGTGCTGTTTCGGCGTGCTGACCCAGTGATGGTTCGTCCGCAGGAGTTGGGGCAACATTTGGTGTTGGCGTTGAATCTGGTGCTTGGGGTGCCCTCATCCCATGGACCAGATCGTCAGCTTTTTTGGCTATAGTTTCATTATTTCGAATAATATTTGGTCTGTGATCAGGACTGGTTCGCATCAGACTCATGACAAGCCCCATAGCAATCCCGATAGCCGCAATGGTTTTCACCTTATTGTTTTTGATAAAATTACCGACCGTTTCGCGCGCTTTAGTTAACCGTTCGCGCACGGCACTCATAATACCCTTTTTTTGTTCTTCATCGTGCTCTTTTTCGAGAGTATCAACCGACTTTGTTACTTCCCCTGAGTCCTTGCTCGCAAATACACCTTTAAGTTGTTCAACTTTACTTTTTAGCAGAGCTTTGAGTGACGCCAACGTATCAATGGGACCATCGGGATGTTCTTTTGTGTATCGCCTGTTAATCTGTAACCGTTCTTGACCAGCGAGGATATTTTGTTTTGCATGTTCATCGAGCGACTCGCCGTATGGTTCGAGTCGTATGCGGAGATTCTCTTGTGCTTGGCTCAATTGGTCCATAAAGCTTTTGAGCGTTCCATCTTGGAGGAGACCGGCAATATTTTCTTTAATATGTTTGGTAAACGTATCGATATTCTGTTTGATGAGTTTAGATTCGGCAAGATTTGCTTTCATCGCCTCATTTCTATTCGCAATGCGTTGCGCTTCACGGCGAAGCGTTCGTTCGGCTCGCGATTTTTCTACAAATGCTTTTGCTTCTGCAAATGAGCCTTTCCCGATTTCAATAACTTCTTTTGCCTTGTCGCCCGCATTGGCGAGTGGATTAATGAGATACTTTTCTGCGCCCATTTTTACTCCGCCAGTTACGAGATCGACATTTGCCTTCGCTGCATCGATATTGTTGTGGACTCCATCGGCAACATTTTGTTTAAAATCAGCAACCGCTTGCGCATGTTCTTGCCTGCGCTGGTCCCGTTTCTGCGCACGTTCTTGTTTAATCGACTCTTGCAGGAGCGCATCTATCTGATCCCGGATAGCCTTAATCTTTTCTCTTGATCCACCGTTCGTTTGTAGTTCAACAACTTCCGCCGCTAGTTGTGGTCCCATATCTGGATTAGTCCGTTCAGCTTCTGGCTTATTTTTCGTATCGATATACGCATCAAAAGGCGTGGTTTCACCGGGAACAGTCGGCGATGTTAGGGG
>Ga0210051_1000633_pt1 | contig 33534 bp, 32 predicted proteins | sample CryGey092014_all_FD_185464 | JGI IMG/M metagenome (GOLD analysis project Ga0210051, IMG submission 185464) | Groundwater microbial communities from aquifer - Crystal Geyser CG23_combo_of_CG06-09_8/20/14_all (SPAdes) (version 2) | ecosystem: Environmental > Aquatic > Deep subsurface > Groundwater...
TTATATCCGACTTCAAGGAGTTTCATCGTCCCGAATTTCATCATTATCGGCGGGCCGCACACAACGGCGACCCCGTTTTCCGGATTCAACTTCAGTCCTTCAAAGAGGCAAGTTACTACACCTTTTTTTTCTTTCCACTCGCCGGTTTCGCATTTATCTACGGAGCGGTATATTTCGGCGCCCCGCTTTTTCCAGTCCGCGAATTGTCCCGCATATACAATATCGCCGGGAGTTTTACTTCCGTATAAGAGCAGTATTCTGCCGTATTTGTTTTTTTCTTCCAGCAGGGAGAGCAGCAGGCATCGGAGAGGAGCCATTCCCACGCCCCCTCCGAGGATGAGTATTTCCTTGCCTTCAAATTCTTCAAGCGGATAACCTTTTCCCAGCGGGCCTCTGATGCCGACAACATCTTTTGGTTTAAGTTCGTGTATTCTGGAAGTGACCCGTCCCGCTTTCATTATGGTTATCTCTATTTCATCTTTCTCAAAATGAGATGAGGACGGCGTAAACGGAGCCTCGCCGATACCGGGCACTGTAAACTGAACAAACTGTCCTGTCTTGAACGAGAATTTTTTCTCGGGCTTGAGCAGAAAGCTTTTTATATTGGATGTCTCATCCGTTACCCGTATGATTGCCGCTTTTAAAGTTTTATAGGGATCGTTCATTTTTAGTAATTGACAGGAAGCAGTGAGCAGTTAAACAAAGAAAAACTTTGTTTCCAGTTTTTATCTTTTATCCCGTATCGTGTATCTGTCCATAGTCCCTCGTTCTTCATTGTGATACCTCTATGAGCACTTCTTTAAAATTTATTTTTCCCTGACATCCGCTTATGCATCTGCCGCATCCGGTACAGCCAAGGTTATTGTGCATACTGGGGCGCCATGAAAATTTACATCCGAACCTGTGCATGAAGCGCGAGATAAGTTCTTTTTTGGGATTTGCTCCCCCCGCCACGCGTGCGTAGCCGGGAAGCTGACAGCTGTCTGCATAGCGGATCTTATTTTCCTTTCCCTCTGAAAGGAAGAAACAGAAGCAGGCGGGGCATACCGTCGTACAGGCGCTGCAGCTGACACAGGTTTTTCCGTGATTTTCAAAGGCGGAGTTTCTGGTTTCTATTTTTCCCTTTAGTTTTTGCATATCCAAAGTCACGCCGTTATTCTGGCCATTCACAATTTTTTCAGCCGCCGCCCTGATACGGGCTTGTTCTTTTTTGTGAGTTTCCGAAACATCCTCTAATTTTTCTGAATTCTTTCTGAGAATTTCTTTTCCCTTTTCGGAACCGGCTTCAATCAGGCAGCCGTCACCGAGCGGCGAGAAATTGAGGTCAAAATCTTTTTCTGCCCAGGGGTGAGCCCCCAGAACGCTGCAGAAACAGTCACTGTGCGCGGATGTGCAGTCTGCGGTGAATATAAGTATGTCTTTCCTGAAATAGGGGTCTTTGGGATCATCCAGATAGATTTTTTTCAGCAGTTCAAGGCCTCTTGTGTCACAGCCCCTTGCGCCGAAAATTATTAAGGGGCGGCGCTGTTTCGCCACAAGATTTTCCTGAGGGGAGTAGAAGAAGTATTTTACAGGCAGAACCGTTCTATGTCCTTCAAGCGAAAACTCGTCACCTTTCTGCCATTTCGCCCAATCGCGGCCGCCTCCGCTGTTTTTTTTTGGATAAAAAATATCGTATTCTGAATACAGCCCTTTCACGAAATCGGCGAAATTCTGTTTGCTTATAAACTCCATATTATAACATCCTGCTTTTTTTCTGCTCTCTGTGCAATAGGAACCGTCCCCATTGCAATTGCTTGTATGCTATCAATTGCGTTATAACTTTGTCAAACGCCGGCGCCAAGATCGGTGGGGGCTCTGCCGAGTTTTCTAAGATCCGACACTGCCTCTCGCACCTGCAAATCAACGGAAACATTCTCGTGTATTCTGCCGGGATATATTTGATAATGTTTCCTATAATTATCAGGGGTGAGGTTGAGCATCATGGAATTCGCTCCCGCCATGAAACCCCTGTTCCTTCCTTCTACCGGCGCGAGAGTTTCCAGCGCCGTTGTTGAAACGATTTTTCCCATAGGGTCGGCTATCCTCAGCAGGGCGATAGTTTTCAGGATCTTATCAAGAGGCGGAGACTGCTTTTCCGCAAAAGGCGTTTGGGGATGCGGAATAAAAGGGCCGAAACTGTACATTTCAGGAGCGAGCGCCGCCGCGTTAAGAATATCCTTAACCGTATCTTCATCTGTTTGTCCGGGGAAACCGACGAGCCCGCCTGTCAGAACAAGAAAACCCGTCTTTTTCGCTTCTTCAATTTCTTTCATGCGCCGCATCAGCGAATCGCCGGGATGGAGTCGCGCGTAAATATTTTCGTTTGAAGTCTCAAAGCGTATGAGTGTGCCGCGGGCGCCCGCGTCATAGAATTTTTTCAATCCGGTCTTACCCACTTCGCCAACGCTTATGAAGATGAGGACATCATTTTCGGTTCGGATTCTTTTGATAAGTTTGGCAATGCGGTCAACATCGTATTCGGGGTCTTCGCCGCTTTGAAGAACCAGCGCTTTGAAACCGTAAGTGTCAACGGCGCTTTTAACGGTGTCAAGAATTTCAGCTTCGGTCATTCTGTAGCGGGGCAGGGATGCATTGTCTTTTCTTATGCCGCAGTACAGGCAGTTGTTTGAGCAGTGATTTGAGAATTCAATAATGCCGTGGACACAGCAGGCGTTTTTGTGATATTTCCGGCGTATGAAATTCGCCACTTTGTATAAGTATTCCTTATCTTCCGTGTCTTCCAAGGATAAAAGATGAACGTATTCCTCAAATTTTATTTTTCTTCCTTCCAGAGCCGCGTCAAGGATGGCGCGGGTTCTTTTTGACGCGCCGCTTTTGCCTTCAAGTTTTGAAAGCCTCAGATCCACTTTTCTGAGTTCAAAAAATGTTTCTTTCCAGAATTCCAGTATTTCCCGGGCCTCTTTTTCGGGCACGACATTTATGACGAAGCCGCCCTGCGCGTAGATGTAGTCGCCGGTTTTTACTTTCACAAAATCGTTGTGAGCATATCTTTTCTCGCCGAAGTAGTCTATTATGACTTTTTTGTCCTGAAAACCTGTTATTTTACCGGGGATTGCGTAACACATTTTAGTAGGCAGTCAGTGGGGAGTAGTAAGTGGTAAGTGGTAAGTAGTCAAAAAAACGAGTGACGATGGATGAAAAATTCCACAATTTTGAAATTTTAACTTTCATTTTTATTTTTTACTTTCCCCTTTACTTTCTCCGCTTTTCTTTTTTTTATTCGCCATTTACCATTCGCTATTCGCTTTTTTAAAAATAGATATCTCTGTGGCCATTTACTGTCTTAACATATTGAGCCATAAATTTTTTAAACAGCTCCGGTTTTTGTGTTTTTATTTCGTTAATCTCCTTATCAATTATTATTTCGCCTTTTTTCTTTGTGGAAGCAGAAGCGTAATCATCAAGCCACTCCCTGAATGTGAGCACGGCGTTCATCTTGCAGAACCATTTTTCCTCGCCTTTTTTCAGGAGGTTCATTATACATTCTCCGGTTCTGCCGCAGCGGTATCCGGCGGTGCAGAAGGAGACGATGTATCCCATTCCGGCGAATTCGCCTATGACCTCGTCAAGACTCCTTGTGTCGCCGAGCATGAACTGCTGTTTCTCAGCTTCCTGTTTGCTGTACCCGTCGCTGTAAGCGCCTATACCTATTTTGGTGGATGCGTCGGTTTGGGTCACTCCCAATTCAAGAGATTTTCTCCGTATCCGCGCTGTTTCTCTCGCCGTGATTATCATTCCCGTGTAGGGCACCGATAACCTTATGATGCTTATGAGTTTCAGGAAATCCTCATCCCTCACCCTGTAATTGCTTGTTTCGGACAGATTGCTTCCCGACGCCGGTTCAAGACGGGGAAAAGAGATTGTGTGCGGGCCGATATTGTTAAAATGTTTTTCAAGGTCAATGGTGTGATAGAGAAGTCCCATCACCTCAAATCGCCAGTCGTAGAGTCCGAAAAGAGCGCCTATGGCCACATCGTCAATTCCCGCTTTCTGCGCGCGGTGCAGGGCATATAAGCGCCATCTGTAATCGGATTTCGGCCCGGAAGGGTGCATTTTCGCGTAAGTTTCGTGATGATAGGTTTCCTGAAACACCTGGTATGTGCCGATGCCGGCTTTTTTGAGTTTCTTCAGGTCTTTGACCGTCATGGGAGCGGCGTTCACATTGACGCGGCGTATCTGGCCGTGCCTGATCTTGACTGAATATATCGTGTTTATCGTATCGGTCATATAATCAATTCCCGACGAAGGATGCTCGCCGTAAACGACGATAACACGCTTGTGGCCCGTGGCGACGAGGGCTTTTGCCTCTTCTTCCGTTTCCTTGAGCGTCAGCTGTCTTCTTTTTTCGTCAGGGTTGTTTTTTCTGAACGCGCAGTAAAGACAGTTGTTGACGCAGAGATTGCTGAGGTAAAGCGGCGCGAAGGTGACGATCCTGTTGTCATAGACTTTTTTCTTCACCGCCAGAGCGGCTCTGTTCATTTCATCCAGCAGATCTCTGTCCGTCACATTTATGAGGGCCGCCGTTTCCTCCGGTTCCAGTCGTTTTATTTCAAGAGATTTGGCTATGATTGCCCTCACTCTTTTTTTGCCGGGGTTTTTATTTTTTTCAATGAGCTCCCATATCAGGGAATCGTTTATGAAATCATTGCCGTTTTGCAGGAACGGCTCTATTCCCTTGCCGCTGATTGCTTTTTTCATCAGGAGAGGTGCTTCGGTTAAAATCATTTTTTTAATTGCCTTTTTCGCGGGCGCGACCGCGTTTTGATTATCAGACTATATGTTAATGCGCGCGCTTGTCAATAGCACAGCACTGTTCAAAAGGGGACATGCCGGTTTTTATGAAACAAAAAACCGCCTGTCTTTATCAGAGCTGCCTAAGATTTTTGGAATTGGCCTGGTGTGTTTTTAAAAATCTTTTTGGGATCGCTGAGCAGCAGCGCGATCTCCCATACTGTGAGGGCAAGGATGATTACGGCAAGCCCCAGCAATGCGGCATCAGGAGTTATTTCAAAAAAATCTTCGCCGTCTATCAGATGGGCCATAACCGCATCAACGAACCACATGATTGTCGCGCCCCAAAATATAAGGCTTAACAGCCCCAGCTTATATTTGTCGTTGGGAGCGTTTATATACCATATAGCGGTTGTGATTATCGCTGCCAGAGAGGTCATAATCAGCCACATTATTCCACCTCCTCGACAATCCGTATTTTTGCATTGTGAATGCCCCGGATCATCAGTTCAACGGCTATAACCATTAGCGCCCAGACGGCTGTTACGGTTACGGCCATAGCTGTACCGACCGTCGCCATCTCATGAAGCATTGGAGCCACGTCGGCGGGGTTTTTCATTGCTGTCAAAAAAGGAGGCCACGGTGTGACTTCGCCATGCCATACATGCTCCAGGGCCAGTAGTATAACTCCGCCCCATAACATCTTATTAAGCCAGCTCAGTTTATGGCTCCATCTCAGTCCTGTTTGACCGGCATTTCCTTCGCCGCTTTTCTTTTCTTTCTTCTCCACAGACCTCTGAATAACGCTTGTTACAATAGCCTCTCCCATAGGTACCAGAAAACATGCCATAGCTTTTACCTCCCCCTAATCGTGTCACATTTGTCGAAATGGTAACACTTAAATAAAGTATTTGTCAAGAGGTAATTTTGAAATGCGTGGAAATGCGATTATATGTCTTTGCCGGTTGTGGCGGCGGTCAGTGACGAGTGCTTGACGCCCTTGACGGATTTTAGCTTATCCGCGAGTTTTTTTATTTTTTTAGGCGCGCCTTTCAGGATGATTATTTCAAAGCAGTTATTGTGATCCAGATGGATGTGCTGCGAGGAAATAATGAGTCCGTGAGCGCCGTGCTGTATATCAATAAGTTTGCTGATGAGGTCTTTTTTGTGATGGTCATAAACAAGATTTATTGCCGCCACCACCGTTTTTCCCTTGGCCCATTCGTTTTTAACCAGATCTTTCCTTATAAGGTCGGAAATCGCCTTCGAGCGTGTTGGATAATCTTGTTTTTTGATGTGACGGTCAAACTTTGATAAAAGTTCTTGTTCAAGCGATACTCCGAATCTTTTAAGGGGCATGACACATGATATAAAGTTGAGCCGTTTTGTGTCAACCGCCGCCGCAGACTTCGCCATCCGCCACGGCAGACTCCGCCTCGGCGAATGCAACATTTCAGCGGCGGACGTTCTGCCTCGGTCTGCCAAGGAGGCGCGCCAAGGCAGAATGTCCGCCTGTGGCGGGGCCTGTGGCGGGGCCTGCGGCTGCTAAAAAATTTGTAATAAAGCCATGATTTAAGCTAAAATAAGCGGGGAATATGATGAAAAAAATTCTTATCCTTTTCTGTTTTGCCGCCGGCGTCTGTTGTCCCGCTCACGCGGCAACGGTGAGCGAGGATTTTACAACATCCGCCCATAAAGATTCCATAGGCACAAACGCTGACTGGGACACGACTGCCGCCGTTCTCCGTCTTCCCTCGGCGCGGAGCAAACTTTTTGAAGGTGAGGATTCTTCGCAGATACTGTTTGTCAACAGGGAAGCCGGCTGGCGATTCAGGGTCGCCGTGCCCGGGGCCATAATCGGCCTCGGCAGATATTTGCCCGCGAGCGATCGTGAAAGCTATACGCTCAATCTCTGGTCGGACGCCGGAATGAATCTGGCGACGGCCCTTGTCTCCGGCGTCACCGGCTGGGCCTGGGCTGACATAGAGCCGGTGCAGCTTTCCACATCGTCATTTTACAGGGTGTCTGTCGCTATTTCTTCCGGCGCGGTGTTTTCCATGCCTATCCCTTATGAGAACGACTATATCAAACTCAGCTCCGCCTGCGTTTCGGCGGGAGCGGAGGGTTTTCCGTCTCTTTCAACCGGCGTTATCGTCGGCGTGCCGGATATTCTTTTCAGGACGAATTTTCAAACTCACGCTTACGGGAGATCCAAAGGCTATGATTCCGGCACAAGCCGAGCGAGATATCTGTCCTATTCCGCAAGCCATGAGCTCAATTCAGGAACAATCAATTACGAGTTCAGTTTTTCAACAAACTCAATATTGTGGTACGGCTGGCTGGATGATATCACTAATTATGTCTCGCACAGATATGTGCGCTGGAAAGCGGAATTAACATCACCTGACGGGGTGCAGAGCCCCATATTGTCTTCTATCACAATCAACAGCAACTCGTTCCCGGAGCCCCCTCCTGCGGTTTTGCCGCCGGAGGGTTTTTATATCAATTACACCACACCGACTTTGTCCTGGGACGAGGCCTATGACCCCGACAGCGAATTTCTCAGCTACAGTCTGCAGCTTGCCAACAACAGCTCTTTTGTTTCGCCGCTCATAGACAGCAGCGGCATTGCCGCGCTCTCTTTGCTCTCGTCGGGGCTCTCGCAGGGAACCTGGTTCTGGAGGCTGAAAGCCAAGGATGATTATAACGATGAATCGGACTGGTCGGATATTTTCAGTTTTTTTGTTGATTTATCACAGCCTTCCCAAATAGTGAATCTTGACGCCATGACGGGCTTCGTCAACGGCGAAATCAAATTGACCTGGACGAGTCCCGACGACCCGCCCTTTGATGAGCTCGCGGCCTATGATATTTTCTACGCCAGTTTCAGCTTCAGCTCGACGGAGCTTTCTTCGGTCAATTATCTTGCCGGCCCTTCGCCGAAGGCGCCGGGCAATCTTGAAAACATCACGGTTTCCGGACTGCAGAACGAGGTGGAATATTTTTTTGCCGTCCGCTCGCATGATGCCGCCGGCAATGTCTCGCCGCTTTCAACTTTCTCTTCGGCTCTGACAAACGCCGCTCCGTCGGTGACTGTGCTCGCCCCCTCCGGAGGAGATCTGCTCTCGGGAAACAGCGATATCGTCTGGAATGTGTCTGATCCCAACGCCGGAGATGTGCTGCACGATATACGGATATTTCTGTCAAAGGACTGCGGGGTGACTTACGCTCTGCTTCATGAGCTTGCTGATACATCTGTGGACCGCTGGACATGGAATACTGCCTTATCGGGCAATGGCGCTTTTTTCCGGCTTAAAATAAGCGCGACTGACGGCGGAGGTTTATACGGGACAAGCGCGGAAACAGGGGATTTCAGCATAGATAACGCGAATAACGCCCCCGCCGTCAGCGTCCGCGGCCCCCTGGCGGGCGATATCAAAACTGGAATTATTTCCATAGAGTGGGATTTCGAAGACAGCGATTTTTACGACAGGGTTTATTTCAGCGTCTTTATTTCGTCCTGTCCTGCCGCCGGATATCAGCTTTTAGAAGAAAAACTTTATTTCGGCGAAGGCCTCAGGACGGGCAGCACATCATATCTTCTGGACACGAGCCTTTATCCCGACGGCGGGGAATATGATATCAAGGTGGAAGTGTCCGATGGCCTTCTGTCGGCGTCATCTGTCTCGGGACAATTCAGCGTCTGGAATGTCAACCACCCCCCGCGGTCTTTCTCTCTGCTGTATCCTGATGACTCCGGAGAGCTGTCTATGCTCACGCCCGAATTCAGATGGGAGGGCAACGGAGACCCCGATCTCGCCAGCGGCGATACGGTCAATTACCGTTTTTTCCTTTACTCATCCACTTTCCCTGAGACCGTTTTGCTTGAAGTTTTCCCGGTATTCACAAATACCTACACGCTCAGCGACACATCCCTTCTTTCGGATTTCACGACTTATTTCTGGCGGGTGCGCGCGGAAGATTCACAGCTCGGCGAGACACTGAGCTGTGAAACATTCTCCTTCTATGTGAAATGGTCGGAAATAATTTGCGGGCGTTTGAGCGTTCAGTCGCCGGACATTCCTGTCAACACCTATATTGACGCGGCGGAAGTGAGCGATGCCCTCACCCTCAAAGCGGATGACGCGGCAGAGGAATCTCCCATTATGAAAATTCCGGGAGGGTCTAGTTATAAGGTGGAATTGAAAAATTCTCTGAATGACTCGGTGGCAAACGCTTCAGCTTATACTTTCAATCTGATTTTCTCCTATGACGGCCTTGAGGTTATATCGCCGTCCACGACGAAATTGTTTGTTCTGGACGAGGCCAACAACAGGTGGGCCCTCGTCAGCGGCCAGCAGACAGACACGGAGAACAGGCGGGTGACAGCGACGGTGCAGGGGCTGTCCTATTTCAGGCTGCTCAATTACGCCGCGCCTTCGTCGGTCGCGGGGGATGTGAAAAATTATCCGAATCCCTTCAACCCTTTGCTGGAAAACACGGAATTAGTCTGTGTTTTAAGCGAAGACGCGGCGCTGAAATTTGAGATATACAGCCCCTTCGGCGAGCTTGTTAAAAAGTTCAGCGCTTCGGGGCAGGGTAATTCCACGGGTTTGACGAATATTTTTACATGGGACGGGCGAAACGGCAAGGGCGCTGTTGTGGCCAACGGCGTGTATATACTGCATCTCACCGTCAAACCCTTATCAGGCGGTGAGTATCGGCGGCGCCGGCTCATAGGGGTGCTGAAATGACGGCGCGTATAGGTATAGTGTGCATGGTGACATTTTTTGTCTCATCCGCCGCGGCTTATTATTCCGGCGGCGCATCCGGCGGCCGTCCGGGCGATTATCTTCTCACCCTTTCGGGCGATGCCGTCCAGGCATCCATGGGCGGCGGCGGTTCGGCGGTCAGGGGGAGCCTCGCGGGCGTGTATCTTAACCCGGCCGCGCTCTGCGGTTTGGAAAGAGATGAATTATCCTTTTTTTACAGGCCCATGCATGACGGCGGAAATTATTATTTTGCCGGCGGAGGCCACAAGTTCGGGCCGGTGACCTTTCTGCCCAAAGCTTCCTACATGGGTGTTTCCTTCGCGGGGGTGGAATCCGCGGAGGCTGAAAAGACCACTCTTCTTAGAGAGAGCCTCGGCAGTTTTTCCGCCAAAGAACAGGCCTTTATTTTTACATTTGCCTATCCCTTGAAAGAAAAAATCGCCGCGGGCGCGAATGTAAAATTGCTCTCACAGAGCGTGGACGCTTACCGCGACAGCTCTCTGGGCGCTGATATGGGGCTGATATTATCTCTGAAACGGGTGGATGTATCCTTCAGCGTTCAGAATCTTATCCAGCCTTCGCTGAACCTGAAAGACAGCTCCGAGGAATATTCCCGCAACCTCATACTCGGAGCGGCCGGCGAATTAGAGGGAGGGAAAATCCGTCCGGTTCTTGATATCATCCGTACCGGGGAAGGTTCCGGCACACTGTGGAAGGCAGGGTGTTCTTATCTGCTGTCGCCGGTTTTCGCGCTGAACGCCGGCTTAAACTATAAGGAGTTGAGCGCGGGTTTTACCGTCACCACTGGGCGCTCCGCGGCGGCTTACGCTTTTGTGTTCCATGAGCTCGGCCTCAAACACATGCTGAGCGTGAAGTTCTATTTTGATACTGAAGCGGCGGAAGAGGCAAAATTGTATTACAGCAGCCGTAAGGAAATGGAAAAACGCCGCGATGAACTGCGGAGGGCGAAAGAGACTTATGAGAAACTGACAAACGCGGCCATAGAATATTTTCTCACTGATAAATACGAGCTTGCCCGATCGGAATTCAGGGAGATCGCCATGATAGCATCTGATACCGAGGAGGATCTGGAGACGCTGTTTAACATTGAAATGAAGATAGAAGAGAAGGCGCAGCAACAGAAGATCCGGGAGTTGTTCACGGAAGCCCGGGAGAAACTGCGTAAATCTGATTTTGACGGAAGTTTGAAGAGTGTTGATAATATCCTGAATCTGGATCCAGGGAATAAAAACGCAGCGCTTTTGCGCTGCCGCGCCCTTGCCTACAGGGCGCTAAACAAAGGCGATTATGCGGATGCGCAGAAGTTTTTGGAAGACGCTTTGAAGGTGTCACCGACGGACACGGGTATTTTAAAGCTGCTCGCGAGGCTCAGAAAATTTTTGGCCGAGCACGGTGACACAAGTCCGCAGTGAGATCCGATGGGTTAAAACCCAACGGGGTGAAGCCTGCCCGCACCGAAGGTGTTCCTTCGGAACCGGCAGGCAGGGAGATATGAAATGAAAAAACAATTGGGACTTGTTATTTTGCTGGTGCTTTTCCGGAATCTGTCCGCCCAGACGGCGAAAGATGCCTTTAACATGGCCGTGGCCGAATACATAAAGGGGGACAGGCAGGAGAGCATCACCCTCATGGAAAAAGCTTTGAGCCTGGACAGCCAAAACATTGAGATGAAAGAGTTCTTTGTGAAGATGCTTACGGAATACGGTTCCGAGAGTTTCTTCTCTGACGAATACGAGGCCGCCAGGGATTATCTGACAAGGGCGCGGCAGATGGATCCCGCTAATCAGGAAATAAGGAAGATGCTCCTTCTCTGCGACAGGATGACGGCCGCCGGCCTTATCGCGGAATCCTCCGGAGCAAAAAGTGAAGAGCTTGACGCTTTGATAAAGGAATTTACGGATGAGAAAGATAAATTTACGGCTAATTTCAGTTACGGTCTGGAGACCATCAACAGCCTGCTGAAACAGAGCGAAAAAGAAAGGGCAAAACTTCTCTCGGAGATAGCGTCGGCCAGAGAGGCGGACAGAGCCAAAATGAATCAGATGGTCCTCATCGGCATAGCCATTTTTGCTGCGATCCTTCTTGCGGCCTTTTACCTGATGCATGCCATAATACGCAGATTTGTGGAAAGAAGGGAGATTGTCACTCTGGAACATCAGAAGAAAATTATGGAGGAGATGCGCGGCTTTTCCCAGCATTCGCCTCTTCCGCCGCTTATCAGAAATTCCACGCACGAGACAATAACTGATATAGACCCTATAATCAGAGAGAAGGCCAGACGGATAGAATTTATTGAAGAAGAGCTGAAGAACGAGAAAGACCCGAATGTGGCCACGACTCTTTTTCTCCCCTATCTGGATGATTACAGCAACAGGGTGCGGGCCAATGCCGCCAAAGCTCTTTATCGGCATAACAGGAAGCTTGCCACAGCCACATTAAGGGATATGCTGTCAAGTCACAACGAGTGGATGAGGGCAAGCGCCGTCTGGGCGCTGGGGGAAATTGCCGAAGAGGGGACACTGGATATGATAGCGGAGATGAACGATGAGAAGCACGCCTGCGTGCTTGAGCAGATTAAGGCCTCGCTCGGCAGGGTTATGAAGAGGGATGATGTTAGTGAGGAAATTAAAACAGCAGCTTCAGAAATACTGCAGGTGTTCAAACATTGAATTTGATTTCTATTATATCGCCGTCTTCTATGATGTGATCCTTTTCCACGGTTTTGACAAGGCCTTTCTCTTTGGCTCCGTGCATATTAAAAACGCTCATCATGTCGTTGAAGGTCACAACATCTGCGCGTATGAAACCGCGCGCAAGGTCGCTGTGTATTTTTCCAGCGCATTCAACGGCGCTTGAATTTTTTTCCGCGGGCCACGCTTTGCATTCATCCTGGCCCGCTGTGTAGAAAAACATAATGCCGGCCTTTTTCAAGGCGCGTCCTATCAGCTCGTCAGTGGATATATCCCCGTCAATGATAATTGTGGGTTTAAAAGTAAGAGGTGAGAGGGCTTTTAAAACTGATTTTTCAGCTTCGCTGAAATCTATGTCGCAGAGCGCTTTTTCTTCTTCCATCGCGCGGATGCATTTCTCTGCGAGTTTTTTCTCATCCTGATTTTCGCTCCTCTCCAGGCGCCCCTCCATTTTTTCAATGTCAGGTATCAGCAGGTCAAGGATATTGTCTTTCCTCACCGCTACCGCATCCGCCTGTTCGGGATCGTCCGTTATGAATTCCGCGAAAAACGGCGCGATCTTTTTAGGTTTGAATTTCTCGCTGAGCTTTATCAGCCGTTCGTCGTTGTATTTCACCTTGCCCGCGTCAAAATCCAAACCGCTCAAATATATTTTCATAGGAACGATTGTAGCAAATTATATGAGCAATGCTAATATACGGCCTTTGCCTTGAGTATGAGAAGACGGCGGTTTTTTGTAGAATCAGGCGATATGATAAAAATTGGCGATAAAGTTTTTAACACGAGGGTTTTTCTGGCGCCGCTGGCGGGCTGTTCCGATCTGCCTTTCAGGCTGATATGCAGGGAACAGGGCTTGCAAATGGCTTTTTTTGAGATGCTCTCCTCCGACGCTCTCGTCAGGAAAAGGGAAAAAACGCTGAGCATGCTTAAAAGCGTCCCCGGCGACAGGCCGGTGGCAGGACAGCTTCTCGGCTCCGACCCTCATCTCATGCTTGATGCCGCGATGAAGATGAAAGAGCGCGCTGAGGTGGAGTTCATAGACATAAACGCCGCCTGTCCTGTGCGAAAGGTTGTTAATAACGGTCAGGGCGCGGCGCTGTTCAAAACGCCGGAGAAACTTTTTTCTATAATAAAAATCCTTGCGCTGAAAGCGGGTATTCCCGTTACTGTGAAGCTCAGGACGGGTTTTGACAAAAGCGACACAAAAGCCCTTGTGAATATGGTGAGGGGCTGTGAGGACGCGGGGCTGTCAGCCGTATTTCTGCACGGCCGCACGCGTGCTCAGATGTACGGGGGCGGTGTGGATTATAGCGCTATAAAAACGGCGAAAGAAAATCTGAACATACCCCTGTTCGCTTCCGGCAATATCCTGTCCGCGACGCTGGCGAAGAAGATGTTTGATGAGACCGGCTGCGACGGTATCATCGTCGCGCGCGGGGCGATGGGAAACCCCTGGATATTCAAAGATATCAACGGTTTTTTGAAAAACGGGAAGCTCTCCCCATCCCCTGATAAAAAGCAGCGTATAGCGGTGCTGAAAAGGCATCTGTCGTATATCAGAAAATATTCAGAACTGCCGCCTTCAACCGTGATAGGGCTGATGAGAAAAGCGGCGCTGTGGTATCTGAAAGATTTCGCCGGCGCTTCTTCCGCCCGCGGAAAGGTCACGCCCGCTCAAAGTTACGAAGAGCTCCTCACGCTGCTGGATAAATTATAATTTACCGGCACACTATAAGCTTTTGGATTTCAAATATTCTCTGACTTTTTTCTCAAGAAATTTTTTTACGCGCTCCCATGAAATTTTCGCGGTCATATCGGGCATTTTTTCAGCTTCGGAGTTTTCAAAATAAGTGAGGCTTTTCAGAGCCTGAATTCTGAAATTTTTTGTGTCGGGGAATTTTTTCTCCGCCATAAGGAATAATTTTTCAAGAGGGAATTCCTCCAAAAGAAAATAAAGGTCTATTAAATCTTTTTTCCCGCCTCGGGAAATAGCGGCGGCCAGTTTCATCAGAGCGATGTCCTCCAGCGAAGCAAGGTTTAGTTTGTTTATAAGCGCCGGTCTGCGCAGCAGCTGATAGGGGTAGTAGAAGAAACTGAGCTGAATATTTTTAATTGTCAGATCCAATGTATTTTCTTCATCGGTGATTATTGTAAAAGAGAAGATTTTGTTTATTTGGTTTTTTATTTTCTCTCTTTCACGGTAATTCAGAGAATTCGCCGGTGAAAAAAAATCAAAATCCAGCGAAATTCTGTGATTGATTAGCAGCGCCAGAGCTGTTCCGCCCGCCAGATAAAAATCCCGGCAGAAGGGCAGCGAGACAAGGGAAGTTAAAACATCCCGCCTTTTTGTGCCAAGAATATTAAAATGAATTTCTTTTTTCAAAATTTCCAGAGAGTGTTTTTTCGTTTTTCTTTTAAAATGCCGTCTTTGTTTTTTATCCGGAAGATTGTCAGATAAAAATTCAGGCTTTTCAAAGAAAGTTTTTTAACGCCGTAATCGGTCACAAATTTCTTAATCCATGGCTTGCCGTAAAGGTTTATAATTTTTCTGATTTGACCGAAATCTCCTTTTTCAAGGATTCGTTCTGTGATTATAAACTTATCTTTTCGCAGATTCAGGCGTTCAATGGCGTATTCGGGAAATAAAGACTGCTCTTTTATCTTCATAGTGTATTCTAGCAAATTTCAGTTAAAGCCGAAAGCGTATTCATGATGAATTTATGCAAAATTTTGATATACCGAAATTAGGAGGAAATTATGAGAAAATTATTTATTGTAATCGCTCGGCTTATAGGTTTGCAGCAATTGTGCGCAGTAATCCTGTTGGTCCCTCTAACATTTTCCCAAGTCTTAATAGCCGGTCATTTCTCGGACGCAATGAAAGATTCTTTGCACCTTGTTGTGGTATTATTGGGGTCGCCGGTGTTGTCACTCGTTATGTGCTGGTTGCTGATTATAAAAACTGAATGGCTGGCCGATAAGTTTAATATCAACGAGAATGATAATTTGCCTTTTTTTGATAATGACGGTGTTTTGAAAATAGGGAGCAAACTTATGGGGATATATATTGCTATTTTAGCAATTCCCGGATTAGCAGGCAATTTCCGTTTGTATAATGTTGGGTCTATTCTGGCCTTCTTACTATGATTAGCAATAGGTTTTTTTCTTATCAGCAAAACTGAGAAAATCATTGAATATCTTGCCGTTTATAATGGCCCGGGTAAATAAATGTTATCAAGTGAGATAGATGTATTGTTGAACAGAAGTCTTTCACAGCAAATAAAGGAGAATTTAAGGCTTGCTCTTGCCGCTACGCAAAATCCCGATCTGCCGCTCCGGTTCATAAGAGATATATTGGAGGCGAAAGCAGAGAAAGAATCCGGCGCGGCAACGGGCCGGCGTCCCCGTTACACTTACAGCGCCTGATTATTCCGCGAGTTTTTTGTAATGGGCGTAGCGTTTCAGCATCGCTTTTTCGGCCTTGGCGAAAAGCTCTTCGGCTCTGTCGGGGAAAAGCTTTTTAACGGAACTGAATCTCACCTCGCTCTGTATGAATTCCTGGAATTTGCCGTTCGGTTCTTTTGATTCCAGCTTGAAGGGATTCTTGCCCTCGTCATCAAGCGCGGGATTAAAGCGGTAGAGCGGCCAGTAGCCGCATTCAACGGCCAGCTTTTCTTCCTCAACGGATTTTGACATATCAAGGCCGTGATTGATGCAGGGCGAGTAGCAGATTATCAGAGCCGGGCCGTCGTAGGCCTCAGCTTCGCTTATGGCGTTGAGGAACTGCTGTTTGTTGGCCCCCAGAGAACAGCTCGCGACATAGACATAGCCGTATGACATGGCAATCAGGCCGAGGTCTTTTTTCTTTATCTCCTTTCCCGAGATGGCGAATTTCGCGGATGCGCCCAGCTGCGTGGCCTTTGACGACTGCCCGCCCGTGTTTGAATATACTTCGGTGTCAAGCACAAGGACATTGATGTTCTTTTTTGAGGCGAGGACATGGTCCAGGCCGCCGTACCCTATGTCGTATGCCCAGCCGTCGCCGCCTATGCACCAGACACTTTTATCCACGAAATAATCCTGCAGCTCTATCGCTTTTCTTATGAGCTTTTTATCGCCGTCACAGGCCCTTTCCAGCGCGTCTTTGAGTATGGTTTTTGAAGCCGTTGCCGCCGCTTTGGCCTCGGCATCAACATTTTTCCAGAGTTCCACATTCTTTTTAAGGGCCTGAGTCAGTTCCGGAGAGATGTTCTTCTCAATGAGCTTTGTGACATTTGAAAGCAGCTGCTGCCTGTTGGCCTCCACTGCCAGCTTCATTCCGAAACTGTATTCCGCGTTATCCTCAAAGAGTGAGTTCGCCCAGCAGGGGCCCGCGCCATCCTTTGTCTGACAATAGGGTATCGTCGGGAAAGTCCCGCCGTATATTGACGAACAGCCGGTGGCGTTGGCTATTATCATTCTTTTTCCGAAAAGCTGAGTAACGTTTTTGATATACGCCGATTCGCCGCATCCGGCGCAGGCGCCGGGGAATTCAAAGAGCGGTCTCCGGAACTGGCTGCCTTTTACGCTTGTCTCTTTTACTCCGTCCGTCACATCGTCCGGAAGATTATCAAAAAATTCCGTCTTCGCCGAGGACCCCGCCGCGCGCTCCTCCTCAATGGGGCGGAACTCCAGAGCCTGAACGGGGCAGGTGTTGACGCAGTTGCCGCATCCGGTGCAGTCTTCGGCATAAATCTGAAGACGGTATTGCAAATTCCTGTCATTTTTTGTTTTGGACTCAACGGTCTTAAAGCCCGCTGGCGCGTTCTTGAGCTCTTCGGGGGCAATCTGCTTGGCCCTCACAGCGGAATGCGGGCATATGAAGGCGCACTGATTGCACTGTATGCATTTGTCGCTGAGCCAGCGCGGCACCATAGGGGCAACGCCTCTTTTCTCAAGACGAGTTGTGGCCGTCGGCGCCGAGCCGTCATTTGTCATCAATGACACAGGTATATCGTTGCCTTTAAGACGCATAATCGTCTCAATAATGTTTTTTTCAAAACTGCTTGCGTTGTCCGGCATAAGTTTTTTATTTTGCGCGCTGCCGGCCGATGAGGGTATATCCAGTTTGACAAGCGCCTCGGCTGTTTTGTCAACGGCCGCCCAGTTCATAGTCACCACTTTATCGCCTTTAAGTCCGTATGTTTTTTTTATGGCTTTTTTCAGAAGCTCTATTGCCTGTTTTTCAGGCAGCACGCCGGATATCTTAAAAAAAGCGGCAAGCATCACCGTGTTTATGCGCAGTCCCAGGCCGACTTCTTCCGCTATTTTCAGGGCGTCAATCGCATAGAGTTTGATATCGTTTTCACGGAGCGTTTTCTGCATCTTTTCCGTGAGTGAAGCGAAAACCTCTCCGCTTTTTTCGGGGGAATTTACAAGAAAGATGCCGTCCTTCTTTATGCCGTCCAGAATGTCATAGCGACCTATATATTCGGGTTTGTGCAGAGCCACGAAGTCAAACTCTATGGGAAGATAGGGAGCGCGTATTTTCTCTTTGCCGAATCTGAGGTAGGATATTGTTATTCCGCCCGATTTTTTAGAGTCGTAAACAAAATATCCCTGAGCGTTCATATCCGTGTTGTCGCCTATTATCTTGATCGCGTTTTTGCAGGCCCCGACGGTGCCATCTGAACCGTAACCCCAGAATTTGCATTTTATGGTGCTTGAGGGCTCGGCTATTATGTTCTCTTCAACGGGAATGGAAAGGTTCGTCACATCGTCCCTGATTCCCACCGTGAATCCGTGATGTCCATTTTTATCCAAATGGTCATAGACAGCCTTCACCATTCCCGGCGTGAATTCTTTTGAAGAGAGCCCGTAGCGGCCCCCGATGATTTTTATGTCCCGTCCGCAGAGAGCGGCAACGCTGTCCAGATAAAGCGGTTCGCCTATTGCGCCCGGTTCCTTGGTCCTGTCCAGAACAGCTATTTTTTTGACTGATTTGGGGATGGCTTCCGTAAAATCTCTGACGGAGAAGGGCCTGTAGAGGTGCACCTTCAGGGCGCCGGCTTTTTCTCCGCGCTTGTTCAGGTATTCCACGGTCTCTTCTATGGTGTCGCAGCCCGAGCCCATGGCTATGATTATCTTGTCGGCGTCGGGAGCTCCGCTGTATTCAAACAATTTGTACTCTCTGCCGATTTTCTTTCCGACTTTGTCCATGCATTTTTTAACGATACCGGGAACTGCGTTGTAGTAAGAGTTGGCGGTCTCGCGGCCCTGGAAATAGACATCCGGATTTTCAGCGCCCACCTTGGCGTAGGGGCGATCGGGGGTCAGGCATCTTGCGCGGAATTTCTCAATAAACTTCATGTCCAGCATTGCAGCCATCGTTTCATAAGGTATCAGCTCCGCCTTCTGTATTTCGTTGGATGTTCTGAAGCCGTCAAAGAAATGCAGGAAGGGAATGCTTGCTTCAAGAGCGGCGAGGTGGCAGACAATTGCAAGGTCCATCACTTCCTGTACCGATGATGACGCGAGCATCGCGAATCCGGTGTTTCTCGCTGACATCACATCGGAATGGTCTCCGAATATTGACAGAGATTGGCAGGCGAGGGATCTGGCTGACACATGGAAAACCGCGGGTAGCAGTTCTCCCGCTATTTTGTGCATATTCGGAAGCATCAGCATGAGGCCCTGGGACGCGGTGAAGGTTGTCGTCAGGGCCCCCGCGGAAAGAGAACCGTGCACGGCGCCCGCGGCTCCGCCCTCGGACTGCATCTCTATGACATTCAGTTTTTCTCCGAAAATATTTTTTCGGCCCTGCGCCGACCATTGCTCAGCCAGTTCGCCCATGGTGGTGCTGGGAGTGATGGGATATATGGCCGCCACCTCGCTGAAAGCGTAGGCCGCGTGGGCTGCCGCCGTGTTGCCGTCAATAGCCTGCATGTTTTTTTTGATTTCACTCATTATGCCCTCCGGATTTTGTCAGTTCGCCAATCATAAGCTCCAGCCGGAATCTTATATAATTTGCAGGAAAAAAGCAAATAGCGGGAGGGTACCTCGGAGGGAACGGTAGATACATCATAACCCCTTTTAGAAGAAACAGCAGCACTTTTTTTAAGTAATGAACAAAGATCAACAGGCGGTATCATAGCAATACTGATAGGTAAATCCGGTCGTTTTTCATGAGCGAGCTGCCATGGGGTTTTATTTTCCTTGTAAGAGTTAGTACGAACCAGATTAAAAAAGAGCTGGTAGGAATAAGCTTTGTCCATAAAATTCTGTCGACTTGAAAAATGTTCAATCTCATAAAATTCAATTTCTACAAGATTGTGGACGGTTTCAACGTCGGCCTGCATTCTGTGAGCGCCGGGAAAGATGGTGAGATGGGTTTGACCTTTTACACTCTCAATAGCGCGGGTATAGGCGCTCGGCTCTTTAGCTTGCCAGCTGCCAATATATTCGGGACCATTATCTGTTTGTCTTATTGTTGCAGATAAATCCGCGCCGTTATTCTGCAGTTGGCTGTTCAGATATTGTGCGAATAGAGTTGAGTAAGTCAAAGATGCTTCGTCCGCAAAACCCAGATACATAAGCCCCGAAGTTACATCTCTTGCCGTATACTGCACTCTAAAGAGATTTTTTTGCTTCATTTGTAGCCAGTATTCAGGGATGTCGTATAAAACCTTGGTGTCTTCCACTACCTGCTGAAATAGAGCAAATTTCTTTTTTATTTCTCTCAGGTTTTGTTTGGTTACATGTTTTTTACGTCTTTTGCGGGATGGCACATTTTCTTCCCTCCAGATTTTTCGGATTGTTTTGCAGCTTTGAGGCAATTTTTCTATGTGTTTGATAGTCTCGGCCCCCACTCTTTTATATTTTTTCTTCAATGCTACAAGTTGCTCGCGATATTCTTCGGATGTAGCGTTCGGAGAGTTGTGTGGACGACGAGAAATCTCTTCAAGACCTTTATACCCGTCTTTAAGCCATCTCCTATACCACTTCCTGACAGTATTTCTGGCAGCTTTAAAATCCACGACAGTTTGTTTTATTCCATACTTCTCTGCCGACAATACCATCCTATACCTCAAGAGTCTCGGGTCTTTACTTTCTCTCATAATTGAGTAATATTTGTATGGGCGCATAGTTGGATACCTCCTTCAAGAGTATTTTAGCTATTGCGCCCATTTTTTTCACCCCTTTTTATTTTATTCTTCTCCCCCACCTTTGTCCTCCCCCTCAAGGGGGAGGATTTATTCCCTTTACAAATAATCCTCAACTCCTTTTCCTCTTCTTCTCCAAAACAAACCAATCTAACAAATCTATATGTTCCCTTTGGGGGGTCACGATGTCCCTTCCTATTTCCACAGGGCGCGATGATGAAATTGGATTTTTTCCGTCGCATTTGCTAGTATCCCAGCGTTAAAATTTGTTCCAAAGGAGATTTGGCATGAAAGTTAATTTACTTAAAGAGGCGAAGAAAGAAGAAAAAAATGTCGTTAAGTTCCTGAGGGATCTTGTGGCAATTCCCGGCGAATCCTGCGGAGAGAAAAAAGTCATTGAGAGGATCCGCAGGGAAATGCTCAAGACGGGTTTTGACAGCGTCAGGATAGACCCCATGGGAAACATTCTCGGTAAAGTCGGCAGCGGCAAACATATCATCGCCATGGACGCGCACATAGACACCGTCGGCGTGGGTGACATCAAACAGTGGAAGTGGGATCCCTACAAAGGCAAGCTTGAAAAAGGAATCATATACGGTCGCGGCGCGGTGGACCAGCTCGGCGGAATGGCGGGCATGGTTTACGGAGTGAAACTCATGAAAAAATTCAATCTTCTGGATGATTTCACCCTTTATGTCGTCGGCAGTGTCCAGGAAGAGGACTGCGACGGACTCTGCTGGCAGTACATCGTGAAAGAAGGCAGGCTGAAACCCGAATGCGTTGTCATAACCGAGCCCACGAATCTTGATCTCTACATAGGTCAGCGCGGGCGCATGGAAATAGGCGTGACGACCAGGGGCAAGGCCGCCCACGGCTCAATGCCGGACAGGGGGATAAACGCCATCTACAAAATGAGCGGGGCTATCAAAGAAATAGAGAAACTCAACGGCCGGCTGAAGAAGAACGCTTTCCTCGGGAAGGGCACCGTCGTCGTCAGCTATGTGAGCTGTAAAACGCCTTCGATGTGCGCCGTGCCGGATGAATGCTACATTCAGCTTGACAGACGCTTGACTACGGGTGAAACAAAAGAAATCGCCCTGAAAGAGGTGCGCGCGGCCGTAAAAAGAGCGGGTGTCGCGGCGAAGGTGAAACTGCTGAAATATGATAAAGCGGGCTGGAAGGGACTCAAATATCCTACGGAAACTTATTTCCCGACATGGATACTTCCGAAAAATCACAAGCTCATCAAGGCCGCCGAAAAAACGTATCTCGGCGCTCTGGGAAAAAAAGCGAAGCTGAGCAGGTGGATATTCTCAACCAACGGCGTGGCCACAATGGGAATGTTCAAAATACCGACGATAGGCTTCGGCCCGGGCAATGAAAAATACGCGCATTCGGTCAACGATCAGATGCCGGTGGATCATCTTGTCAAAGCCGCGGCCTGGTATGCGCTTTTTCCGCGGACATATTGCAGAGGATTAAAGAGCTGACAGGTCTCAAAGTGTCGCTAAACGGAGGAATATAAAATGAAAGAAAAAGAACCGATTTTCAAGCTCAGGTCCGAGTTGAACTATCTGAACAGGCTGGGGTTTGGCATGTACAGGAAGGACTTTCTTCTGACATGGGAAAAGACTCACGCCGAACTGATAGCGACACTCAGCATGGCGCAGATAATGCAGCTCCTTTACAGAGATAATGTGGCGATGCGCGCTTTTCAGACGGGGCTGGCCATATCGCAGTTCCGTGACAAATCCACGAGAACCCGTTTCGCTTTCTCCTCCGCCTGCAACATGCTGGGCCTGGGCATTGAGGATGTGGATGATGAGAAAACTCAAGTGTCGCACGGTGAGACCGTCAGAGAAACCGCCAACATGATATCTTTTTTGAGCGAAGTCATAGGAATTCGCGATGATATGTACATAGGCCGCGGCCACACTTTTATGAAGGAAGTGGCGTTGGCGCTTGACGAGGGTTTTAAAGAACGCGTGCTCAATATGAGGCCGGCTGTCATAAACCTTCAGAGCGACCTCGATCACCCGACCCAGACGATGTCGGACCTTCTGCATCTTCAGAATTATTTCGGCGGCATCAGAAATCTCAAGGGCAAAAAAATAGTGATGAGCTGGGCTTATTCCCCCAGCTACGGTAAACCTCTATCGGTGCCGCAGGGGATAATAGCCCTGATGAGCCGTTTCGGCATGGATGTGACGCTGGCGCACCCCGAGGGTTATGAACTGATGGACGATATTGTTGAGCTGTCGTCGAAACAGGCAAAAGAATCCGGCGGCTCTTTCAAGGTGTCGCACGATATGAAATCCGCTTTCAAAGGCGCGGATATCGTTTATCCTAAGAGCTGGGCATCCTTCAGCGTGATGAAAGAAAGAACGAAACTGCTTGAGAGAAACGATTCGGCCGGCCTCAAGGCTCTTGAAAAGAAATGCCTCACCGAAAACGCGAAGCACAAGGACTGGCTCTGCGATGAAAAGCTCATGTCCACAACCAAAGACGGCGAAGCTCTTTATCTCCATTGCCTTCCCGCCGATGTGCAGGGCCTGAACTGCGCATCCGGAGAGGTGACGCAGGAAGTCTTTGAGAAATACCGCATTGAAACATACCGGGAAGCCCGCTATAAACCTTTCGTGATAGCGGCTATGATAATGCTCTGCTGTTTCAGGGATCCTGTGGCCGTGATGGAGGGTTTTTACAGAAACAGCAAGAACCGCGCAGGATGACCGAAAGCCGGAGCCCCCTGCGTATGATTCCGGCGGACACGCTGGAATGTTTTATCAGGGATGTTTTTGCCTCGCTCGGCGTTAAAGAAGATGACGCCGCGATATGCGCCGATGTCCTCATCACGGCGGATAAAAGAGGGATAGATTCCCACGGGATAGCGCGGCTCAAAAATATTTATTATGACAGGATAAAAGAGGGGACGCAGAAGACGACGGGCGATTTTGAGATACTGAAGGAAAGCCCGGCGGCGGCGCTTCTTGACGGCAAGGACGGCATGGGGCACGCCATATCAAAAAAGGCCATGGATATGGCGATTAAAAAAGCCGGAGAATACGGCACGGCGATGGTGGCGGTCAAAAACTCCACCCACTACGGCATAGCCGGTTATTATGTAATGCAGGCGGCTGATGCGGATATGATAGGCATAACGGGAACAAACGCCCGCCCTTCGGTCGCCCCGACATTCGGCGTGGAAAACATGCTCGGCACGAATCCTCTTACAATAGGGCTTCCTACCGACGAGGAATTCCCTTTTGTCATTGACTGCGCCACATCCATGGCTCAGAGGGGAAAGGTGGAGACGCACAGCCGTCTCAGTAAAAAACTTCCCGAGGGCTGGGTGATAGGGCCGGACGGCCGCTCCAAAACTGATGCGTCAGCCGTGCTGGATGATCTGCTCAGCGGCGATGCGGCGCTCACGCCTCTGGGCGGAATAGGCGAAGAAACATCCGGTTACAAGGGCTACGGTTACTGCGCGGCTGTTGAGATACTCTCGTCGGCTCTTCAGAGCGGGCCTTTTCTCAAAATGCTATCCGGAATCAAAGACGGGGAAAAAGTCCCTTATCATCTCGGCCATTTTTTCATAGCGGTCAACATATCATCTTTTGTGGAGCCGGACGCATTCAAAAAAACAGCCGGCGGGATACTCCGCGCCCTGCGCGCGTCAAAAAAAGCTCCCGGCCGCGACAGAATATACACAGCGGGGGAGAAAGAGCATCTCGCCTGGCAGGAGCGCAAAAAGACAGGCATTCCCGTTACAGAAAAAACATTAGCCGAGATGAAAATTATGCGGGATGAGCTTGGCCTTTCCTGTTGCGGTTTTTAGCAAAAGAGATGTTTATGAAAACTCATATGAGGGGATTTGCCGTTTTGTTGCCGGTGATTGTTTCTCTTCTGGCCGCTGGTGACGCGGAAAAAATACCGGCAAAAGCCCTTAAGATGTATAATTTTGTGGAACTGGTCAAAAGAGTAGACAAGGAATCTTCCCGCTCGGCGATGCCGGGCAAGGTGTTCATATTCGCAGAAGAGGATATCAACGCTTATTTTGAGTATGCCGCGGGAAAGCAATCCGGCAAAACAGCGGTAAAGGATATAAAAATAAATCTGCGCGGCCAAAATGTTTTTGAGTTGAGCGCCGATGTAGAATTTGATATTTCCGCGATACTGGGCGGTGAGGGTTCGTTTGTAAAGAAGCTGCTCAAGAAATCACGGGGGATGAAGAACAGCATATTCATGGAGGCTAAGACATCAAGCGCTAAAGGGAAGGGCATCGTTCTAATCCAGTCAATAAGGATAAACGGCCTAAAATTGCCGGATAAGCTGTTGGATGAAGCGCTGCGGAACTTCGGCGGGAAAAGGCGTCCGCCTATAAACCCTTATTCTCTGACGGATATACCTTACGGCATTCAGAAAATAGAAATACTGCCGGGCAGTCTCAGGGTCAAGCTCTGATTTACAGCAAAACGGAAAAAATGCTGATGCCCCGATTTTCCCTTATCCCGCTGTGGTATCGCCTTACTTTCGGTATTGACGATTTCCTTACTTTGAGCTATACTCCTATCAGGGGAGGTGATAGCTATGACAGTCACAATGACGGCAAAACATCAGATAACGATTCCTAAAAATATAGCTGATGTCCTGGGTTTGAAAAAAGGCGCGATATTCAATGTCGCGGTTTCCAAAAACAGAATTGAGCTTGTGCCGCTTGAAACAAAAGAAAAAGTATTCACCAGCGAAGAATATAAAAAATTAGAGATGCTCTCGAATCATGAGAAAGGCATGGAATTGAGGGTGACCCAAAAATTTATTTCTAATCTAAAAAAAGGAAAGAAGTAATCGCGGCTCTAGAAAGGAATCCCTTTGGAATCGGCAGGCGTTCCCATTACGGATGCCCCGATTTACATAGACAGGGCATAAAACTTGTGCTAAAATCCCTGATAAGCTTTTGGAATGGCAGATATGGAGGTATTGTTATGGTGGAATACAGCGAGTTCAAGGGTAATCAGATGATTGTTCTGAAAAAAGATGAAAATGACCGGTTCCCTTTTACATTCGGAATCAGTAAGGCGAAGAAGATCGTGGAAAATTTTGACGCTATCAAAAGCTGGGTGAAAAAAATGGAAGCCGAAAAACCGGCCAAGGGAGAGCCAGCCGCCGGGTAATAAAGAACCGAAAGGAGACATAAAAAATGAATTCTTTGACAGTTGCGCTTATCAGTATTCTGGTTTTCGGGCTCGGTTACGAGTTCTACAGGAGAAAGCTTACCCTGATGTGGGATGTTTCCGAGACGAGAAAAACTCCGGCCCTGACAAAATATAACGGCGCGGATTACGTTCCTTCAAAGAACTGGCTTTTTCTTTTCGGCCATCATTTTTCTTCAATAGCCGGCGCGGGACCGATTCTGGGGCCCGTAATCGCCTGCGTTATATGGGGCTGGCTTCCGGCGGTTTTGTGGGTTGTGTTGGGTTCCGTCTTTATCGGCGGCGTGCATGATTTTTCGGCGTTGATGATTTCCGTCAGAAACGAGGGCTCATCCATCGCCGATATTTCCGAGAAGGTTCTGGGTCAGAAAGCGAAAATATTTTTCTCCGTATTCGTTTTTTTAGCTCTCATCCTTGTCATAGCGGCGTTTGCCGTCGTGACGGCGAAAACCTTCATCAGCACGCCTCAGATTGTCATACCGACGTTCGGCTTGATAGGCGTGGCCGTAATTTTTGGGTTTATGATTTATAAATGGAATGTCAATTCCTTTTTAGCGACCGCGGTGTCTCTCGCCGTCGTCGCGCTTCTCATTTTACTCGGAAATAAATATCCTCTGGGTCTGCGGTGCGCAAATCCCAAAGTCGTGTGGATTCTCATTCTTTTTGTCTATGCGGGCGCCGCTTCGGTTGCGCCAGTGAATCTTCTGCTTCAACCCAGAGATTACCTGTCGTCGTTTTTTCTCTTCGCGGGGCTCATCGCGGGTTACGCCGGCCTCATTTTCTCTCATCCTCATATAAACGCTCCGGCGATTGCGACGTTTAATTCCGTGAAAGGACTCCTGTGGCCGACGATGTTTATCATTATCGCCTGCGGAGCGAATTCCGGTTTTCATTCTCTTGTTTCATCCGGTACGACTTCAAAACAACTATCAAACGAGAAATACGCTTTCAGAATCGGATACGGAGCGATGATTGCGGAGGGGGCTCTCGCAATTCTTGCGATTCTTGCCGTCACGGCGGGGCTTAAATGGGAAGGGTGTAATTCTTATCCCGCTTTGATGCGCGGCGGCGACTGGATAGGGACTTTCGCCGCGGGCTTCGGCGAAATTTCAAGGCCTGTAATGGGGGTTTACGGCTCTTTTTTCGCGATGCTGTTTTTAAACGCTTTTGTGATGACGACTCTTGATACCGCCACAAGAATAACGAGATATGTCGGACAGGAACTTTTCGGGTCAACGTTCAAAATAAAAATACTGGGAAACAGCATTGTTATGACCGTCTTTATCGTCGTTCTGGCTTACTGGTTTTCCACAGGTCCGCAGGCGAGGGTGTGGCCGGTCTTCGGCGCCTCCAACCAGCTGATTGCCGCTCTCGTTCTTCTCATAATTGCCGCGTGGCTTTTTTTCAAAGGGAAGTCCTCACTTTTTGTTTTTGTTCCGGGTGTGTTTATGCTGGTCACCACATTTTTCGCCCTGCTTATTGAAGTGAAGCACAACTTCGGGGAAGACAATCTTCTTTTCGCTATATCGTCGCTTCTTCTGATTATGACGGTATTTATGGTGTATGAGACGGTAAAAAAGTTCATAAAAATAAAGGAGTATCATGGGAGGTAAAGATGAATACAGCTGTTGTGTGCGGGCGGCTTGAGAACGCCAGGTATGCTTTTTATGCGTGGAGCAGGAGCAGCGCTTTAGCTAAACGCCTTGCTCTCGCATTCGGGATGGCTGCTGTCACCGGACTTCTCGCCCTGATAAGGATACAGCTTCCCTTTACGCCTGTTCCCGTCACCGGCCAGACGATGGGCGTGCTTTTGAGCGGAGTTGTCTGCGGCCCCGTGTTTGGAGCTTTGAGCCAGCTCATGTATGTGGGGGCGGGAATAGCCGGCGCGCCCTGGTTCGCCGGCGGCGCATCCGGCTCGGCGGCTTATCTTTTCGGCCCGACGGGCGGTTATCTCATAGGTTTCATCCTCGCGCCCCTTGTTTCGGGCTATCTGACCGATGTGTCGTTAGGCAACGGCAAACTTCTGCCGCAGTTTGTCATAATGTCGGCGGCTACTCTCGTCATATACGCCTGCGGCGCTGTTTATCTTTCGGCGCTGATGAAGTACGGTTTTACTGAAACTCTGGCGAAAGGCGTCCTGCCTTTTATTCCGGGCGGCATAGCGAAGATCCTCGGCGCGGGGGCGATAGCTTCGCTCATTCTGCCAAAGAAAGAAAAAACTTGAGCGCTGAGCCGTTTAAAAAATCAGCTGTCACGGTTCTTGTAGGCTCCGCCAATCCCGTTAAGATAGAGTCCGTGCGCGCGTCCTTCGCGCTCTATTATAAAAATGTCAGCGTCCTGCCGCATCCCGTGGACAGCGGCGTGGGAATACAGCCGGTGGGGGCGGAGACCTTCATAGGCGCGGAGAACAGGGCGGACGCTCTTTTCAGGAAGAACAGGAGTAAAAAACTCGGCGCTGATTTTTTCGCCGGAATTGAGGGAGGCATAATAAACCTCCACGGACGATGGCTCTCTTTCGGCGGTGTCTGCCTCATGGACAGTTCAGGCAGAAAAGGTTTCGGCAGCTCCGCCATGTTTGAGCTTCCGGGCTCCGTCGTCAAGGAACTGCTCTCCGGTGTTGAGCTCGGCGATGTAATGGATAAAATACAGAACGGCCACAACACAAAACAGAAACACGGCGCCGTGGGATTTTTCACGAAGGGCAGGATAGACAGGAAGAAATTGTACGAGAGCGGAATAATATCGGCGCTGATACCGTTTCTCAACACGGAGCTGTTTGATGGCCGTCCGTAAAGTTTTTAAGGTCTTTAAAACTCTCCTTTTCCTGGCCGCAGCCGCTTATTTCGCTTTTATGCTGATGCTGGCGTTTTTCCAGAAGAAATACATTTATTACCCCGCCAGGGATATAATCACCACGCCCGGCCTCAAGGGAATGGAATATGAGGACATATATTTTGACTCTTCCGACGGCGTCCGGCTCAACGGCTGGTTTTTCCCGCCCACAGACGACCGCGGCGAAACAGTCCTTTTCTGTCACGGCAACGCCGATAATATCTCATATTTTATTGACGATGTGAGAACCTTCATGGATATCGGTTTGGGTGTTTTTATATTTGATTACCGGGGCTATGGCCGCAGCGGCGGGAATCAGAGCGAAACGGGAACATATTTTGACGCCGAGGCCGCGTGGAAATGGCTCACAAAAGACAGGAATATCAATCCGTCAAAAATAATCATCGCCGGCAGATCGCTCGGTGGGGCCATAGCCGCGTGGCTGGCCAAAGAGCACAAGCCCCGCGCGCTTTTCCTTGAGACGGCTTTCACCTCCGTTGAGGATATCGCGTCCAAAACTCATCCTTTCGTCCCTGTGAGATTTTTTCTGAGATACAAATACAGCACGCTGGATTATCTGCTGAAGGTGAAAGCTCCCGTGCTCGTCGTACACAGCAAAGACGACACCGTCGTGCCTTTCATACACGGCCAGAAACTTTACGCCGCCGCGCCTTCGCCGAAAAAATTCATTGAGCTTTCCGGCACTCACCGCAACTGTTTTGTTGAATCCGCCGAAATTTATACCGAAGGCATCAAAGATTTTCTCGAATCCACCCGCTGATCGCGACAACGGGGACGGTGATCGCGAAAACGGGGACGGTGCTTTACCTGCCTCACGAAGGATGCCGGGCGCGCAGGCAGGCAAATATGACATTGCTCATTTGCGTGCTCAGTAAGCTAATGCGACACTCGCAGATTAAATCTAAATTGAATTCAGTCTCTGCCCATTGTGCTTTATAACGGTTTTTATTATTATGTGCATATGCGTTATGTAGATATGCGTATTTATTAAAAAAGGGGGAGCGTATGAAAAATCCGTTTACATACGGATGTATTGTTACAGGGAAAGACTTTGCTGATAGAAAAGACGAACTGCGCAATCTTTCCAGGGACTTAATTGATTGCGAGAAAATATTTTTAATTTCTCCCCGGCGCTATGGGAAAAGTTCCTTAATCGCGAACATCCTGAATAATCTTAAAAAGGCAGGCCTATACACAATTTACATTGATCTTTACAAAGCCACATCGCTAAATAAATTTCTGGAATTATACAGCAGGGAAGTGGCTCTGTCAGTTGAGAATAAAGCAGAGAAGGCTGTCCGGCTTATTAAAGAATTTCTTCCCGGGCTGAGACCGAAAATAACAGTGGACGGCGAAGGCAATGCCGGGATAGGAATAGATTATATAAACAGCAAGAGAGATGTATTAAAATTGCTTGATGAAATTTATGATTTGCCGCAAAAACTTGCGGCGAAGAAAAAGAAGAATTTTGTCATTGCGTTTGATGAATTTCAGGAAATCAGCAGTTATAACGGTGATTCAATCGAGAAATCAATGAGGGCATATATTCAAAACCATAAAAATGTAGGGTATCTTTTCGCCGGCTCTAAAAAGCATATTTTAACTGATATGGTGCGTAACAGGAATCGGGCATTTTACAAAATAGGAAAAACAATCAATCTGAATAAAATCCCGGTAGAATTATTCAGCGCATTTCTAAAAGAGAAATTCGCGGCCACGGGCTTTAAGCTTGAAGCGGGGGTTATGAATAATATTATTAACCGGGCGGATAACTATCCTTACAATGTCCAGTATTTGTGTCACGAGTTATGGGATATGAACCGCGATAAACAACAGTTAAAGAATTCTGATATAGAGATTGCCCTCTATAAAATATTGTCGGAAGAGACACCCTTTTATTCAACAATATGGGATGGTTTGACCCATCATCAGAGGAATGTTTTGCAGGCGCTCGCGGTTTACGGCGGAGAAAAAATATTTTCCCACGAATTTATAAGCGCCGGTGGAATCGGTCCCAGCTCTACATTGCAGACGTCAGTTAAGCTGCTGGTTAAAAAAGATATATTAGAGAAGGAAAACGGCAAATATACTCTTGCAGACATCTTCTTTAGAGAATGGATTAAAAGAAAAACTATTTAGGCTCTTCATGTAAGTGAGTGGGTCATTTTACAGGAAACCGATATTCATCCAACAGGCGTCTATTTTTTCCTTTTCAGAAAGCATAACTTTTACCTCGTGCGTTTGTAAGGCAATGTCAAAATTGTAGCCGCGGCCTGCCTGCCGGCAGGCAGGGATTGCTATCCCGCCATAAAAGGCCGCATAGTAATGCGGCAGCTACAACATATCGGGACAGGAATGTCCCTCCTAGATTCCTCGGCTTTGCCTCGGAATGACAGGAATGTCCCTCCTACAAATACGGGGATTATTCACAAATGTGGGACACTGCTAAATTTTCGCTTTTTTTCATCCAGATTTTTAGTGAGGCAATTCGGGAGCTTGACGCCGGAAGATTTTTATATTAACATTAAAGCGTACATCAAAGGAGGTGATGATAATGTCCGCCAATCATTCTAAAAATTTAACCGCTGAAGAATTTCTTTCAGTCACTGATGCGCGTCATGAGTTCTTCAATATGCTGGACGAAGTCGAAAAATCGGCCCGTTCTTACACTCTCACCAGAAAAGGAAGGCCCATTGCCAAGCTGCTTAATTTTGAACAATGGAAAGGGATTCTCACCACTCTGGAAATTCTTGTAAGTCCTTCGCACCGGTCTAAATTGGATAAGCGCATCACGCAGGCGCGGCGGGGAAAAACCGTTTCGCTTGATGAAATATTCGAGCATGACTAAACCGGTTTATCAGATAAGACTCCACCCGGGGATTAAAAAGGATTTAAAAGGCATTCCCGCAAACATCCGCCAAAAGATATCGGTCTCAATAAAAGAACTTGCCGTCAATCCGCACATAGGATACAAGCTCGCCGGCAGATATAAAGGGCAAATGGCTTATGATTTCAGCTACAGATACCGGATTATTTACGAAATTGACAAAAATAACAGGAATCTTATCGTTCTCGAAGTTTGGCACAGGAGCAGGGATTACAAAAAATAACAGGGAAAACACTGACGCCTGCCTGCCTGCCTGCCTGCCGAAAGCACTTCGAGAGGCATGGCCGGCGAGGCAGGGTTCCGGTTTTCCCCTGCCGCTGTTTGCTTTAAATCTAACAATTTTCCGCAATATTTGGTAGCACTTCACTATGGCGAACTTACACACAATTGCTCTTGCACCCGGGATACAAAGGTTAAAACGAATTACAGAAGCGCTCAAAGCCAAAGAGGATGAATTAAAGAAATGATGAAAATAAGTCACGAAATGTTTTATCCGCCGGGGCGGAGTCAACGCCAGTCGCCAATAGTGTCATTATGAAAAAAGAAAATAACCCGCTAAAAATAACAAGTGCAAAACTGCCGCAAAATCAAAAATTGTTTGACGATCTCCGGCAAATGATTGAAGATATGCGTTTATCCGTGGCGGTTGCCGTGAATACCGGTCTCACAATGCTTTACTGGAAAATAGGCAAGCGAATTAATGAGGAAATCATTAGGGACAAGCGAGCTGCATATGGAGAGGAAATTCTTGCGACACTGTCGCAAGAATTGACAGCGCTATATGGAAGAGGTTTTAGTTATTCCGCATTAACACGGATGTGTAATTTTGCGGGGGTTTTTTCCGACGATGCAATTGTTGCGACACTGTCGCGACAATTGAGTTGGAGTCATTTCATGTTATTAATACCCATTGAAAATTCTTTGCAGAGAGAATTTTACGCTGAAATGTGCAGGGTTGAACGATGGAGTGTGCGGACATTGCGAAAGAAGATTGATTCTATGCTGTTTGAGCGGACAGCCCTGTCTAAAAAACCCGAAGCTCTTGCACATATGGAACTGTCAACGCAAAATAAAAATGTCCTCTTTTCTGCAAAATGAAAATGTCCGGTTTTTAATTTGAGCTTTTGCATAAAATCATCTGTATGCCGCCTTTCCAAAAGGCATATGTCTCCATGGATGGTCAACTGCCGGCTTGCAGGGTTTGCGTTTTTTCTTTATAAGCTGCTTAGCGCTCGCCAGTAGTATCCGCATCTGTTTGCGTCGCTGTTTCAGGGTGTCTTTTGTGATTTCTTTAAAATCAAGAGTTCTGTCATTAAACCAGATTCTGATCTGTCCTTTCAGGTTTTCCATGACCACGACGCGTTTTTGCTTAAAAACCATTGAATGATTTTCAAGCAGAAAAACCCTGTTCTTCCACTGGACGGTAAAATCGTTTAATATTGTCCTTTCATCGCGCACCGCGAATGCCCAGTTGAGATCCAAGTCTTTGGGGATCGCCCTATGGAGGTTCTTGGAGTTTGCCGGAGGGATAGAAAACCTTGTGTTATGTTTAGGCAGATAAGTTTTCAAAAACTTGTTTGCCCCTTCGAGAGTGCATACATTCGCCAGGCGCATCTCTTTGGTTAACCTGTCCTGAAAAGTTTCGAATAACCTTTCTACTCTGCCTTTCGCTTCCGGCGAGTATGCGTGTATGGCCTCAACATTCAGGACTGCCAAAACTTTTTCAAACTGAGTCTCCGGAGTTTTCCCTTTCAGGCTCTCATCAAGGTTCGGCTGTCTTGTCGTCTTATAAATGCTGTGCCTGTCAAAATAAATCTTTAACGGTATTCCGTATTTTTTGATGTATTTCTTAAAACTTCTCATCGCGGATTCCGTTGTCTCGGCTGGATAAAATTCGCCAAAAACTATATTTGAAGCATCATCGATATAAGCCATCAATGTCATCTTCGGCCCTCTGCCTTCAAGCCAGTCATGTGTGGAGCCGTCAAGCAGAACCATCTCTCCGAAACAGTCCTTCCTTTTTCGCCAGCCATGCCCTTGAGCGCCGTCTTTACACCGGCGTGGTGTCCAGATATGTTCTTCTATCATCCAGCCCCTCAAGCTCTCTCTGTTTACTTTTATGTTGTCGCGCTCCTCAAGTTTCTCCGACGCTAATGTCGGACC
>Ga0210051_1000634_pt1 | contig 33526 bp, 30 predicted proteins | sample CryGey092014_all_FD_185464 | JGI IMG/M metagenome (GOLD analysis project Ga0210051, IMG submission 185464) | Groundwater microbial communities from aquifer - Crystal Geyser CG23_combo_of_CG06-09_8/20/14_all (SPAdes) (version 2) | ecosystem: Environmental > Aquatic > Deep subsurface > Groundwater...
GGATAAATTTTTGTTTTTGGGTTTTCCGCCAACTAAAAGAAAAAGAAAGAAATTTTTTGAAGAAGTTACTAACTCAAAATACTCGGTGATTTTTTACGAATCACCTTATCGTATTATCAAATCGCTTCGCGATTTGCGCGAAACAGACCTCGAAGGAAAGCGAAATATTGTGGTCTGTCGTGAGCTTACTAAAAAATTTGAGACAATTTATCGGGGAACCATTGCTCAGGTTATTGAGAAAATTGAAAATCCGCCAGCTGGCGGAAAAATTAAAGGAGAATTTGTAGTTATCGTAGAAGGTAAATAGCTGCAATAACTACCAGAAGTTGTGTTAAAATACCCCAGATCGGGGATATTTTTTTACCTTCTGGGAAATGGATTTCTCGATGAAAATTTTCATGAGCCATTAACAGTTTGTTAGGAGTAATTAAACCGAGTAATGTAAAAGCATCGGGTAAAGCAGCAACCAATCCACCAATGAGTAATAAGGAGAAATTTTTTGAAAAAATAAAAATGAGAAGAATTCCCAAAGAAATATCAACAAAGACTTTTAAAAAATCCTTAAATGAATTTTTCCATTTTTTTTCTTTAATATTTTTAATGGAATATTCCCAATGAGGCAAAATATCCAAAGGATAGTGAATTAAAAAAGCCAAAGGTAAAGCTAAAGGTAAAAATTTAATCTTTAAAACTATAACTGCTCCAAGGAGAAGATGAACCATTAAAATCATAAAAATTTTTAAAAATATGCTAAAATAAAAGAATAGTTAATTATATCATTAATTTATGAAACGATTATATATGGATTTGAAAAAAAATTATGGATAAAAAACACTTTTATATTTCTACAGCAGTACCATACGTTAATTTACAACCCCATCTAGGATTTGCGTTGGAGATTGTTCAGGCTGATGTTATTGCTCGATATCACCGAATTTTAGGTGAGAAAGTTTTCTTTTTAACTGGAACTGACGAGAATAGTTTGAAAAATGTTAGAGCTGCAGAACAAGAAAGAATAAGCACAAAAGAATTAGTGGACAGAAATGCTAAAAAGTTTTTTGATTTGAAGAAAGCTTTAAATTTAAGCTTTGATGATTTTATTAGAACCACTGAAGACAGGCATATTAGGGGGGCGCAGAAGTTTTGGCAGGCTTGCGAGAAAGACATCTATAAAAAGAAATACAAAGGGTTTTATTGTGTTGGTTGTGAGGAGTTTTATAAAGAGAACGAATTAAAGAACGGATTTTGCCCAGAACATAAAACAAAGCCGGAAATCATTGAAGAAGAAAATTATTTTTTTAAGCTTTCGAAATACCAAGAACAAATAAAAAAGATAATTGAAAGTGATGAGGTAAAAATAATCCCGAGAAAACGAAAAAACGAAGTTTTAAATTTTATAAATTCCGGTCTTGAGGATATTTGTATTTCCCGGTTAGCTCAGCGAGGTCGAGGATGGGGAATCCCGGTACCAGAAGATACCACCCAGATTTTATGGACCTGGTTTGACGCTCTCAGTAATTATATTACAGCTTTGGGATATGCTAAAAACAGTCAACAGTTTAAAAAATGGTGGCAAGATAATAAAAATATTTTACATATTGTCGGCAAGGGAATTTTAAGATTTCATACTGTTTACTGGCTTGGACTTTTGCTTTCGGCTGGGTTGAATTTGCCAAAACAAATTTTTGTCCACGGCTATTTAACTTTTGGAGGACAGAAAATGTCAAAAAGTTTAGGAAATATTATTGACCCTTTTGAGTTAGTCAAAAAATATGGAACTGATGCTGTTCGGTATTTTCTTTTGCGGGAAATTTCTCCAACTGAAGATGGTGATTTTACAATCGAGAAATTTGAGGCAAGATTTAATAGTGATTTAGCAGCTGGAATCGGAAATCTTGTTGCCAGAGTATTAACCTTGGCTGAAAAATCAAAAAAAGAAGATAGAAAATACAAAATTACAATTCAAAATTCAGATTTAAATAAATTGGTTAAAGAGAAATGGAAAGATTATCAAAAATCTTTAGATAATTTTAAATTTAATGAAGCTTTAGCAATAATTTGGCAGTTGATTAGTTTTTGTGATAAATATATTGAGAGAGAACGACCCTGGGAGAACTCTAATAAACAATTGTCAATAATTAATGATTTATTAATTGCTTTAGCTAATATAGTCCAGATGCTCAAACCTTTTTTACCCGAAACTTCAGAGAAAATTTTCAACCAACTTGGTGGAAAGAAAGAAAAGGATTTTTGGCAGTTTGAAATTAAGAAAGCAAAAAAGGTCTTGTTTCCTAAAATTTAGGGGATTGACAAAGGTTTTTGATTTTTGCTATCTTAAAATATATTCAGAAAATTTTTAAAATGATATGGACACCTTAGATAATAAATTTTTCTAAAATGTTAGAACCAAAATTAACAAAAATTGAATCAAATATTAAAAACCTTTCAGCAGTTTTCTTTTTCGGTTTTGGTTTTTATTTCGGCTTTTTCAAATGGCTGGGAGGTTTTAATAACTTAAGAAAATTATAAATTTATAAAATCAAACAGAATTGATTGGGAAAACCTCCCAGCTTGGCTGGGAGGTTTTAGTTTAGCTTGATAGCACTTTAAAATCATAGATGGAAAAATCAAAGAAACGGAGGTTAGAAATGGACCGGTTCTCTGAGTTGATTATCGCAGCAAACAGGTTGAAAGAAGACCCCAGTCGCAGAGAAGAGGCAATTCTGAAGATTGCCGAATTAATCAGCACTGGCGATGAGGAATTCATTAGAGAAGCAAAGCGTCTTCTCAGCGGCAATGGTTCGGAAGAGAATGCCAAAAGCGGATTTTGGTAAATAACCTTCAAAGAAGGTGGCTCTATTGAGCCACCTTTTTTATTGAGGTTTAAAGCTAAATTTGTTAAACTTAATCAAGATTTATGAGAAAGAAAAAGATTCTTTTGTTACAATTCAGAGAAAAAAAAGAATTGGCTTTATTGGAAAGAAAATCTCTGGTGCTAGCTTTAAAAATTTCTCCTCTTCAAATTGAGGTTAAAAATTTTTTTGGAGAAAAAATCAAATTATCTAAAAATAAAAAAGAGCTTTTGAAATTTAAGGGAGTAATTATTGGCGGTTCTAGCGAGTTTAGTTTTTCTGAAAAAAAAGAAAAGAAAGAACTCTGGCCGAAGGCAAAAAAAGCAATAAATTATCTCAAAATTTTAGTCAAAGAGAATATCCCAACTTTAGGAATATGCTTTGGCTATCAGATTCTGGCTTATATTTTAGGAGAAGAAGTTAAAAGAATAAAAAATCAAGAAGAAACCGGCTCTTTTTCTATTTTTTTAACCGGAGAAGGGAAAAAAGATTTGCTTTTTTCCGGAGTTCCACAGAAATTTATTGCTCAAGAGGGCCATAGAGACAGTTTGAGAAAACTGCCTCAAGGAGCCACTCTTTTAGCTCAAGGTGAAAAATGTAAAATTCAGGCTTTTAGGTTCAAGAATCTTTACGGAGTTCAATTCCATCCAGAAATGAATCTGAAAGACGTAAAATTGAAATTGAAAGAAGCCTCTCAATATAAGAAAAAGAATATGAAATTTAAACCTTCTCCGGAAGGTAAGAAGATATTAAGGAATTTTTATAATCTAATTTTATCGGAATAGAAATTATGTTAATTGATACTCACGCCCATTTAAATTTTAGAGCTTTTGAAAAGGACAGAGACGAAGTTATTAATCGAGCTTTGAATGAAAAGGTTTGGATGATAAACGTTGGAACTAACTATGAAACCTCAAAAAAGGCAGTTGAAATTGCCCAAAAATATCAGAAAGGGGTTTTTGCTGCTATTGGCTTACACCCAATCAATGTAAAACACAAGATTATAAACTATAAACGAGAGATAAAAACAAATGAAGAAGATATTCTGGAAGAAGATTTCATCTCGCAAAAATACAAAGAATTAGCTCAATCAGAGAAAGTGGTGGCTCTGGGGGAGATTGGTTTGGATTATTGGTCACGGCCAAAAAGTAAACGAAAACTTGAATTATTTAAAGAAAAACAAAAAGAAATTCTTCTGAAACAATTGGATTTAGCCCAAGAATTAAATTTGCCGGTTATTTTCCATTGTCGTCTGGCTCACGATGATTTATTAAAAATTCTTGCGTTACATGTTACAGGTTACACGTTACACGGTGTAGTTCACTGTTTTACCGGCACCTGGGAGGAAGCTGAAGAATACCTGGCAATGGGATTTTATTTGGGTTTCAACGGAATAATTTTTAAATTAAAATTAGAGGAAGTAATTAAAAAAACTCCTTTAAATAGAGTTTTAATTGAAACCGATTGTCCTTTTTTAGCCCCGCCGACTTTCCCTGAAGAGAGAAACAATCCTTTGGGAGTAAGATTTATAGCTGAATATATTGCCAAAATCAGGGGAATAGCATTTGAAGAAATTGCAGAAATTACTACCGGAAATGCAATAAGATTGTTCGGATTAAGAATTTCTTGTTAAATAAAGGACAAAATGATAAAATAAAAAATCGTCTATGGAGTATCGGCCTCAAAAAATTGAGAAAAAATGGCAGAGATTTTGGGAAAAACAAGGACTTTTTAGAGCTCGGGATTTTTCTAAGAAACAAAAAACCTATATTTTGGTTGAGTTTCCTTATCCTTCGGGTGAAGGATTACATGTCGGACACTGCCGGCCCTATGTTGCTTTGGATATAATCTCTCGGAAAAGGAGGATGGAAGGTTTTAACACTCTTTTTCCTATGGGTTGGGATGCTTTTGGTCTGCCGACTGAAAACTATGCTGTCAAAACAGGAATACATCCAAGAATTGTCACCAGAAAAAATACTGCCTTTTTTAAGCGCCAGCAAAAAAGTTTAGGTCTCTCTTTTGATTGGAGTCGGGAAATTGCCACAACCGACCCCAGTTATTATAAATGGACCCAATGGATATTTTTAGAGCTTTTCAAACACGGTTTAGCTTATAAAGCTAAAGTGCCGATCAATTGGTGTCCTTCTTGTAAAATTAGTCTGGCTAACGAAGAAGTAATTGATGGAAAGTGTGAAAGGTGCGGGGAAACGGTTGCGAGAGTCGAAAAAGAACAATGGATACTGGGCATTACAAAATACGCCGAGCGTTTGATTGAGGACTTAAATTTAGTTGATTACCCGGAAAAAGTAGTTATTTTACAAAAAGAATGGATTGGTAAATCAGAAGGAGTTGAGATAAAATTTCCTCTTTCTCACAGTTCGCTTTCAATTGATGTCTTTACTACCCGATTGGATACCATTTTTGGCGCTACCTATTTAGTTTTAGCGCCGGAGCATCCTATTTTAGAAAAACTTAATTCTCAAATTAAAAACCTCAAATCACTTAACTCTTATATTGAAAGGGCAAAAATAAAACTTGAAAGAGAAAGAATATCGGAAGTAAAAGAGAAAACAGGAGTAAAACTTGAGGGAGTTTCTGTTTTGAATCCGGTTAACAAGAAAGAAATCCCAATTTTTGTAGCTGATTACATTCTGCCTCACTACGGAACCGGAGGAGTCATGGCCGTTCCCTGTCATGATAAGAGAGATTTTGAGTTCTCCAAGAAATATAATCTTCCGATGATAGAGGTAATAAAGCCAAAGAACGAAGAAAAAAAATTGGATTTCCAGCTTTCCGGCGGAAGTTACGGGGAGGCATTTACCGGAGAGGGAGTTTTAATCAATTCCGGGAGATTCAATGGTTTAAATTCAAAAATTGCCCGAGAGAGAATTAGAGAATGGTTGAAAAGGGAAGGATTGGCAAGAAAAGCAGTCCATTATAAATTAAGGGATTGGATTTTTTCTCGACAGCGTTATTGGGGAGAACCTATCCCGCTTGTTTTCTGCGAAAACTGCGCGGTGCAGATAAACGCGGATATTAACGCGGATAAACGCGGATATATCAGCGTAAATCAGCGTAATAATCAGCGTAAATCAGCGTTCTCCGAAGGAGAATTGTTGAATCCGGGGTGGATTGCTGTTTCAGAAAAGGACTTGCCAGTGAAATTGCCACAAGTTAAAGATTATAAACCATCGGAAAAAGGAGAGTCGCCTTTGGCTACCGTTAAGAGTTGGCTGAATACTAAATGTCCTAAGTGTGGAAGCTTGGCTAAAAGAGAAACAGATGTTATGCCAAACTGGGCTGGAAGCAATTGGTATTTTTTGCGTTATTGCGACCCCGAAAACGAAAAAAGATTAGCGAGTCCTAAATTACTCCGTTACTGGATGCCGGTTGATTGGTATAACGGCGGCATGGAGCATACAACATTACATCTTTTATATTCCCGATTTATCTATAAATTTTTATGGGACATTGGAGCCGTCCCCAAATCTTTAGGTCCGGAACCTTATAAAAAAAGAACTTCTCATGGAATAATTCTTGCTGAAGGAGGAGTTAAAATGTCAAAATCAAAAGGTAATGTTATTAACCCGGACAATGTCATCAAACAGTTTGGCGCCGATACTTTAAGAGTTTATGAAATGTTTATGGGACCTTTTTCCCAGGCAATTACTTGGGACACCAAGGGAGTAAAAGGGGTAAGGAGATTTTTAGATAAAATTTGGAAACTTTCCGACGAATTTATCAACGTTAATCAGCGTAGAAATCAGCGTTCTACCAGCGGTTTAAAGAAACTGCTTCACAAAACCATCAAAAAAGTTTCCGAAGATATTGAAAATCTGAAATTTAACACCGCGGTTAGCGCTTTAATGGAGTTTTCTAACAGCTGGCAGAAAGAAAGAATCGGAAAAAAAGAATTTAAAGATTTTTTAAAAGTTTTTTCAGTTTTTGCTCCTCATTTAGCCGAAGAACTTTGGTCCCGATTAACTAATATCAGCGTAAATCAGCGTTTAGCTCAGCGTAAATCAGCTTCTATTTTTAATGAAAAATGGCCCAAATACGACCTTAAATTAATCAAAGAAGAAAAAGTAACTTTAATAGTTCAGATTAACGGCAGAGTCCGTGACAAAATAGAAGTTAAAAAAGGAATTTTAGAAAGCCAAGCAAACAAGACCGCTTTAGAGAGGGAAAAAATTAAGAAATGGATTAAAAATAAAGAGATTAAAAAGATAGTTTTTGTCAGAGATAAGTTAATTAATTTTGTAATAGATTTTGTCTAAATTTTCGAGCTCCAAGCGATGAAAATTTAGCAACAAAATCATTACCGAGCACATAAATTTATACGGAAATCCTAAGAAAAATAACTTTGTTGTTTCCACTAAAACGACTATTCAAAAATAGGGAGTGATTAAATTTATGTGCTTCGGTGTAAGAATCTGTAACGCAAATTGATTTCAAAAAATCAATTTGCTAACATCTTCTAACATGATTAAAAAAGTAGTTATCGCCGCAGCCGGCCGGGGTACTCGAATGCTCCATCTTTCTCGCAATAAATCAAAACATCTGATTAATATTAAGAATAAACCCTTCCTGGGTTATCTTTTAGATAATCTCGTTAAAGCTGGTTATAAAGAGTTGATTTTAGTGGTTGGTTACAAAGATGAGGTAGTTAAAAGATTCTTGGAAGAGTATAATTACAAAGTCAAACTCGTTAATCAATTTGAGATTTTAGGAAGAAATGAATACGGAACACTTTGTCCTTTAAAATGCGTTAAAAATATTGTCGGTGAAGATAACTTTTTAGCGGTTTATGGCGATAATCTTTATTCAGTCAAAGATTTAAAAGCTTTTAATATTGACGATGATTTAAGTTATGTTGCCGGTTTTTTACATCAGCATCCGGAGAAATACGGCGTTCTTCTTTCAGATAATGGCTTTTTAAAGAAAATTGTAGAAAAGCCCAAAGAAAATATAGGCAATTTGATAAATACGGGTCTTTACAAATTCACCCCAGAAATTTTTGATAAAATTCCTCAAGTCAAAATCTCCTCGCGAGGAGAATATGAATTGACTGATGCCATCACTCTTTTAGCTCGAGAACATAAAGTAAAAGTCAAAAAAATTGAGGACTATTGGTTAGATTTTGGTAATCCGGCGGATATTATCAAACTCTCTTATTTTTTGAAAGAGTCTAAAAATTTCAAAGATTGAAATTTTAAAATTCATTTTATTGTTCGATTATGGAAGTTTTAAAAATTAAGTCCGGAGATTTGATTGAGAAAATAGAAAGGTTTTTGAAAGAGGGAAAGGTTTTGGTTTTTCCAACCGATACTGTTTACGGAATCTTGGCTGATGCGACAAATGAGAAAGCCCTCAAAAAAATTTTAAAAATAAAAAAGAGAAAATTTGGAAAGGCGATTCCTATTTTTGTTTCCGATTTAAAACTGGCAAAAAAAATAGCTGAAATTTCTGCCAAGGAAGAAAAATTTTTGAAAAAAATCTGGCCGGGAAAAGTAACAGTTATTCTTAAAAGAAAAAATGTTCTACCGGGAGTTCTTTTTTCAAAAGAGAAAACAATTGGTCTCAGAATTCCAAAATATCCTTTGTTAAATAAAATTCTAAAAAGAACAAAATTACCCTTAACCGGAACTTCAGCCAATATCTCAGGATTTCCCGCTTCAACAAAATTAAAAGAGGTTCTCAGTCAATTTAAAAACAAAGAATTTCAACCTGATGTTATCGTTGATGCCGGGAATTTAAAACCTTCAAAACCATCAACAGTAGTTGATATTTCCAAAAAGAAATTTTTCCTAATCCGAGAAGGCCAGATGCCAAAAGAGAAATTAAAAAAGATTTACCTGAGTTTGTAGAATATATGAATTTAGATATTTTTCTTTTTTCTCAAATAAACCCCGTTAAAGACTTCTTTGCCGTTCTCTCTTTAATAGATAAATGGGTCTTTAACGGGGTAAATAACCTCGCTTTGAAATATCTTTGGCTTGATACTCTGGGAATTTTTCTTGCTCAATATCTTCCTTGGGTTTTAATTGGGATTTTGATTTTATTTTTGTTGAAAAATTTTAAAAAATACTGGAAAATGGTCTCATTGGGAATTTTAGCAGCCGTTTTTGCCAGAATCATTACTGAAATTATTCACTGGCTCTGGTACCGCCCCAGGCCATTTGTTGAAAACCAGATTAATTCACTTTTGAGTCATTCTCCAACAAGCTCCTTCCCTTCAGGACATGCCACTTTCTTTTTTGCTCTCTCAACCATAGTTTATTTTTATAACAAAAAAGCCGGTATTTTCTTTTTCCTTGCCAGTTTTTTGATTGTTTTAGCTCGAGTTTTTACCGGACTTCATTGGCCATTGGACATTTTAGGGGGGGTCGCAGTAGGTATTTTCTCTGCTTGGTTTCTCAATAAAATTTTTTCTACTAATCATTAATTGCTTGGTGTGTTAACTACCGATTCATAAATTGACTATGAGCGAAGTTTATCTGCTCAAAAACAATTTTGAGCATAATTTAAAAAAAATTTATCCAAAGTTATCTAAAAAATTTATTTCAGATAAAATTGCTATTAAAGTTCATTTTGGCGAAGAAGGTTGTACAACTTATCTTGAACCGGCTCTCGTAAAAATTTTAACCAAAGAAATCAAACATCCCTATTTAATAGAATCTAACGTTCTTTATAAAGGCAAAAGAAACTATGAAAAAGACCATCTTCAATTGGCAAAAGAACATGGTTTTACTTTCTGTCCCATAATAATAGCCGATGGAGAAAAGGGCGATGATTATTTTGAAATTGAGATTAACAAAAACCACTTCAATAAAGTAAAAGTTGGCAAAGGATTAAAAGAATTTGAGAATCTGATTGTCTTCTCTCATTTCACCGGCCATGTCGCTACTGGTTTTGGAGGAGCTTTGAAAAATCTTGGCATGGGATTAGCTTCAAGAGCTGGCAAACTGGCTATGCACTGCAAAACCAAAATAACTATAGATAAAGAAAAATGCATAGCTTGCGGCATCTGTATAGAAAACTGCCCGGCAGGTGCTATTACTTACGTTGAGGGAAAAGCCTATATTAACCCGGCAAAGTGTATCAAATGCGCCAAATGTATTGCCGTTTGCTCCCAAAAAGCTCCTTCAATTCCCTGGACTTCGGTTCGAGGTAAAGATATACAGGAAAGAATAGTAGAGTATTGTTTTGGCATTAATAATTATCTTAATATAATTTATTTCACTTCTTTGAATAATGTAACATTAGATTGCGACTGTTCTTCAGAAAAACAAGTTCCTGTAATAGGGGATATCGGCATTCTTGCCTCTTCTGATCCTGTTGCCATTGACCAGGCAGCTCTTGATTTAGTTAAAGAAAAAGCTGGAAAAGATATTTTTAAAGAGGACAACAATATTGATTCATCATTACAGTTAGAATACGGAGAAAGATTAGGCCTGGGAACGAGAAATTACGAGTTAATCCGACTTTAAGGAATTTCTATCCCTGAACTAAAAAATTCCAAGCTCTCAGCTCGGAATTTTTTAATAAATTTCTTCTTTTTGAATGGAATGGATGGAATAAATGGAAGTGCCGAGGGAGGGACTTGAACCCTCAAGGGCTTGCGCCCATGGCATTTTGAGTGCCACATGTTTTCCAAATTTCATCACCCCGGCATGTTTTTATCTTATTTTATCAAATTTTCACCTATTTTTCAACCTTGTAGTCGCATTCTTTACTCGAGCATTTAATTTGTGCCCTCTTTGTTTTTATTAAAAGCGATCCGCATTTTGGGCATTTTTCTCCGGTGGGCTTGTCCCATAGAGCGAAGTCGCATTTGGGAAACTGGTTGCAGCCGTAGAAAATTTTCCTTTTTTTGGTTCTTTTTTCAACAATTTCTCCTTTTTTGCATTTGGGACACTTTATGCCCAAAACATTTTCTTCCAAGGACTCGGTGTATCTGCATTTTGGGAAGCGCGAGCAGGCATAAAATTTGCCGTATTTTCCGAGGCGAATTAAAAGAGGAGCTTGGCATTTCGGACAAGTTTTTTCGGTTGGTTTTTCGGTAATGTCTTTTTTGGAGACCTCTTCGTATTTTTGTTTCAGGTTTTTTTCAAATGGCTGGTAAAAATCTTTTACTATTCCCGTCCATTTTTTTTGGCCGGCGGCGATTTTATCCAGATTTTCCTCCATTTTAGCGGTAAAGCCGATATCAACGATTTCCGGAAAATGAGCCTTCAAAAGATCATTAACCACCAGGCCGATTTCGGTTGGCCGGAATCTTCTTTGTTCATCCTTTTCAATATAATTTTTTTCCTGAATATTGGACAAAATTGGAGCGTAAGTTGAAGGTCTGCCAATTCCGTTTTCTTCCAAGGCCTTAATTAAAGTTGCTTCGTTGTATCGAGGAAGAGGCTGAGTAAAATGCTGAGAAGGAAGCAGCTTTATTAATTCTAAAATTTCATTTATTTCCAGTGCCGGCAATTCATTTTCTTCGTATTTTAGAGGATAAACCTTTAAAAATCCATCAAATTTCAAAACTTGGCCGCTAGTCCGAAAGATGTAATTCTTAGCAGAAATATCAACTACCGTTGAATTAAATATAGCTTGACTCATTTGGCAGGCAATAAATCTTCGCCAGATAAGGTCATATAGTTTGATTTGGTTATTATCCAGCTTATCCTTGTCCGCCGAAGCTTTAGCGAAGGCGGAGGGCGTTTTATCGGGATAAGCGGGCCTGATTGCTTCATGGGCTTCTTGAGCTCCTTTGGTCTTTGTTTTGTATTTTCTTAAAAATCCCGGCCAATATTTCTCCCCATAGTTTTTAATAATAAATTTTTTAGCCGAAAAAAGCGATAAGTCGCTCAAATTCAAAGAATCGGTTCGATGATAAGTGCAATTGTGGGAAATAATTCCATTTGCAATAAAGGTATTAGTGGAAGTGGTTACATCATAAACATAGGGTTTTTTGTAATTAGTTGATTTTACTTTTGTTATTTTTTTCCAAATTATGGGAGAAGTGCTTAATCTCCTAAAAAGTTGCTCTTTTGTATCAATAAATGTTGCAATTTTTTCTAAAACAGGTTTTTGAATAAACGGAAGCCTAGTATGGGTGGAGTCTACTTTTCCAAAATAATTAAATAAATCTATATCTACTAGTTTAGATAGTTTTTGTTTTGGCAGGCCCTTTTCATTAAGTAAATTCTTTAGCAAAGAATTAATTTCTGGAATTTTTTGGCACTGACTGATTACTCGGTTTTCATAAAGGTGATGATACTTTTGGTAGAATTTCTCCCATCTTTCTTTTTTGATTATTAAATAAGGGGCAATCTGTTCTTTAAATTTTGGAATTCCATTCGTTGTTAATCGAAGCCAGAAAACTTTAGTTCGTTTATCCAGATGTTTCGAGCTATTTATTCCAAAAGTTTTTAATAGTAAACGTAATTTATCGATGAATAATTCTGATTTTGAACTATAAGATACTTGAATACTATTTGCAGTTGGATTTGGATGTTTATTAATGCATCCATCACTGTCCCATAATCCTGCAATATAAGCTCCGAGTGTTTCGTCTGGTTGGGAAAGTAAAATATTTGGAATATCAATTCGAGAACATTTATTTCCTGATGGACAGCCAAGTTGTTGAAATAAATGGTAAAGAAAAGTTGAATTAATTAAAGCCTGGGATTTTTTTGTATCGAAGCGATTAAATTCTTCTCCTAAAATTTCACCAACTAATTTGTTTAAATTATCTAATATAAACAGAGATTTAGATTTAATCGCTAACCGTATTTTAGGTTCCAAGGAGGGCAAATGGCCATCTCCTATTGCAAAACCAAGCAAGTAAGCTAATTTTTTAGAAAAATAGAAAGGTATTTTATGGAATTTTGAATTGCCAACGTCTGGTTTTATTCTAATACCACGATAATATCGCTCTATTTTTTTTATCGGCACTCTTTTTTCTTTCCATAATCTTTCAATTACATGGTAGGGGATAGATTCTTTCTTCTTTTTTCGTCGAATGAAGGGGGAAAATTGGGGAGAGAATTTAAATATAATCCTTTCTTGAATTGATTTTGGGAAACATTGGATGAGTTCAATAAGATGAGAAGGGATTTTCCTGCGGACTACCGGAATTGTCTCTAAAGCCGCGATATAATCACCCTTTTTTATACTTTCTCCTTTAACCCAGGTTGGATAGCCGTTACGCATTATCATGAGGGGATGGTCAGGTGTTATTGAAAGTTTTTCATGGTCATCAGTTTCAATGGTAATTATTTTACTAGGAGCTTTTATCTTCCAGAGTTTTTTGATCCTAGCTATTTCTGGTTTTAGTGTCGCTTCATTAATACCAATTAATGCTTCACTTGAGTTTTCTAAATCTTTTATTCTATAAATCTCTCCTTTCCTGGTTATGACTAAAGAATTCTCATCGACACATAAACCTCTTTCATAAAGTTGCTGGGCTATTCCCATTGTCAGTTTGGCCGGAAATTTAAATTTCTGCCAGGCAGTTTGCTGTAAAGTGCTGGTGGTAAATGGCGGCAGGGGATTTCTTTTTATTTCTTTTTTTTCAATATTTATTACTTTGTATACGCAAGCTTCCGAAGGAAGCGCAGCCTGGAGATAAGAGGAAGTCTCATCGACTTCAGCTCCCTTTAAATCTTTGACAATTTTGTCCGCCTCTTTTTTTGTTTTAATTTCTAATTTTGGAATCGTTTTTCCATCTTTTTTAATCAAAATCGCTTCAATCATTTTTTTAAACTTGGCGATAATTTGCCAATATTCTTGAGGTGTAAATTTTTGTATTTCTCTTTCTCGTTCAGCCACTAATCTTACTGCTATTGATTGAACTCTTCCGGCCGACAAACCTCTGGCTACTTTTTTCCACAAAAAGGGAGAAAGTTTATAACCAACCAACCTGTCTAAAATTCTCCTTGCTTGTTGGGCATTGACCAGCTTCATATTGATTTTTCTCGGTTTCTTCAGAGCTTCTTTTATGGCTCTTTCGGTAATTTCGTGAAAAACAATCCTCTGATAAGGTTTTTCACCATTTAAATTAAGGACTTGAGAGAGATGCCAGGCAATTGCTTCGCCCTCTCGGTCCTCGTCGGTAGCCAGAATTGTCAATTGGGATTTCTGGGCTTCGCTTTTTAATAAATTAATAACCTTTCTTGATTTTGTCGGGATGACATATTTCGGCTCAAAATCATTTTCAGTATCAACGCCTAAATTTCCTTTGGGCAAGTCGCGAATATGACCATAGGAAGATTGAACCAGATACTTCTTGCCCAAGAAGCTCTGCAGAGTTTTAGATTTTACGGGGCTTTCAACGATAATAAGATTCATAGTTTAAATTTTTCATTTAGTCCATCTGGACGTATATGTTACTGCCTAAATTTTTAACTTTGCCATCAATTTCCATTAAGCTTAAAGTTGAGGAAACAAATTGGGGAGAAAGTTTTGTTTTTTCTATAATTTTATCAATAGGTAACCCCCCTTCTTTCAAAGCGTCCAAAATTCTCTCGGCATTTTCAGTTTCTCCTTTTAATTTTTCGGCAAAGATTTTTTTGGGCAAAGATAAATTTAATTCTTTTAAAATATCATCCGCTCTCTCAACTAATTTTGCTCCCTTTTTAATTAAAAGATGAGGACCTTTTGAATTTAAGGAATACAAAGGTCCCGGCGTAGCAAAAACTTTTCTTTTTTGACTCCAAGCGCAGGATGCCGTGATTAAAGCACCTGATTTTAATTTAGCTTCAACAACCAAAACTCCTAAACTCATTCCGGAAATTATTCTATTTCTTTCCGGAAAATTTTGCTTTTTGCCCCAGGTGCCAATCGGGTATTCAGAAATCAGGCAGCCATTATTTTCTAAAATTTTTCTGGCTAATTTCAAATTTTCTTTTGGATAAATACTTTTTTCATCAAGACCGGTTCCCAAAACCGCAATTGTTCGTCCTTTTCCTTCTAAAGCACCCTGATGACTCAGTGTATCAATTCCTCTGGCCATTCCACTGACAATGGTAATTCCCTCTTGAGCGAGCTCTCGAGCAATTGAAAAAGCAATTTCTTTCCCGTAATCTGAACAGCGCCGCGTGCCAACAATGGCAAAACAGGTTTCATCTTTTAGAAGCTTTCCTTTGAAATAAAGAACTTTTGGGGGATTAGGAATTTTTTTCAAAAGTTTTGGATAATTTTCATTTTCAATTTTTAAGGTTTTTATCTCCATAAAATAGTTGCCGGTTTTGTTCGTTTAAACTATTTCTTTTAATTAAATTATTTTACCACGTTTTTTAACCTTTCAATTACTTCAGATAAAATTTGGCAGTAAAGATTTAGCCCGATTTTATTTATGTTTCCTGATTGTTCTTTTCCTAAGATATTTCCGGCTCCTCGAATTTCCAAATCTTGAAGCGAAATACGATAACCAGAACCTAATTCAGTTGCTTCCTTTAAAGCTTTGAGTCGTTTTCTGGCTAAAGGAGCTAAGCTCCTTTTGGGATAGAAAAAATAGGCGAAACTTTGAATATAACTTCTTCCTATTCTTCCTCTTATTTGATAAGCCTGACTCAGCCCCAGTTTTGTAGCATTATCAACAATTAAAGTATTTACCTTCGGCAGGTCTAAACCATTTTCGATAATTGTTGTTGCTAAGAGAAGATTGAATTTTCCTTTTTGAAAATCTTCCATTGTTTTGACCATATCAGTTTCTTTTAATCTCCCGTGTAAAATCTCAATCCGGGAGCCGGTTTCCAATCCCTCTAAAAATTTCTTAAAGTTCCTGATTGTTTCAATTCGGTTATGTAAAAAATAAATCTGACCCCCTCTTTTAATTTCAGATTCTATTGCTTTTTCAATAATATTTTTTTTGAAAGGTAAAACAAAAGTTTTAATTGCCCTTCTTCCTTCAGGTGGGGTTTGAATCAAGCTTATGTCTTTCAGAGAACTTAAAGCCATATACAAAGTTCTGGGGATAGGGGTGGCTGAAAGAGAGAGAACATCAATTTCCGGTTTTATTTTTCTTAATTTTTCTTTTTGTCTTACGCCAAATTTTTGCTCATCGTCAATAATTAAGAGTCCAAGATTTTTAAAATTAACATCTTTTCCCAGAATTCGGTGAGTGCCGATTAAAATATCAATTTTTCCTTTCTCTAAATCTTCAAGGATTTTTCTTTGAGCGCTTCTTTTCTTCAACCTTGAGAGAAATTCAACTCGGAGAGGAATCTTTTTTAATCTCTCTTTGAAAGTTTGGAAATGTTGGGAAGCTAAAATCGTTGTTGGACAAATCATAGCTACCTCGTTTCCATTTTCTGCTGCCTGAACTGCTGCTCTTAAAGCAATCTCGGTTTTTCCAAAACCGACATCGCCACAGATAATTCTATCCATCGGCTTTGTCTTTGCCATGTCTTTTTTGATATCTTTTAAAGCTTCAATCTGGTCCGGGGTCAAAGAATAGGGGAAAGTTGAATCTAAAGTTTCGCTGATTTCCTTTCCGTTATAAGGAGGTCTTTCGGCTATTTCTTTCTCAGCAAAAATAGTCAAAAGTTCTCTGGCAAACGTCTCGGCCTCTTCTTTTATTTTTCTTTTTGTTCTTTGCCACAAAGAACTTCCTAATCTTGAAACTTGAGGATTTTGGAAGCCGATATATCTTGTTAATTTTCTTTCCAGGCCAAGAGGTACATACAGTTTATCGCCTTGAGCATATTCCAAAAGATAATATTTTTTCTGACGCGGTAATTTCTGACTCGACAAAATCCCTAAAAACTTCCCGATGCCATGGTCTAAATGAGCCAAATAATCTCCAGTTTTGAGATTTTTTAAATCAGAAAAAAGTTTTTGGGACTTTAATTTCTTTTTTAAAATTTCTTTTTCTTTCTCTGTATCTTCAATTTCAATTCCTGATCTCTCAATATTTTCAATTTTGTTTCCCAAGAAATCGAACCGGAGAGCAAACTTTAAATTAATCGGGAAAACATCAATCACTCCTCCTTTTTGAGAGAACTCCCCTGGAGAGGAAACCTTAAAAACTTTTTCATAGCCCAACTCGTCTAATTTTCTCAAAAATTCCGAAAGATTTATTTTTTGGTCTCTTTCTAAAAATAAGGTATTTTCCTGCCAGAATGTCTGGGTTTTCCTTATTTTTAAAATCCTGGATAAATTTTCTTCGTACCAAAAATGACCCCTTTCCAAAAAATAGGGGGTAATGCTGCAAATTAAAACTTTGTCTATGGATTCATCACCCCTTGACATTTTAATTATTTTATATTATAATACACTACACTATCTTAGATAATTTGTCAAAGAACTTTTATAACAAATTTCCCAAGGATTTTCTCTAACCAAAAGGAGGTAAGATATGTCAGAAAGAATCTTGAAAGAATTGGTTGGTATTCAACTTCCTCCGGGATTTCACCTTGAGGAGGAAGAAGATTTTCTTTTCCTTTTCTTTGAAGGAAAGAAGATCGCCAATTTCAGCTCTTCGGGACCTAATCCCGATGAGATAAAAGCAGAAGCTGAAAGATATCTGAAAAAGACTGGAGGAAAGTGAGAAAAATAGAGTCGGGGTGAAAAGATTTCACTCGCCCCGACTTTTTTATTAATGCGAGCGAGGGAAAAATGAAAGTTTACTTTCATTTTAATCGAGCGACGCATTAATATAGTAAATGAGGAAGTCCTCCTCCTCCTCTATTTCCCGATTACCTGCTCCTTTTCTTTTTTCAATCAGATGTTAAATTCTGCCATTGTTTTCTCTGAACCTTGGATCAAAATGATTTTTAAAGCTTGGGAAGCTTTTTTGATAACTTCTTTGAGAATTTTTTCTTCTTCTCTATTGAATTCTTGGAGAACAAACCAGCGCACAAAATCTTTTTGTGCGCGGTCGAGCACATAAGGTATGTGCTCTGATTTTTCTAGATTTTTTGATTTACCCCCTTTTGGTTGTATTCCGACTCTTACTCTGATAAAATTTTTTGTTGTTAATGTTTTGATTATTGATTCCACTCCTTTGTGGCCGGCTGAACCCCGAGCCTTTGAAATCCTAATTTTTCCCAAAGGCAAATCAATATCATCATGTATGACAATTAAACTTGAAACTGGAAACCTGCCTGCCTTATGAGCAGGCAGGAAACTTGAAATTAATTTTTTTACTGTTTTGCCAGATTCATTCATAAATGTCTGGGGTTTGGCGAGAATTATTTTTTTTTCGTTATTAAAAACATCCCCAGAAATTAAGGCGTTGAATTTTTTAGACAACTTAAATTTAGGAAAGTCATTCCTTTTCCTGAATTCATCAATAACTAAAAAGCCGATATTATGCCGCGTATTTTGATATTTTTTACCGGGATTACCCAGTCCGACAATTAAAAACATATATTTAATTATATTGGAATTTCAATTCATTGAAATTACGATATAATCACAGAGGGGGTCGGGTCAAGTCGCGAGGCGTGCCTGCGACAGCAGGACGCCCCGACTGAGGATTGGATATCTCCCCGCGTAGGAAAACAGTGAACGAGCGAAGCGAGTGAGCGTTAGAAACCGAAGATTTCTAAAAAATAGTTCACAAGTGAAGCGAGTAACTATTTAATTATAACTCTTTGTTGCAAATATAAAAAATTTTGTTATCATATAAATATGAATATAAAAGGAACATTATTATTTTTTGGAGAGGTATTAAAAATTGTGGTTTTAGCTTTGGTTATTGTGGTACCTATTCGTTATTTTATTTTTCAACCATTTATTGTTAAAGGCATTTCCATGGAGCCAACTTTCCACAACGGTGACTACTTGATTATTGATGAATTTACTTATTATTTTAGAGAACCTCAAAGAGGGGAGGTGCTTGTTTTCCGCTATCCCAATAACCCGTCTGAAAAATTTATTAAAAGAATTATCGGATTGCCTGGAGAAAAAGTCATCTTAGAAACTAATCAGATAACGATTATTGATAAATTTAGTAAGAAAACGGTTTTAGATGAGTCAGCTTATATTGAGTCTCAAACTCTTTTAACTAAAAAAGAGTTTCAATTGGCAGAAGATGAGTACTTTGTCTTGGGTGATAATCGCTCTCATTCTTTTGATTCCAGAAACTGGGGGAGTTTGCCAAGAGAATATATTATTGGCAAGGTAGTTCTCCGTGCTTTCCCGCCGACTGCCATGGCTTATTTCCAAGCCCCAAGTTATTAGTTAAAAATATGATAAAATTTCAATCGCCAACCGGCATGAGAGACATTCTTGATACTGAGATAAAATATTTTCAAAAGATTGAGAAAGTTTGCCAAGAAACAGCCGATTTCTACGATTTCAAGAAAATCGAAACTCCGATTTTAGAAGCGAGTTCTCTCTTTGAAAAAGGAACCGGTCAAAGCACCGATATTGTTCAGAAGCAGATGTTTATTTTAAGAACCAAAGGTGGAGATCTTTTAACTTTGAGACCAGATGGCACTCCTTCGGTTGTTAGAGCTTATCTTGAACAGGGGATGGAAAGTCTGGCCAAACCGGTAAAACTTTGGTATGCCGGTCCTTTTTTTAGATACGAGAGACCACAGGCCGGCAGATATCGTCAGTTTTATCAAGCAGGATTTGAAGTTTTAGGCAGCGATTCCTGGATTACCGATGCTCAAATTATTCAAATATTTTATAATATTTTAAAAAATCTCGGTTTGAAAAACTTAATTGTTGAAGTCAACAGTATCGGCGATTCCCAATGCCGACCTTATTATAAGAAAGTTTTGGTTAATTATTTAAAACCCTTAAGGAATTCTCTTTGTTCGGATTGCAAGAGAAGATTAAGAGAGAATCCTTTAAGGATTTTAGACTGCAAAGATGAAAAATGCCAGAGAATTATTAAAAAAGGAGCTCCCCAATTTCTCGATCACGTCTGTAAAGATTGCAGTAATCATTTTAAAAATGTCTTGGAGACTTTGGAAGAATTGGAAATACCTTATAAATTGAATCCTTATTTAGTTCGGGGATTAGATTATTACACCAGAACCGTTTTTGAATTTTTTCACGAGTCAGAAGAAGGAAAATCACAGATTGCCGTAGTGGCTGGAGGAAGATATGATGATTTGGTTAAATTATTAGGAGGAAAACCAACGCCGGCTTGCGGAGGAGCCTTAGGTTTAGAAAGGGTAGTGAATTTAATAAAAAAAGAAAGTAAAAAAATTTCTAAGCCCTCTCCAACTAAAATTTTCTTAGCTCAAGTTGGAACTCTCGCCAAAAGAAAAGCCCTAAAGCTTTTTGAGGAATTTTTGAAAGAGAAAATTAAAGTTGGGGAAAGTTTAAATAAAGACTCTCTTTCTTTACAATTGAAGATAGCGGATAAAATGAATGTAAAATACGTTCTAATTTTAGGCCAAAAGGAAGCTCTGGAGGGGAAAATAATTGTCCGGGATATGAAGCAAGGTTCTCAAAGAACGGTAGCTATGGAAAAGGTGATTGGAGAAATGAAAAGGAAAATAAAAAAATAATAATGATATAAATGACAACTTGTCTTTTTTGTAAAATTATCAATAAAGAAATACCATCAGAAATAGTTTACGAAGATAATAAAGTTTTAGTCTTTAAAGATATAAATCCCAAAGCTCCCATTCATCTTTTAGTTGTGCCAAAAGAACATATATCTTCGATAAAAGATGCGGGTTCTGAGAACATAGTCAGCGATTTAATTTCGAGAGTAAAAAAAATTACTAAAGAAAAAAGAATTCCTGGTTATAAGTTAGTGTTTAATGTTGGTAAAGAAGGAGGACAGATAGTGGAGCATTTACATTTGCATCTTTTAGCCGGTAAACCGGTAGAACTTCCTTAAAGATCTTTCTTGTTACCACTATGCCTTTAAAAGTTAGAAAACAACTTAAAGAAACATCTCAAAGTTTAGCTTACCGCTTTTCTCAGAAACTGAGAAAGAGTAGAATTTTATTTGAAGTCAGAAAAAAAAGATTTAAAATTAAAGGGAAAAGCCGTCAATTGGTTAAAAGATCAGCCCTGAGGAGAGAGCAAAAAAAGAAAGAATATGGAGAATTAAAAAAATTGGGCAGGCTATGATTGAGATAAATAATTTAACTGCGATTGAAATTAATCAAGATTTTGTAAAAAAGGTTGTGGAAGGGGTTTTGAAAAAAGAGAAAAAAGAGGGGAATGTTTCCATAGCTTTTATCGGTCCGGGAAGAATGAAAAAATTAAACAAAAAATACCGAAGGAAAAACCGAATCACCGATATTTTATCTTTTCCAGAACTTGAGCTTTCTTTTGAAAAATTTTTTAAAGAAAAATTAAAAAAAACAGAAAATCTTGGAGAAATTGTCATCTGTCTTAGAGCTGTCAAAAAATCCGCCCGTCAATTAAATATCCCTTTTGAAACGGAACTGAAGCGAGTTTTGATTCACGGCATCTTACATCTCTTGGGATATAGGGACGAGAAATCGGAAAAAGAAGCAAAAAAAATGGAAGAAAAAGAAGAATACTACCTAAAATTTCTAAATTTCTAAATTGTTTTATGGCTAAATCAACCATCCTTACTGCCTTGGATATAGGGACAAACTCAATCAAATTTTTGGTTGGTCAAAAAAAACAAAATTTTGAGGAAATTAGTATTTTTGCCAAAGGCGAAATTCCCCATTCAGTTGGGGTCAGAAAAGGGGAGGTTTACGATTTCAGGAAGGTAGGGGAAAATTTAGCAAGTTTAAAAGATAAAATTCAAAAATCAAAAAAGATTAAAATCAGAAAGGTGATTGTTAATATCGGCGGCTCTCATCTTTTCAGCGTTCGGAGCGGTGGGTTAGTTTCGGTTTCTCGAGCCGACCAAAAAATTTCTCAAGAAGATATTGACCGAGTTTTACAAGCTGCCCAGGCAGTTAATTTACCTTCAAATAAAGAAATTTTAGAGGTAGTGCCTCAAGAATTTATAGTTGACGGGGAAAGAGGAATAAAAAATCCTTTAGGCTTGGAAGGAATTCGCTTAGAAGCAAAAGTTAGTTTAGTTTGCTCTTTTTCTCCGGTTTTAGAAAATTTGGAAAAAGCGCTTTTCGAAGCGGGACTTGAAGTCCAAGAAATTATCCCCTCGCCCTTAGCTTCTTCTCGGGCAGTCTTGAGTCCTACTCAGAAGGAATTAGGAGTAGCCGCCGTTGATATGGGTGGGGGAACTACTTCTCTTTCTGTTTTTGCAGAAGGGAATTTAATAGATTTTGCGATTTTTCCGATAGGAAGCTCGAATATTACCAATGACATTGCCATCGGTTTAAGAACCGAGATAGCGACAGCTGAGAGAATAAAAAAAGAATTTGGTTCTTTTGAGTTCTCTTCTAAGAAAGAAAAGACTAAAAAAGGAAAGATTGAAATTCCGGAAAAAGAAATTTCTTTCCCCTCAAGCTTTTTAAGAAATATCATAAAATCACGGGTTTCAGAAACATTCTCTGAAGTAGCCAAGAATTTAAAGAAAATTTCCAAAGAGACAATCTTACCAAGCGGAGTCATCTTAACCGGCGGAGGGGCTTCTTTGCCGGGTTTGGTAGAATTTGCCAAGCAAAAATTTGAACTTCCCTGTTATCTATCCGGGCCAAAAGGAATCGGTGAAGTGGAGGAACCAAGCTTTTCCTGTTGCGCAGGGCTTTTACTTTCCGGTTTCGATTTTCAGGAAGAAGATGGAGGAGGAGAAGATTTGGGTTCGAAATTTAAAAAAATTCTTAAGATATTCCTACCTTAGAATATGTTTAAGCCAAAAATAAAAGTAATCGGAATTGGTGGAGCGGGTTGTAATACAATTTCTCGAATAGCTTCGAATTCTTTAAAGGGGATTGAATTTTTTAGTGTCAATACTGATGCTCAAGCTTTAAGGAATAATTTTTCCCCAAATAAAATCTTAATAGGAGAGAAAATAACCGGCGGTTTAGGAACAGGAATGGATTGGAAATTAGGACTGAGAGCAGTCAGAGAAAGTGAAGAAAATTTAAAAGAAGTCTTAAAAGGAGCAGAAATCGTTTTTTTGACTTGCGGACTCGGAGGGGGCTCCGGAACTCCGGCTGTTTCTGTTTTAGGAGAAATATCTAAAAGGATGGGAATTTTAACTTTAGCTGTAGTTACCCTTCCCTTTTCTTTTGAAGGAGATTTAAGACGGAGAGTAGCTAAATTGGGATTGGAAAATCTTAAAAAAAACGTTGATGCTTTTTTAACTATTCCTAATGACCGAGTTTTAAAGATTTCTGGCAAGACCACTTCAGTTGAAGAAGCTTTTTTGAAGGTTGATAAAATTTTAGTCGAGGCTTTAGAAGGAGTTTTTAATTTACTCTCTTTATCGGGAATTATCAGTATTGACTTCGCTGATCTGGAAGAAATATTAAAGAATTCGGGAAAGGTCTTGCTGGGAATAGGGAAAGCCGAAGGAGTCGGGAGAGCTCTTTCAGCTGCGAGCCGAGCTTTACGGTCTCCCTTGCTTGATTTTTTACCTAAAAAAGCAAAAGGAATTTTATTTGCGGTAAGCGGCAGGGACGTTGCTTTATTTGAGGTAAATTTAATAGCTAACTTTATCAAAAAGATTGCTGACCAAAAAACAAAAATAATTTTTGGTGTCTCCGAAGACAGAACTCTTAAAAAAGGGGAGATTAAAGTAAATCTGATTGCTACCGGGGTTGAATAAAACTGTTTTTGAACAAATGGTTCTTTTGCTCCTTTAATTTGAAACCATTTTTTTATTTGATACAATAGCATAATTTGATAAAATAATATAATATTTTTCAAAGATGAAAAATAAAATTGAAAAAATTAGAAAAAGAGATGGTGTTTTAGCTGATTTTGACCAAACCAGGATTACCCAGGCTATTTTTAAAGCTTTAACAGTCAGCGGGCAGGGAGATGGTAAACTGTCTAAAAAACTTTCTGATAAAGTGGTGGAAATTTTAAACCGGAGATTTAAAGAAGCTGAAATACCAACCGTAGAACAGGTTCAAGATATCGTTGAAGAAGTTTTAATCTTAGAAGAGTTGGTCAAAGCAGCCAGAGCTTATATTATATATAGAGAACAGAGAAGGAAGATAAGAGAGGCAGTCCTGGCTTCGGAAGAGGCGGTAGATAGGGTTGATCAGTATTTGGGGAAATTAGATTGGGAAGTTCAAGAGAATGCTAATATGACTTTCTCTTTACAGGGATTAAACCATTACGGCACTTCTTATATTGTCAAGAAGTATTGGTTAAATAAAATTTATACTCAAGAAATAAGAGAAGCTAACGAAGCCGGGGATTTCCATATTCATAATTTGGACACTCTAGCAACTTACTGTGCCGGCTGGGATTTATATGATCTTCTCTTAAAAGGTTTTAGAGGAGTTCCGGGGAAAATTGAAGCCGGACCGGCAAAACATTTCCGCGCTGTTTTGGGACAAACAGTTAATTTTCTTTACACTCTTCAAGGAGAGACGGCTGGAGCTGTTGCTTTTTCTAATTTTGATACGCTACTCGCACCTTTCATTCGTTACGATAATTTGGATTATTACCAAACAAAACAAGCTCTTCAGGAATTTTTGTACAATATGGCAATTCCGACCAGGGTCGGTTTCCAATGTCCTTTTTCCAATATTACTTTAGACCTCAGACCTTCTTCGGTCTTTGCTTCCCAGCCCGTAATCATAGGAGGTCAACCTCAGAAAGAAACCTATGGCGAGTTTGCCCACGAGATGAAAATGTTTGACCAAGCTTTGTATGAAGTAATGCTTGGAGGAGATAAATTTGGGAGGCCATTTCATTTCCCCATTCCGACTATTAATATAACGAAAGATTTCCCTTGGGACGATTCGGCCTTTAACTTTCTTTTTGAAGCAACGGCAAAATACGGCACCAATTATTTTGCCAACTATATCAATTCAGAAATGAAACCGGAAGATGTAAGGTCGATGTGTCCGTTAGATGGAAAAGAAAAAGTCTTAATTAAATCTAAAAGAGGAAGGAAATTGGAGTATTCTAGTATTAGATATATTTACGAAGGAAATGCCAAAGAAAACAAATATGAGATTTATAGCGATGGACAGTTTGTTAAAGGTAGATTTAATAGTTTTCCAAACCAAAAAATGATTAAAGTTACCCTCCAAAATGGGCATGAAATTAGAATGAGCGAAGAACATTTAAATTATGTGATGGAAAATCCTAATAGTGAAATTAAGGAGTTAAAAGGAAAAGAACTGAAAAAGGGTATCTACCTTCCTTATTCGTTGAATATCTATCCGGGGGAGGGCGGTAATAAAGATTTAGGATACTTTGTTGGGGCCTATGCTGGCGATGGTTCATTTAATGGAGAAACAACAGTTATTTTCTCTTTAGAAAATGAGAAGAAAAAAGAGGTGATAAGAAAAATAAAAGATATTGCCGAGAAATATTTTGGGGTTCATTGCACAACAAGGGAGGATCCAGATACTAAATTATTCACTTTAAAAGTTCACTCCCAGGCAGCAGTAGGTTTATGTAAAGATTTTGTAAATGGTAAGAAAAGAGATAAATACTATAAAGCAAGGATATTTGGCACAAGTGTTGATTTTAGAAAAGGAGTTTTAGAAGGTCATTACGCAACAGATGGAGGAAATAGAAATAGAATTTATACCTCATCTAAAAAGATGGTTGAAACATTAAATATGTTGGCTGTGACTTTAGGCACGGTTACTAGTGTTTATAAAGATGACCGAGAAGGAAGATTAGGAAAAGAGGCGAATTATGCGGTTCGAACTTATCAATTTGATAATGATAAATATGGAGATTTTTGGTTTAAACACCAAAATAAAATATGGATGCAGATTAAGAACATTGAAAAAATTAATAACAGTGAAGCCTATTGTTTTGAAGTTGAAAATGGAGAACCAATATTCACTGTGGGCACTACTGGAGTTTTAACTCATAATTGCCGGCTTCGGCTCGATTTGAAAGAACTTCACAATCGAGGCGGCGGAGGATTGTTTGGTTCCGGAAGTTTAACTGGCAGTATCGGTGTCGTCACTGTTAATCTGCCCAGAATTGGTTATCTTTCAAAAACAAAAAGAGAATTCTTTGAGAGATTAGGGAGGGTAATGGATTTGGCTCAAGAATCTTTAGAAATAAAAAGAAAAACAATAGAGAATTTCATTGGAAAGGGCTTATATCCTTACTCAAGATTTTATTTGGCTGGTGTGAAAAAAATGAGGGATGCTTATTATGCTAATCATTTTTCAACCATTGGTTTGGTCGGGATGAACGAAGCTCTTTTGAATTTTCTTGGAGAAAATATCGGCTCTCCAAAAGGGAAAAAATTTACTCTGGAAGTTATGGACTTTATGAGAGAAAAATTAATTAAATACCAAGAGGAAACCGGCAATATTTACAATTTGGAAGCTACCCCGGCCGAATCAACTGCTTATCGTTTGGCTTTAAGCGATAAAGAAAAATATCCGGATATTGTGGCAGCTGGAACTAAAGAAAATCCCTATTACACAAACTCAACCCAACTGCCGGTGAACTTTACCGACGATATTTTTGAAGCCTTAAATCTTCAAGATGAAATTCAATGCAAATACACAGGAGGTAGTGTTTTACACCTCTTTCTGGGAGAGAGGGTTTCTGAGATAGAAACAGCCAAACGGCTGATTAAAAAAGTTTTTGAGAGATTTCATTTACCTTATATTACTTTGACTCCGACTTTCTCAATCTGTCCGACTCACGGCTATTTAATAGGCGAACACTGGAACTGTCCAAAATGTACTATCAAACAACCCTGTGAAGTTTATTCCCGGGTGGTTGGCTACTACAGACCCGTCCAGCAGTTTAATGTGGGGAAACAAGAAGAATTTAGAGAAAGAAAAGAATTCGAAATAAGAACATAATTTAAATCTATCTATGATGGAAATTGGCGGTCTCCAAAAATTAACTTTAATTGACTTTCCCGGCAGGATAGCTTGTACGGTTTTTTTAAGAAATTGTAATTATCGTTGTCCTTTCTGTTATAACCCCGACCTTGTTCTGCCGGAAGTGATTAAAGAACATTTGCCGATTCCAGAAAAAGATTTTTTTCAATTTTTAAAAGAGAAAAAAGGATGGCTGGAAGGCGTCTGTATCGGGGGAGGGGAACCAACTTTGAATCAAGATTTGCCGGGGTTCTGTAAGACCATCAAAAAGTCAGGTTATCAAATAAAAATTGACACCAACGGTTCCAATCCCGAAATGTTGAAAAATTTAATTGATAAAAAGTTAGTCGATTATATTGCCATGGATATTAAAGCGCCCAAAGAGAAATATCCTAAAGTTGTTGGTTTTAAAGACTGCTCTAAATATTATCTTTTAAGTAAAATAGAAGATAGCGTCAATATACTAAAAGAAAACAAAGTAGATTACGAGTTTCGAACGACCGTCGTCCCTAAATTATTAACAAAAAACGATGTTTTGAAAATTGTTCACTGGCTTAAGCCGGCTAAGAAATATGTTTTACAAAATTTCCGAGCAGAAAAAACCATTGACTCAAAATTTGAAAAAATTAAACCTTATTCAGAAGAATTTCTCTTTTCCCTTCGAGAAACAATTTCTCCATTTTTTGATATTTGCCAGGTCCGGTAAAGCGTTTGGTCGGTCGCTAACAATTTCTAACATGTTTCCTTTATACTCACAAGTTAGAATCCCAGGAAAAAAATCTTGGGTTATTTTATTTTTAATCGGTTTAAATATTTTTTTATTTTTCATTTCTTTACCCAATCTTGAAAAATTTATCCAAGATTACGGTTTGATTCCCAAAAGAATTTTTCAGGGAGAAGCCACTTTTACCCTATTCAGTTCTATGTTTTTCCATGGTAGCTTCGGGCATCTTTTGGGTAATATGTGGTTTTTATGGGTTTTTGGTAACAATCTTGAAAAAAGATTGGGGAAGTTTAAATTCTTAGCTTTTTACCTTCTCACCGGTCTTTTCTCCGCCTTGGTTTATTTAATTTTAGCTTCTAAGAATTCTATTCCAGCCATTGGAGCTTCAGGGGCTATCTCCGGAGTTTTAGGAGGATATCTTGTTCTTTTCTCAAGGCATAAAATTGTCAGTTTGGTTCCTATTTTCTTTTTTATCCACTTGATTGCTGTTCCTGCTTTAATTTTTATTGGTATTTGGTTTTTGTATCAACTTTTATATATCGGCACAGAGACTGCCGTAGCTTATTGGGCTCATATTGCCGGCTTTCTGGCCGGAATCCTTTTAATAAAATTGTTTAGTAGACCCCAGAGAGAATATTATCTTTTTTAAATTAGTAACAAATCACTGCGATCGCATCAAATTGTTATAAAGTAATCCTCCAGCAAGGAGATAATTATGAGCCCGGCTAAAGTTTTGTTATATTTTTTGCTCTTTTTTATCGGAGGAATTTTTAGTTCCTCTTTTTTAAATATTCCCAAATTGATAATTTATGAGCTTTTTCTTTTAGGCATTCTTTATAGTCTTGTTTTCTTCAAAGAGAAAACAATTGTTGTTTTTGGGATTTGTTTAATAGTTTTTGGTTTTGGCGTTTTGAGAACAGAAATGGTGAAACCGACTCTTGCTCTGAGTTCCGAGGAAGGAACTCCAGAAGATGGATATTATAAAATCTCCCAATCTTCTTCAGTGATTGAAGACAAGATTGCTCCCGTAAAATATAAACTAAGAGAGATTATTAATGAAAATCTTTCACCGCCGCATTCTTCAATTCTGGCAGCTCTAACAATAGGAGATAAGAAGTATATTCCAAAAGAGTGGAAAGAAAAGCTTAATTTAAGTGGTGTTCGTCACATCACAGCTGTTTCAGGACTCCACGTGGTTATTATTAGCGGCATCCTGCTCTGGTTGGGGCTGAGAATAGGTTTGTATCGGGGACAAGCATTCTACTTCGCCTTATTTTTCCTTTGGCTGTTTATCGTCATAATTGGATTTCAACCCTCTGCTATCAGAGCGGGTCTGATGGGTTCAATGTTTCTTTTCTGCCAGAGATTAGGACGAAAGACTCTTGCTGATAGAGCATTATTGTTAACAGGAGCCCTGATGCTCCTTTTGGACCCCTTGCTTTTAAGATACGACATTGGTTTTCAATTATCGTTTTTAGCAACTCTGGGCATAATTTATTTAATGCCTTTTTTACATAATTTTTTTGAAAAAATAAAATTGACAAAACTTGGAGAAGTGAGTAATCTTTTAGCCATGACTTTTGCCGCCCAGATTTTTGTCTTACCTATCTTAGTTTATAATTTCGGGCAAATTTCTTTAATTTCACCAATGACCAATATCTTAATTGTTCCCTTACTGCCGTATATTATGACAGCAGGTTTTATTTTTCTAATCGGAGGGCTTCTGTGGTTCCCTCTGGGTTGGATTTTGTCTTTTCCTGTCTGGATTCTATTAACTTATCTTATAAAAATAGTTGATTTGTTTTCCAGATTTTCCTTTTCTTCTATTACCTTCCAGATTTCTTGGCTCCCGCTTCCTCTTTTCTACACTGTTTTAGGTTTTTTCCTTTACTATCTTTCCAAAAAAGAAAAGTTGAAATTGAAATATTAGCTTGAAATTAAAATATTAATTTGGTACAATTTTTTATATGGAATTTAGAGAGATAATAAAATTTTTTAAAAAGGATATTTCAGAAATCTTTGGTTGGCTTCCAGCCAAAAAAGAAGGGGGAAAAGTTCTAAAAAAACAAGAAACCAGTAACTTTTTACTGGTGGGAGTGGTCCTAGTTTTCTTTTTCTTAGGAATTTTTGGAGGCGTTTATTTTAATAACTATATCATTAAGAGTTTGAATATTTTTCTGGAATTGTCTTCTCAAATGGAGACGATTCAGCCTCCCGGCCAAACTCAACTTCCGGGAGAGACAAATCCTTCTTCTTATCTGCCACAAACTACTCAGGAGAAAACCATTATTGAAGTTGTCAAAAAAGCTTCTCCAGCCGTTGTCAGTATTATTATCAGCAAAGAGGTACCGCTTTATGAAACCTATTACGAGAGCCCATTTCCTGGAATGCCTGAATTAAAAGTTCCCCAATATCGCCAGAAAGGAACCCAGAAACAGAAAGTTGGTGGGGGAACCGGTTTTATTATTTCCGAAGACGGTTTGATTTTAACTAACAGACATGTTACTCTTAATAGAGAAGCAGAATATACGGTTGTGGCCAATGATGGAAATATATATGAGGTTGAGGTTTTAGCCCGCGACCCTTTCCAAGATTTGGCAGTTTTAAAAATTAAAAAAGAGAAAGAAACAACAGAAGGCAGTGATTTTTCTCAAAAAAAATTCCCTGTTCTTTCTCTTTCTGACTCTTCGACAATTGAAATCGGTCAGACTGTTATTGCTATCGGCAATGCCTTAGGAGAGTTTCGAAATTCAGTTTCCGTCGGTGTCATTTCGGGACTCGGCAGAACGATTACAGCTGCGGGAGGAGGAATGATAGAGACGTTGGAAGATGTCATTCAAACTGACGCTGCCATCAATCCCGGAAATTCCGGAGGTCCTTTGCTAAATCTCCGAGGTGAAGTTATCGGAGTGAACGTTGCTATTGCCGAAGCCGCTCAAAGTATTGGCTTTGCTATTCCTATCAACAAAGCAAAAAGAGCTATCAGTCAGATTAAAACAATAGGAAAAATTGTCTATCCCTTTTTGGGAGTCAGATATATTTTAATCACTCCTGAAATTCAAGAAGAAAGAAATCTTAAAGTTGATTATGGTGTTTTAATTATTGGAGGAGAGACGATTTCCGAGCCAGCGGTTATACCCGATTCTGCTGCTTACCGCGCCGGACTTCAGGAAGGGGATATAATTTTGAAACTTGACGGAGAAAAAATTACTCCTGAAAATTCTTTAGCCAAACTTATCTTAAAATACAATCCCGGCGATAAAATAAATCTCGAAATTTTAAGAGGAGAAAAAACAATGAAAATTGAAGCTGTTTTAGGAGAAAAAAGCAGCGATTAAATTTATGCCATTTATCCAAGGAGGTGATTTCACCCACAAATCCCAAGAAGCAATGATGGGAGCTCAAAATATTGCCCGGGAGAAAGGTCAACAGCAGATTGACGCTCTCCATCTATTATTTAGCCTTCTCTCTCAGGAGGAGAGTATAGTTTTGACATTGCTTGGCAATTTACAGGTTGATATTGAAGATTTGAAAAGAAAAACAAAGAAAGCTATCGGTCAAATTCCTTTTCTTTCGGGAACTCAGAATATCGGCCAGTTTTATCTTACCCAGGATTTGGCTCAGGTTTTGGAAAAAGCCAGAGAAGAAGCAATGAAAATGGGAGATGAGTTTATTTCAATTGAACATTTGTTTTTAGGATTGCTCGCAGTTAAAACAAGAGCTCAGGATATTCTCAAGAATGCCAGATTTCTTCCCTCGGCTTTGAGAGAATCTTTAGACCGGGAAACTATACTCCGGCAATTAGCTGAAGTCCGGGGCGGGGAAAGAATCCAGGACCCCGAACCGGAGTCAAAATATGAAGTGGTTAAAAAATACGCCAGAAATTTAACCGCCTTCGCTCGGGAAGGAAAATTAGACCCGGTCGTTGGCCGAGAATCAGAAATTAAAAGACTGATGCAGGTTTTATCTCGGAGAACAAAGAACAATCCGGTTTTAATCGGTGAAGCCGGCGTTGGGAAAACTGCCATTGTTGAAGGTCTGGCAAAAAAAATTACTTCTCAAGAAATTCCAGAAAGTTTAAAAGGAAAGGAATTAATAGCTCTTGATTTGGGTTCTTTAGTGGCTGGAACAAAATACAGAGGAGAATTTGAGGCAAGGATTAAGGCTCTTTTGCGGGAATTAAAAAGTTCAAGCGAGAAGTATATTTTGTTTATTGACGAACTTCATACTTTAATTGGAGCAGGAGCTGCCGAAGGAGCGATTGATGCTTCTAATCTTTTGAAACCTGCTTTATCCCGGGGCGAACTTAGAGCTATTGGAGCGACCACTTTGAAAGAATATCAAAAGTATATTGAAAAAGACCCGGCTTTAGAAAGAAGATTTCAACCAATTTATGTTGCCGAACCCTCGGTTGAAGATACTGTTTCTATTTTACAGGGGATAAAAGAAAAATATGAACTTCACCACGGGGTAAAAATTAAAGAGTCTGCTTTAAGAGCCGCTGCCGAATTAAGCAACCGCTACATTACTGACAGATTTTTGCCCGATAAAGCGGTAGATTTAATGGATGAAGCAGCTTCAGCTTTAAAATTGGAAATAGAATCGGAACCTTCAGAGCTTGAGGAATTGAGAAACCAGGTGACTCGACTTGAGATTGAAAAAGAAGCTTTAAAAAAAGAAAAAAACTCTCAAAAAAGAATTAAAATAATTGAGAGGGAATTAGCCGATTTGAAAGAAAGGGCAAAAAACTTAAGAGCTAAATGGAACTCGGAGAAAAACCTGATTCAAGGAATTAAAAATTTAAAAATAGAAATTGATAACATTAACTTTCAGATAGAGAATGCCCAAAGAAAAGTTGATTTACAGAAAGTAGCCGAGTTAAAGTACGGAAAGATTCCTCAATTAAAAAAAGAATTAAATCTGGCGGAAAGGAGACTGAAGAATCTCCAAAAAAAAGACCATCTTTTGAAAGAAGAAGTAACCGAAGAAGATGTGGCTCAGGTTGTTTCCCGCTGGACAGGAATTCCGGTTACCAGATTAATAAAAGGCGAGGCAAAAAAATTGGAGAAGATGGAGGAAATTTTGAAAAATAGAGTCATCGGACAGGATGCGGCAATCAATGCTGTTTCCAATGCTATCCGTCGGGGCAGAGCAGGAATCTCCGAAGAGTCGCGACCGATGGGTGTTTTTCTCTTTTTAGGACCAACTGGCGTCGGTAAAACTGAAACTGCCCGGGTTTTGGCTGATTTTCTCTTCAATACCGAAAAAGCTCTGGTTCAATTGGATATGTCAGAATATATGGAAAAATACAGCGTTTCAAAGATAATAGGGTCGCCGCCCGGTTATGTCGGTTATGAAGAAGGAGGCCAGCTGACCGAAAAAATCCGTCGGCGCCCTTACAGTGTAGTTCTCCTTGATGAAATTGAAAAAGCTAATCCCGAGGTCTTTAATATTCTTTTACAAATTTTTGAAGACGGCAGATTAACCGATGCTAAGGGAAGAATGGTTTCTTTCAAAAATACCATCATTATTATGACGAGTAATATCGGTTCTGAATACATCTCTGAGATGAAATCTTTTGGTTTTGAGAAGAAAGAAAGAGAAAAGATTTCCCGGAAAGAAAGCCTCAAAGAAAAAATCCATCAAGTTTTAAAAGAAGCTTTCCGTCCCGAATTTTTAAACCGAATTGATGAAGTTGTCATTTTTAATTATCTCGGTAAAAAAGAAATTAGAAAAATTGTTGATTTGGAACTTAAAAAAGTTGAAAAAAGACTATTGAACGCAAAAAATATTAAAATTAGATTTTCCCAAACTCTAAAAAATGAATTAGCCGAAAAAGGTTTTGACCAAAATTTAGGAGCGAGGCCCCTAAAAAGAATAATCCAGAGGATGATTCTTGACCCTTTGTCTCTAAAAATTATTACTTCTGAAATTGGCGAGGGGAACCAAGTTTATCTTGATTTAGAAAAAGGAAATGTTGTTTTTCATAGCCTTTTTTCTCGTGAGAAAGGGAAAAGAGTATTGGTGAAACAAGACTCTGTAGAAAGGACATGATAATGTCACCCTAGAGGGAAATAGAAATGTCACCATAGTAGAAT
>Ga0210051_1000635_pt1 | contig 33486 bp, 25 predicted proteins | sample CryGey092014_all_FD_185464 | JGI IMG/M metagenome (GOLD analysis project Ga0210051, IMG submission 185464) | Groundwater microbial communities from aquifer - Crystal Geyser CG23_combo_of_CG06-09_8/20/14_all (SPAdes) (version 2) | ecosystem: Environmental > Aquatic > Deep subsurface > Groundwater...
CCCGCCGCAGGAAAAAATACACCTGGGCCTTGACCTTCTGGGAGGAATGCACCTGATCCTTGAAGTGGACACTTCAAAGCTTCAGGAGGGCGTTACAGCCTACGAAGCGGTTGACCGGGCTCTTATGGTCATAAGGAACCGCATAGACCAGTTCGGAGTAGTGGACCCGCTCGTGCAAAGGCAGGGGGACAACTGGATAGTAGTCCAGCTGCCAGGGGTCAAGGACCCACAGAGAGCGCTGGACATAATAGGGAAAACCGCGCTTCTTGAATTCAAGCTGCTGGATGAAGAGGGAGACCTTGATTCGGCTCTCAAGAACCCGGAGGGCATGCCTGAGGAAGATGAGGTGCTTTACGACAGGGAAGGCAAGGCGTTCCTGATCAAGAAAGAGACGCTCCTCACAGGCGCGGCGCTTTCGCAGGCAAGGGTGGAGCTTGAGGAGTTCGGGCGCCCGTCAATAGGATTTGAGATGAACCCGGACGGAGCCAAGAAATTCGCGCGCATAACAAGAAGGAACGTGGGAAAATTCCTTGCCATCATTCTGGACGGCAAGATCTATTCCGCTCCCAGGATAAGCGAGGAGATCTCGGGCGGCAAGGGAAAGATAACCGGCAGTTTCAATATAGAGACAGCAAACGACCTTGCTATAGTGCTGAAGGCAGGCGCGCTTCCCGCGCCGGTGCAGATAATAGAAAAGAGGGTCGTAGGGCCTTCTCTCGGAGAGGATTCTATACGCAAGGGCTTATTCGCGTCAGCCTTAGGCCTGTTGCTTACAATGGCTTTTGTCGTTTTTTATTACAAGCTTTCCGGACTTGTCGCGGATTTCGCGCTTGCCCTGAACCTTGTGATACTTCTCGGAGCAATGGCGGGTTTCAAGGCAACGCTGACTTTACCAGGTATCGCCGGAATGATACTCAGTGTAGCGATGGCAGTGGACGCGAACGTCCTGATATTCGAAAGGATAAAAGAGGAGATCGCCGCAGGCAAGAGCCCTTACCCGTCCATAGCCGCGGGGTATAAGAGGGCATTCCCGGCAATATTAGATTCCAACCTGACCACGCTCATAGCGGCCGCGCTTCTTTTCCAGTTCGGGACCGGACCCGTAAAAGGTTTCGCGGTAACGCTGACCCTGGGTATTTTGATCAGCATGTTCACGGCAATAATTGTCACCCGTGTCATTTTTGATGAGAGCGTCCCGAGGGACGCAGAAAGGCTCAGCATTTAAAGACAGTTGTCAGTTGCGAGTTTAACTGACAACTCACAACAGATAACTCACAACTTGCACTTAAACAGGGGGAGAAATGGAATTTTTCAAGAACACAAAATTTGATTTCATAGGGAAAAGAAAAATAGCTTACACCGTGTCGATAGTGCTTGCGGTCATCGGTTTAGTTTCGATAATATCAAAAGGCGGGTTGAACCTGAGCATTGATTTCGTAGGCGGGACCCTTATCCAGATGAAGTTTGAGCCGATGCCTGGTATGGAAGAAATACGCAAGGTGCTTGCGGACAACGGCCTGAAAGGCGCGCAGCTGCAGCATTTCCCTAAAGAGAGCGAGATAATCATCAGGGTCAAAAAAGGCGAGCAGATCACAGAGGAAGTAAGCCCTGACACAGCCGCGCAGGCTTCCGGAGAAACGCAGTCCTACGGTGAAACCCGGTCGCTGGCAGCTTTTTCTGAAACCGCTGCCGCGTCTCCCAGGATGGGCAGTGTCGAGAAGAAGTTTAATGATATGTTCAGCGCGGCATTCCCCGGCGCCAAGATAGGCATAATCAGGGCTGAAATGGTGGGGCCGAGTGTCGGAAAAAAACTGCTAAGCCAGGCGGTATGGGCTCTGTTCTGGGGTATGATAGGTATCATGATCTATGTGGGCTGGAGGTTTGAATTTAAATATTCGGCTCCGGCCGTGCTGGCTCTTTTGCACGATGTTTTCATAGTCACAGGCCTTCTGACCCTTTTCAACATGGAAATAGACATGACAATAATAGCGGCGCTGCTTACCATAGTCGGTTATTCCATAAACGACACCATTGTTGTTTACGACCGCATAAGGGAGAAGGTGAAGATGTACGCGAGGGACGAGATAGGCAAGGTGATGAACGTGGCGATAAACGACACGCTGGGCAGGACGTTTATCACCGGGCTCACGACGATCATTGTGCTGCTCTGCATTTTCTTTTTTGGGGGCGAAGTGATACACAGTTTCGCGTTCTCGCTGCTGCTGGGTGTCGTCATAGGGACTTATTCCTCCATATTTGTGGCAAGCCCGCTTGTATACGAATGGGATAAAAGGTACAGGAAAGCAAGATAAAACAGTGTCAGCGTATCAACGTGTCAACGTGTCAAACTGAAATACCATTGAAAATAAAAAAAATGATAGAAGGGAAAAAATATGAAATGGAATATAGCGTATTGCGACGAGAATCTTAAAAAGAATCTCGCGAACGAGCTGGGCATCCCCATGCTGCTGGCGCAGATGCTCATGAACAGGGGTATCATGAAGATAGAGGACGCGTTCAGGTTCATCAGCCCGCAGCTTAAGCACCTCCATGACCCTTTTCTTATGAAGGGCATGAAGGAAGGGGTGGACAGGCTAAAAAAAGCCATACAGAAAAAAGAACAGATGTGCATATACGGCGATTATGACACTGACGGCATTTCGGGAGCAGCCGTGCTTTTCATAATCCTGCAGAAACTCGGGGCGAACGTCATTTCGCACATACCTCACAGGATCAAGGAAGGTTACGGCCTGAACGCGGATACGATAAAAAGGCTGAGCGAGGAAGGCACGAAGATCCTGATAACGGTTGACTGCGGCATTACGTCTGTCAGCCAGATAAGCCTGGCAAGGCAGCTGGGGATAGACGTGATACTCACGGACCACCACCAGCCCCTGGCGATGTTCCCTCCCGCAAATATTATTATAAACCCGAAGCAGTCAGACTGCCCGTATCCGTTCAAGGAACTCGCCGGCGTGGGCGTGGCGTTCAAGCTGTGCCAGGCCCTTGACAGCGCTGAGGCAGGAGGCCTGCTGCGGAACGAGGAGCACCTGGACCTTGTTGCGCTGGGCACGATCGCGGACCTCGTGCCGCTGAGGGATGAAAACCGGATATTTGTCAAATACGGCCTTGAATCATTTTCAAGGACCACAAAACCCGGGCTGAAAGCGCTCGGGGAGGTCAGCGGCACCGACCTGGAAGACATAGATGCGAGCCATATCGGTTTCAAGTTCGCCCCCAGGATCAACGCGGGCGGGAGGATGGGTGACGCGAAGAGAGGCCTGAGCCTTCTCCTGTCAAAGGATTTCCAGGAAGCGATGGTGCTTGCGACGATGCTGAACGAGGAGAACAGGTCAAGGCAGCGCGTGCAGGAGCAGGTTTTCGAGGAAGCGCAGGCAGCTGCGCAGGGCACGGACCACAAAGGGAAGGGCATTATAGTCATTTCTTCGGATAAATGGCACAGGGGAGTCATAGGCATAGTTGCTTCGCGCCTGGTCGAGGAATTCAGTTGCCCGGTCGTGGTCATAAGCATAGAAGACGGGGTTGGCTACGCGTCTGCGCGCAGCGTCGAAGGTATCAACATAATGGACGTTATCAATGAAGGCGCGGACCTTCTGTATTCCTACGGCGGCCACAAGTATGCGGCGGGTTTCACGGTAAAGGAAGACAAGATCGCGGAGCTCAAGGAGAAGATCGAATCCGCGATCGCGAAACTGCCTGAAAGGACGGAAATACAGCGCCAGGCGCTGGCTGAGGCCGAGATGGACCCCACCGAAATTCTCTCAAGCGTTTTTAAGGACTGCCTCAGGCTTTTTTCGCCGTTCGGAAAAGAAAATCCCTATCCGGTCTTCATAGCAAGGGATATGAGGGTGATATCACCCCAGGTAACGGGAAGCGGGCACCTGCGCATACTGCTTGAGGGAAGCGGCGGCAAAATAGAGATGATAGGTTTCAGGAAAGGCGATATGGCGCAGGAACTCAGCGCGGGTATTTTCATCGACGTCGTATTTTCCCCGCATATAGACAAAAGCGGCGATCTTTACATGAGCCTTGAGGATTTCGAGATCCCGGAAGCGGTATAATTCCATAAGATAAATATTTTAAATTTCAAATTGCAAATTTCAAATTGCAAATTTTTTCCTTCAATCTGAAATTTACAATCTACCCCCGCCGGTTTTTTATTAAATCTAGACGCGGGGATCCTTTTGGGACAATCTGAAATATGGAGGTGGGCATATGAATATGGAGCTTGTTCCGATGGTTGTGGAGCAGTCGCCCAGGGGAGAAAGGGCTTTCGATATTTATTCACGCCTGCTGAAGGATAGGATCGTGTTCATAGGTTCACCCATTGACGATCTGGCGTCAAACCTGATAATCGCCCAGCTTCTTTTTCTTGAGCAGGAGGATCAGGGTAAAGATATATTCATCTACATAAATACTCCCGGAGGCCTTGTTACGGCAGGACTGGCGATATATGATACGATGCAGTACATAAAACCCAATATCTCGACTACCTGCGTGGGCCAGGCTGCCAGCCTGGGCGCGGTTCTTCTTGCCGCGGGGACAAAGGGCAAAAGATTCGCGCTGCCGCATTCCTCCATTCTGATACACCAGCCACTGGGAGGAGTGCAGGGCCAGGCGTCGGACATAGGTATTCAGGCAAAGGAAATACTGAAGGTAAAGGAGCGCCTGAACCAGATCCTCTCGCTGCATACCGGCCAGCCCATGGAGCGCATCCAGAAGGATACGGACAGGGATTATTTCATGAGCGCGGAGGAAGCGAAGGAATACGGCATAATAGACGAAGTCATTAAAAAGTGCAAATAAACAGTGTCAAGTTAAAAAGCGTATCAAAGTGTCAACGTGTCAACGTGTCAACGCAACAGCAAGGATTTTATTGAAGTTATGGCACAATGTCCGATATTATGAGTTTCGGTAGTTACTCTGACACGCTGATACGCTGACACGCATTTGAGGGAAACATGGCGCAGAATATGGCTAAAAAAATTGAAAGGGACAGGAACAAAGTGGTTGAGGCAGTTCCCCTGCTGCCGGTAAGGGACGTAGTAATATTTCCCTATATGGTGGTGCCGCTTCTTGTCGGCAGGCTGAAATCCGTCAATGCCTTAGAGGAGGCAATGCTGCATGACCGCCTTATTCTGATCTGCACGCAGAAAGACCCGAAGGTCGAGGAACCTGTGCCCGAGGATATTTCCGGGATCGGGACCCTGTCGGAGATACTGCAGCTGCTCAAGCTTCCGGACGGCACCGCCAAGATACTGGTGGAAGGGCTGCGCAGGATGCGCGTGAAGGGATACCTGCCGTCTGACAGGTTCTTCCGCGTCGGTGTGGAAGACGTGGCCGGAGGGGTTGGCAGGACGCCTGAACTGGAAGCGCTTATGCGCGCGGTCCAGGAACAGTTTGAAAAATACGTGAATATTAACCCTAGGATCCCGCCTGAAATACTGGGCACGCTCATAGGGGTGGACGAGCCGGGAAGGTTCGCGGACATAATAGTGGGCCACCTTCCCGTAAAGCTTCAGGACAGGCAGAAACTGCTGGAAGCGGTAAACCCGAAAGAGAGGCTTGAAACGCTCTTTGGGGTTCTGAAATCAGAGCTTGAGATACTGTCCCTTGAGGACAAGATCCAAAAAAAGGTGCTGACCAAGATCGGCAAGGTCCAGAAAGATTATTATCTGAACGAACAGCTCAAGGCGATACAGGAGGAACTCGGCGAGAAAGGTGAAAGCAATGATGTAGAAGTTCTAAGGAAACAGATAAAGGAAGCCAAGATGCCCCAGGACATCGAGGAAAAAGCGCTGAAGGAACTTGAAAGGCTTAAACAGCTTTTCCCGCTTTCTCCCGAGACCGCTGTGATTCGGAACTACCTGGATTGGCTGGCCGGTCTTCCCTGGTCAAAGGAAACAGAGGACAAGATAGACATCGACAAGGCTGAAAAAATACTGGAAGAGGACCACTACGGCCTTAAGAAAGTAAAGGAAAGGATACTTGAATACCTTGCTGTCAGGAAACTCGTGGACAGGATGAAAGGCCCCATACTGTGCTTTGTCGGGCCGCCTGGAACAGGAAAAACTTCGGTGGGCAAATCCATCGCAAGGTCTCTGGGCAGGAAATTCATAAGGGTTTCGCTGGGAGGGATAAGGGACGAGGCTGAGATCCGCGGTCACAGGCGCACTTATGTCGGGGCCCTGCCAGGAAGGATCATCCAGTCGATAAGGAAGGCGCAGTCAAAGAACCCGGTTTTCGTGTTCGACGAGATCGATAAGCTCGGGGTAGATTTCCGGGGCGATCCGTCAAGCGCCCTGCTTGAGGCTCTGGACCCGGAACAGAACAACTCTTTCAGCGACAACTACCTTGAAGTGCCGTTCGACCTTTCCAAGGTTATGTTCATAACGACCGCGAATACCCTTTTCCCGGTCCCGGCTGCGCTGAGGGACAGGCTGGAGGTTATTGAATTTCCCGGTTACACCGATGAGGAGAAACTGCACATAGCCCAGAGGTTCCTGATACCGAAGGAACTGGAGGCCCACGGCCTGAACAAGGATAACCTTGAAATGTCAAAACCCGCCTTGCTGCGCATAATACACGAATACACGAAGGAGGCCGGTGTCCGCAACCTTGAAAGGGAGATAGCGAACATATGCCGCAAAGCCGCAAAGAACATAGCCAGGAAGGACGAAAGGTCGCTTAAGCTGAGGATCGCAGAGTCCAATGTTCCGAAATACCTGGGCCCGGTGAGATTCGAGCGCTCCAAAAAGGAACAGAAGAAAGATATAGGCGTTGTGACAGGCCTGGCCTGGACAGAGGCAGGGGGCGACATACTCCTGGCCGAGGCTGTTGTCATTCCGGGCAAAGGCCAGCTGCTGCTCACCGGCCAGATGGGCGAGGTTATGCAGGAATCCGCGAAAGCGGCGCTCAGTTACATACGCTCAAGGACCGGGATGCTGGGAGTTAAAAAGGATTTTTATAAAAAATACGACATACACATCCACGTGCCGATGGGCGCCATACCAAAAGACGGTCCTTCTGCCGGCATCACCCTGGCCACAGCCATGGTTTCCGCGCTCACTAAAAAACCCGTTTCTCCGGATATAGCGATGACCGGGGAGATCACGCTGAGGGGCAGGGTGCTTCCGGTAGGCGGAATAAAGGAAAAGGTGCTTGCCGCCCACAGGGCGGAAATAAAAACCATCATTATGTCTTCCGAAAACAAGAAGGACCTTGAAGACGTCCCCAAGAACATAATGAAGCAGATCAAATTCAGGTTCGTAAAAAATATGGACGACGTGATGAAGATTGCCGGGCTTTAAACTGGGGGAGTAGATGAAAAAGATCCTTGTCAGCGATTCCATAGATAAAGAAGGAATTGAACTTTTGAACAAAGAGAAAGACTTCAGGGTTGACATTAAAACTGAACTGGGACCCGAAGAACTGGTTAAGGTCATCGGGGAGTACGACGGGCTTATAGTGAGGAGCCAGACCAAAGTGAACTCCGCGGTCATCGCCGCGGCCTCCGGGCTCAAGGTGATAGCGCGCGCCGGCACCGGCATTGACAACGTGGACGTTGAAACCGCCACCAGGAAGGGGATCGTGGTTATGAACGTGCCGGGCGGGAACACCGTGTCCGCGGCTGAGAATACCATAGCGCTTTTGCTTTCGCTTGCCCGCAATATCCCGCAGGCGAACGCCTCCATGAAAAGCGGCAAATGGGAAAAGAAAAAATTTATCGGCATCGAAGTACACGGCAAAACGCTGGGTATTTTAGGCCTGGGGCGCATCGGAACAGAGGTCGCAAGGATGGCGCAGGGGATGGGAATGCTTACCATGGGCTCTGACCCGTTCGTGTCAGCGGAGCAGGCAAAAAAATCCGGCATTGAATACGTCCCTTTCGAGGACGTCCTGAAGAAGGCGGATTTTATCACGGTGCACACGCCGCTTAACAAGGATACAAAATACATGCTTGGCGAAAAAGAATTCGCCAAAATGAAAGAGGGCGCAAGGGTCATCAACTGCGCCAGGGGCGGCATAATAGACGAGAACGCGCTCTGCGCCGCCGTCAAGAGCGGCAGGATCGCGGGCGCCGCGCTTGACGTTTTTGAAAAGGAACCGCCCGAGAACAGCCCTCTCCTGGCGCTTGATAGGGTCATAACGACACCGCACCTCGGCGCGTCCACCGATGAAGCCCAGGCAAGGGTTTCCGCGGACTGCGCCGGGCAGGTGATCGATTTCCTGAAGAACGGCGTTATCAGGAACGCGCTGAACGTTCCCTCGATAGAACCTGAACTTTTAAGGCAGATAGAACCATACCTGAAGCTCGCGGGGAAACTCGGAAAGTTTCAGGGCCAGTTTGTGCAAGGGCCGGTTGACGTCATAAACGTTCTCTACAGCGGCGACGTTTCCAGTTACAACTCAAACCCCATGACGCTTGCCGTGGTAAAGTCCCTGCTTGAAGTAATGCTGGGTAACACGCTGAATTTCGTAAACGCCCTTCCCATAGCCAGGGAAAGGGGAATAAAGGTCATAGAGGGCAAAACAGGCACGCCGGAGGATTACACCAACCTTATAACGGTTGAGGTAGGTTCCGCGGGCGGCAAAAAATCCGTCGCGGGCACTGTGCTCAGCAAGGAGATGCAGAGGATCGTGCGCATCGATGATTACGACGTGGACGTGGTGCCTTCAGAATACATACTTATATGCACCCATGATGACAGGCCCGGAATGGTCGGCAAGATAGGCACGGTGCTGGGCGGGGAAAAGATAAACATCGCGGGCCTGCAGCTCAGCAGGAAGAAAAAGGGAGACGCGAACCTGACGGTGCTCAACGTGGATATCTCCCCGTCCGAGAAGGTTGTGGGGAAGCTGAAAAAGATCGAAGGCATCCGGGACGTGCGTTTCGTGGAGCTGAAATAGAGATCAGATGGGAAAAGACAAGGGCACCGTTTCGAGGATGCGCGCTTATTCCAGGGTCAGGAAGCTCTGGAAGATAAACCCGGTTACAAGGGTTAAAAAAAACGATAAGGTTTATTTCCGGCCTAAAGAAAAACATAAACTCAGAAAGGAAATAAAGGGATTATAATGGTAAGGGTCCGTTTCGCTCCAAGCCCCACGGGTTACCTGCATATAGGCGGCGCAAGGACGGCCTTGTTCAACTGGCTGTTTGCCAGGAATAAAGGCGGGACGTTCGTCCTGCGCATAGAAGACACTGACATAGAACGCAACCGCGATGAATTCACGCAGGCGATCATAAGGGACCTGCGGTGGCTGGGCCTTGACTGGGATGAAGGACCCGAGAAAGGCGGAAGCTTCGGCCCGTACTTCCAGTCCCAGCGCCTTGACAGATATAAGAAGGCGCTCGATGCCCTGAAACAAAAAGGACTTGTTTACGGCTGTTACTGCTCTCCGGAAGAGCTTGAGGAAAGGCGCAAGGCCGCGATGGCAAAGCACCAGGTCCCGGGTTATGACGGAAGGTGCGGGAAACTGACGGATGACGAGAGGAAGAAGTTCGAAAAGGAAGGCAGGACGCCCGTATTAAGGTTCAGGGTCCCGGATTCAGGAGAAACAAGATTCCTCGATCTTGTAAGGGGATACGAAGTCTCTTTTGAGAATAAGCTCCTGGGTGATTTCGTGATCTTCAAGTCCGACGGGATGCCCACTTTCCTTTTTTCAAATTCGGTAGATGACGCGGACATGGGGATCACCCATGTGATCAGGGGGGACGACCATATTTCCAACACGCCGCGCCAGCTCCTTATATCCCGCGCCCTTCAGGCCGCGGACCCTGTTTACGCGCACGTCCCTTTGATATTCGGAAAATCGGGTTCCCCGCTGAGCAAGAGGGATGGCGCGGTCTCGGTTGACTGGTACAGAGAAAACGGCTTTTTGCCCCAGGCGCTTGTCAACTACCTGGTGCTGCTGGGCTGGGCGCCTGACGGGGTGCGCCAGGTGCTTACGGCTGAGGAAATGATAAAGGAATTCAACGGGGAGCGCGTATCAAAGAACCCCGCGATATTTGACATAGAGAAGCTGACCTGGATGAACGGCGAATATCTGAAGAACCTTGACCTTGACAAAAAAACAGATTTAGTCATAGATTATCTCGTTTCAAAGGGTTTCGTAGGGCAAGCCTTTTCGAAGACCCGCCAAGGTATTAATGGAGGGAGCCTTGCAGAAAAAAGTAGTGGCAGAGCTTGCTCTGCAGAAGAACGAAGCAAGATCAAGGAGATCGTAAACATTATCGGGGACAGATTTAAAACTATCCCGGACATAGAAACATACGGTTCGTTCTTTTTCACCGACGACATAAAATACGACGATAATGAATTATCGCTGAAACTCGGGAATGAGAGCGTGCGAAAAGGCCTTGCGGCATTGAAAGAAAAATTTGCCGCGGGTTCTTTTGACCACCAGAGCATAGAACAGGAAGTGCGCGGCGTTTCTGAAAGTTTGGGTTTAAAGGCAAAGGAATTAATCCATCCATTAAGGTATGTGCTTACGGGTAAGACCGTAGGTCCCAGTCTTTTTGAGGCCATGGCTCTTTTAGGCCGCGACAAGGTCATTACCCGCCTTTCCAAAGTTTTATGATTTGTTTATGCGACGCGCGACGTACGACGCACGACGGACGACTGTAGTTGTTGGGGAGTGGCCTAACGGTAAGGCACATGCCTCTGGAGCATGGGATTGAAGGTTCGAGTCCTTCCTCCCCAGATTTTTCGCGTAGCGAAAAATCAGAGTCCCGATGTAACATCGGGACGGTCTATTTTCCATTTTCTATTTTCAGGCAGATAACTTCCAGTTTGAAATCAACAGAGTCCCGATGTAACATCGGGACGGTCTATTTTCCATTTTCTATTTTCAGGCAGATAACTTCCAGTTTGAAATCAACAGAGTCCCGATGTAACATCGGGACAAATAACAGGAGGAAGAAATGAACAAATATAGCATAGAAAAAGAGGTAAAAAGGGTATTGGGCACAAAATTCAAGAGTCTGAGTAAAGAAGACAAGGTCACATTAAAGAAGTATGATAAATATGACCAGAGCAAAGGTCCTGTTGTCAAAAACATAGTTCAGGAAGAATGTTGGTATAAATAAATGGAAAAATATCTTCTGGATGCTTCAGTTACGGCTGATTTCTTCAGGCCCAAAAGTGCCTGGAGTACGTATTCAAGGCCATATAAGGCCTATAGAAAACTTTATTCAAAATTATTATCTGAAACATTGAATAAAAAATCTATTATTTTCATACCTTCTTTTTGTATAGCCTAAGTTAAAAATACTTTAGCTAAATGGTACCATAGGGGCAAAATAATTTCTAAGGAGCAACTGGAAACTGGTGTAAATTTATTTTTAAATTGTGTCCAAGATCGTAAATATTTCTATTCATATGATTTAAACCGCTATCATAATATTAATAGCGACATCGTTATTCCTATTGAGCACACAACGAATACTGAATTTCAAGTTTCGGGATTACCAATTGGTGCCCCTCAAGCTGATGTTGAAAGAGCATTAAGAACTATAGACCCACATGATTCAATTAGCAGGCATTATTTGAGCACTTTCGATATTTTAATATTATCAATGGGGATTGAATTAAAGAAAATTCATGGCACTGAGATAAATTTATTGACATGCGATAAAAGATTAATTTTAGTATGCCAGCAGAAACCAGACATATTTCCCAGACCTTTCAACTGCACTTGGTTTGAGGTTGGGAAAACCTTAAAAAAATTGCCTTAAAAAATTTCTGGCGCGTTAGTCTAACGGTTAGGACGCCGCCCTCTCAAGGCGGTGATACGAGTTCGACTCTCGTACGCGCTACCATAAATACAGTGAGTAGTGAGAAGTCAAAAAAGATAGTTAGACACAGATTTTTTGCTTCGCAACATTCATTGTGGGCTACGTCGATAAACGACGAATTCCACTGATGGCCACAGATGAAAGAAAAATATCTTTACTCTGAAATAACAAAAGAGATAATTGGCGGAGCATATGAAGTATTTAATAATTTAGGATTTGGATTCCTGGAAAAGGTATATGAAAATGCGCTTGTATTGGAATTGAAGAAACGAAAATTAAATGTTAATCAGCAATTTCCGATAAACGTTTATTATAAAAATGAAATCGTGGGGGAATATATCGCTGATTTGATTATTGAGAAAAAGGTTATAGCTGAAATAAAAGCAATAAGTAAATTAGAGGAAATTCAGGAGGTACAGCTGGTGAATTACCTGAAAGCAACCAAAATAGAGATCGGATTACTTGTTAATTTTGGAAAAAGATTGGAAATTAAAAGAAGAATATTTAACAAGTGAATATCAGTGGAAATCTGTGTCGAAAATTTAAATAGAGGTGGTGCGATATGGAGAAAAAAGAATTTCTGAAGAGCGTAAGTTTATTTTCGGACCTGAACGACGCGCAGCTGGAACAGGTGGCCGGCGTTGTCAAAGAAAAAACCTGTAAAATAAACGAGGTGATCTTTGAGGAGGGAACGCCGGGGGACGCCCTCTATCTGGTAACCGACGGTTCGGTCAGGATAGCGCAGAGGGTGACCAAGAAAAGGGAGGCGCTTTCTTTTTTGAGGAAGGGGGACTTCTTCGGGGAAATGGCGCTTTTCGAGGATGCCCCGCGTTCGGCCACGGTTACGGCGGTCGAGAATTCGGCTTTCCTTGTTTTTTCGAAGGATGATTTCAACGCCGTTCTGGATTCCAGCCCGGACGTCGCCGCAAGGATCCTGAGGGCAATGATAAAGATCATGTCCTCGAGGCTGCGCATAACAGACAGGCAGGTCAGGCGCAACCTTATACTCTCAAGGGGCTATATCTGGTCTTCTCCGGTGATAGTCGGGGGCACCATTTACCTGGGTTCAGACGACCATTTTGTTTACGCCCTTGATACCGGCACGGGCCGCCTTAACTGGAAAGTCGAAACCGGCAATGACGTATGCTCAACGGTATGCTACGCCAACGATATGGCTTACGTCGGTTCGGATGACCATCACATGTACGCGCTTGATTCGAAAAGCGGGCTCATACTGTGGAAGTTTCCCACAGAAGGAAGGGTCCGTTCATCGCCATGGGTGAAGGGCAACTCAGTGTTTTTCGGTTCAGAGGACAGGAATATCTACGCGGTTGACGTGTCAGGCAAGCTTGTGTGGAAATACGAGACAGGCGATAAAGTGCTTTCCTCGCCGATAGTGAGCACTCATTACCTTTATATAGGTTCAACCGACCATCACATCTACGCACTCGACATCACCAACGGGGTCCTGATATGGAAGTTTTCAACCGGCGGGGATATACTTTCATCCCCGACGATCGGGGGAGAAACAATATACATAGGTTCGGATGACAGCAGCCTGTACGCGCTGGACGCGGCAGGCGGCGGCCTGAGGTGGAAGTTCAAGACCGACGACAAGATCACGGCGACGCCCGCTTATGCCAAGGGGAAAGTTTATGTCGGTTCGCACGACCATTTCATATATGCCCTCAACGGGGAGAACGGGAACCTGCTATGGAGGTACGAGACCGGGGACAGCATAACGACCTCGGCCACCGTGATAAGCGACAAGGTCTTTTTCGGTTCTTTTGACGGAAGCGTTTACGTGCTGAGCGCCGCGAAAGGGGAGCTTATCAAGAAATACCAGACCGAGGATTTTGTTTCAACGACACCCGCGATATTCGGCGGCCAGATATATGTCATTTCGTTTGATCACAACATGTATGTGTTCGAAGTCCCTTAAAAAGATGATTACACAGATTACGAAAAACGATTACCCCTGCCGCTTTCTCATGAAAGCAAGAGGCAGGGGTCCTTTAGGGACACAGATTAGAATGGCAGCAAGATCCCATAGGTTTTAATCGGTGTAATCTCGAAGTTGAAATCGGTGTAATCATGTTTCACATAAGAGGAGAAAGAATGATAATCAAGACACCAACGAAGTTTTTTCTGGTTTCCGGGATCGGTGAAGGGAACACCCCGCTGACGGCTTTTGACAAAGCGCTTCTCAACGCGGGGGTAGCGAATACGAACCTGCTCAAGGTTACGAGCATCCTGCCGCCCTCCTGCAAAGAGGTCAGGCCCTTCAGGCTGCCTTTCGGAGCCATTGTGCCGGTGGTCTACGCGCTGAAAATAAGTTCCACGAAAGACGAGCTTATAACAGCCACGGTGGGCATGGGAATACCCCAGGATGGGAAAAAACCGGGATTGATCATGGAATATTCGTGCATAGGCGGCAGGAAGGAATCGGAAAGGATCCTGTGCGAAATGGTCGAAGAAGGATTCGCGAACAGGAAAGAAAAACTGAAGAAGATCAAGCTGGCGTCAGCTGAATGCAGGGTGAAAAGGACCGGCGCCGCATGCGCTGTAGTAGTCCTGTGGGATTAACTAGTGTGGTGTCTCTAACAGATCTTTACATTTGGGCTGTCATTGCGAGGAGTGTTAACGACGAAGCAATCTTGACCTAAAAATCGAGATTGCCACGCTCCCTTTGGTCGCTCGCAATGACAACTCAAAGCAGAATCAAATGTCAAGGGATTTATGCGACACCATACTAGTTAAAAGTTGAAAGTTAAAAGTTAAAGGTTGAAGGAGAAATAATATATGGATTTGTGGTTTTACGAGAAACACATACCCGGAACAGGCATTACGCTGAATGTCAAGGATATCCTTTACCATAAGAGGAGCAGGTATCAGGACGTAGCGATCGTGGATACCGCGGATTTCGGCAGGATGATGGTCATAGACGGCATGGTTATGCTGACCGAAAGAGATGAGTTTGTCTATCACGACATGCTTACCCACGTTCCGCTTTTTGTGCACCCGAAGGCGGAAAACGTGCTTGTCATAGGAGGGGGGGACGGGGGAACTGTAAGGGAACTGGTCAAACACAGGAATATAAAAAAAATAACAATGGTGGAGATTGACAGAGATGTCATAAAAGCATCCCTGAAATATCTTCCTTCCCTGAGCCGCAGTCTTAAGAACCGCCGGGTCCGCCTTATAATAGATGACGGGCTCAAATACGTCCGTAGGCACAGGAACAGCTTTGACGTGATAATACTTGATTCTTCAGACCCCGTTGGCCCGGCAAAAGGGCTTTTTTCCCTGAAATTCTTCAGGGACATCTACAAATGCCTTAAGAAGGACGGGATAATGGTAGCTCAGACCGAATCCCCCTTCATGTATGAAAAAGTGATAAGGGAAACATACCGCGTGCTGAGAAGGGTTTTTCCGGTAGCGCGTATGTATTACGCCCCCATACCCACATATCCGTCAGGAGTCTGGAGTTTCGCCTTTGCAGGCAAAAGGTATGATCCGGTCATGAATTTTGACATTAAGCGGGCGGTAAAAAGGGGTTTCAAGACAAAGTATTACAACGAAGACGTGCACAGGGGCGCGTTCATGCTCCCCGAATTCATGAAAAATCTTATAAGATAAACCACGGAGGCACGGAGACACAGAGAATTGCTTTAAATATATTCCTTGCTTTTGATTCATAACTCATAATTCATAATTTTGCCCTTTGGGCAACATTCTCGTGCTGTTTTACCGAGTGTTTTCGAATTCCATAATTCTTAAATTAACATCGAGAGCAAACAGTGAAAAAGATAACTATATTCGGGTGTCCTTTTGACAGGACATCATCATGTAAAAAAGGTTCGCGTTTTGCCCCCCGTGAAATAAGGCGGATCATGAATGACGTTGAAGATTATTCGCCTTATTTTGACCGGGATCTGAGGGATATAAAGTTCCGGGATGACGGGGACCTTGATATTTCAAGAATGCCTATGGAAAAAGCGCTGCAGGTTATAGAAAGCAAGGCCAGGGATATTCTAAAGGAAGGGGGCCTGCCTTTCGCGCTGGGAGGAGAGCATACTGTCAGCGTGGGTGCCGTAAGGGCGCTTAAAAGCAGGCACGCGGACCTGAAGGTTATCTGCCTGGACGCGCACTGCGACCTTAAGGATTCTTACTACGGCCAGAAAATGTGCCATGCGACAGCCTCAAGGCGGATGATGGACCTGGTCGGCGAGAGATCGCTTTTCATTTTCGGCGCAAGGTCAGGCGTAAGGGAGGAGTTTGAATTCGCAAGGAAAAGGAAAATGGCCTTTGATTTTTCCGCGGCACTGCTGGGGAAAGTCGTCAGATCTGTTTCCGGAAGTCCCGTGTATATTTCGGTTGACCTGGATGTTTTTGACCCGGGTGTTTTCCCCGGGACAGGCGTTGCCGAGCCGGGAGGCATAGGCCTGCCGGACTTCATCAAGGCACTAAAGCTTTTTTCGGATTTGAATATTGCGGGGATGGACGCGGTGGAACTCTCGCCTCCCTGCGACCCAAGCGAAGCTTCAACTTTTCTTGCCGCGACCGCTGTAAGGGAAATGCTGCTGATGGCAGGCAGCTGATTACCTGAAAACAGTATCAAGAGTCAAGTATCAAGTTTAGCCTCAATTATGAATTATGAGTTATGAATTATGAATCAACAGCATAGATTTTTATTGTCCCGAAGGGATCCCTTTGGGATAACTCAGGGCTTCAGCCCTGATGTATCTAAACAGTGTTCACCTGTGTTCACCCGTGGTTTATTAAAGTAGCTTAAATAAACCTTTTAAAGAATAATAGCATCTAACTATATAGGAGCCGATTTCTTCTCGAAGGAGGTAAAATGAGAAAATTAGCGGGTATCCTGGTTTTATCCGGTATCATGTTGTTATGCATATTGGCAAATGCCGCGGAAAGGGCCGCCGTGATCACGCTGGTCAAAGGGACCGTTGAAGTGCAGAAATCTGGGGAAAACTCCTGGAAAAAAGCCGCGGTCAAAATGGAGTTGAAAGTAAACGACAAGGTATCCACGAAAAAAGGTTCCAGGTGCGAGCTTGCCCTTGATGATGGGACCGTGTTAAAACTGCGCGAGAATTCACTAATGCAGATCAACGAGATGAGTGAGGAAAATGAGACCAGGAAAAAATCATCCGTGCTCAAGCTGATAACAGGCAAGCTCTGGGCTAAAGCTGAGCCTCAGGGCGGTTCAAAATTTGAAGTTGTTACGCCTGCTGCCATAGTGGGCATCCGCGGGACGGAATTCGCGATAATCGTTCTTCTGGACGGGGGCAGCGAAGTGCTCGTGTTCAAGGGAAGCGTTGAGATAAAGACTTTGCAAGAAGCCATACAGGAGATAAAAACAACCCTTGTGGAAGCCGGAAAGGCACTCGGCATCAAAGCCAGCGGTGAAGAAGGCTTTGTCAGGGAACTGACCCCGCAGGAACAGCAGGACTGGCAGAAGTTTATAGAGGGCAAGAAGATCTACATCATTAACCCGGTCACAGATGACGAAAGGGACGGCCTTAAAAAGGACATAGCCAAGGCGAAAAAGAATTTCTTTGAGAACCGCAAGTTCGCCTACGCGGTAAGGGACGCGGACCTTTCAGCGGGCAAAACTGTTCTTGACCACGAGAAAAGGGTGACAAGGGTCCAGCAGTACCTTATGCGGCCTTCCCCGACAATCTTAAGATTTTTAAACCTGAATTTCAGGCCGGGCCAGACCGAGCAATGGGCATTCCATTACTGGCAGAACGACTGGTATTTCACGAACCCGCTGCCACCATCGCTTATTGGTATGATAGCGTCCTTAGCGGATCCCAGGGCTAATATCCTTATTAAGAGAGAGTCGCTTTTTGCCAATAACGCGCCTGACAAGAGCAGGGACGAATTACTTATCGGATGGGATGTTAATTACAACCAGAATGAGGGCAACTATTTTAAATTCAACAAAACGCCTATTAGTTTTGACGTGAACCATATAAGCACTGAGGGAGAACCGCAGATAGACCTGGTTTTGGAAATGTCTGATCAAAGGTTTTCCAGCATAGGCAGAGTGTATTTTACTGACGGCACAGCAGGTACCGGCGTAGCTGGAACGATGGATTTAGGGATGTATATAATAAACAACGCGGGAAACGTCCTGGGAGCGGGTAATTTTCAAAGCGCGGATGCCTCTAAACTATTTGAATGGAGGAACAACATCAACTTTGAAATGGTTCTGGACCTCAGGAGCATGTCCAACATTAAGGCGCTTAAGAACGGCGGGGTCATAGACGTTGTGATAATTCCGGACATCATTTACGCCGGCATTGATAAAATTTTGGGTGATATAGGGCAGATAATGATCCAGTTCGAGAACCAGAACACCGGCGGGCCGTCGGGCAGTTGATGATTCAGTGTCAAGTGTCAAGTGTCAAGAGTCAAGTTTGAAGCTAAAATATTTCTCTGTGTCTCCGTGTCTCTGTGGTAATTTTTATAGAAATTTAATATGGAGAAAGATATGAGAAGAAATTTAACAGCGTGCTTTTTCCTTTTTGTTTTATTATTGTTGCCGGCCGGAAGGCTGGGGGCGCAGGATATGAGTTCAATACCATCCTGGGCTATAGAGCTTCTTTCTGACATGGCCCTATATCCTGACCAGTATGTGATGGGCATCGGCAACGCGGCCACGCCGACCCCCATCGTTGTCTCTCCTGAAAAAAGGTTCCAGGCAAACGTTATTTTCTGCCCGCTCGTCGGTTTTATACCCGCTGTCGGAGCTGTCGGTTTCGATATGAAGTTCAATCTTATACCTGAAGAGGAAGTAATGCCGGAACTGACCCTTGGCGGAGGGTACTGGAACTGGTACCTTTTAAGCGCGGTGAAAGCGGCAAGCAAAGGCCAGATCGATATGACCATGTGGGGGTATAACCTCAGCGCCATGATCACCAAGACCACGGCGGAGAAGATACGCTACCATATCGGCGTCCAGTACAGCAAGACAGACGGAGGCGTTGCCGTAAATATGTCAGGCGGGGGCACAATCCCCATGCCTTTTCCTACCTCCATTTCTATGAAGACCGAGAAATTCGACCTGCTTACCGGCGTCAGCTACGCGCTCACGGACAAGAACAACGCGTATTTTCTGATAGGTTACGATTGTATGCGTTCCGAAGTTTTCGAAAGGATCGGTTTTGTTTTCGGAGGGTTCGTCGTGCAGGTTGGTATGTATCCCAGCAGCAAGTTCGCGATAATACCGTCGCTTGAGTGGGCGATCATCTTTTAAAACAGTGTCAAAGTATCAGAGTATCGTAGGGCAAGCCTTTAGGCTTGCGATCAGTTGATACGTGAATAAGTCAGAGAATCCAGAAGAGGAAATTATGAAAATAATGAGAATTGTTTTGATGATCTGCGTTGTTATATGTGTAAATGAAGCAACGGCTAAAGTAAGTACGGCGCCGTATTACTACCTCAACACCGGAGAGGCGCTTGTCATCACAACGGCGGAGACCGAGCCGCAGTATTCGTTCTCGACCAGCATATGCGGGGATTTCGCCGCGTTCATGAAGATCGGTGAGAAATTTACCCTGATCCCTTTTTACGAGCTTGTTTACCAGGGGCCGGGGTTGAGCATGCAGACAAAGGAGGGCGCCAACTTCCAGCAGCAGTCCCAGGAGCATGCGGTGTTCGTAAAAGGTAACTACAGGTTCAGCGAGGCGATGAGCCTGAATTCCCAGGTTGAATACGTGCTGCAGCTCACCAGGACAGGGACAAATGAAAGGTGGGCGGACGGGATGTATAACCTTTATTCCTTTGGTTTTGATATCTACGCGGACCTGGCGCTGGGCAGGACAACGATGAAACCCGGTTTTTATTACGTCAATTGCACATACCCGAATTACATTTCTCTGCTTGGCATGATAGACAAAAGTCTTGCGATCCCCCAGCAGGATCAGGAAAGGTACAAGATATACCTTACGGGCGAATACGCGCTCCCTAATAATATGTTCCTTGAATACCGCCCGGCGTATACGTTTAAAAATTTCAAGTGGCAGAAAGTGATAGACGAGACCGGAGTCGAGCAGGGCCCTCTGCAGCAGGACGGGATCGTTGAAATGGGCTTGAAGCTGAGCATTCCCAGGCTCAAATACCCTTACGTGCCGGGCCTTGTAATGCTGGTTGACTACGCGTTTACCTGGTATTATTCCAACCAGAACTCGATACAGACAACGGATACCGGAAGCATAATCCCGAATTCCTGGATGCCGAATTTCTACGATTACCGCACGCATGAGCTGACACCGCAGATATATTACACTCTCCCGAATAAAATAAGGCTTATTCTCACGCTGGACTATTCCTTAAAGGATTACGCAAGCAGGCCGCCGCAGGATTACCTCGGGACCTGGCTTACGGATACGGACCAGAAGGAATACGACCTTACAAGAACGCTGACAGCGGGCGTATCTTTCCCGCTGGGCAGTTTTTCGCTGGGGATCAATTACGTGCTGACCAGCGCGGTTTCCAACATGAAATACGAAAGGTATTACAAATACACCTACGACAACCAGACAATCATGGTGGATTATACCTTTGAATACTAGGAAAAGTGATTCCACCGATTCTGAAAACCGATTACTCCGATTAAAACCATGAAAGAGAGACATTTTGTTCTTTTGATGCTGGGCATTGCGGTTTTCCTGTTTGTATGGCAGGTAGGCAGCCTTAATTTCGTGGATGAAGACGAGGCGACCTATGCCAAAACAGCCCAGGAAATGGTTACAAGCGGTGACTGGATCTACCCGCGCTGCAATTATACCGATTTTATAGACAAGCCCCCGCTTATCTACTGGGGAACAGCAGTGTCTTTCAGGCTCTTTGGAAAAATGGATGAATTCGCAATACGTTTCTGGCATGCCCTGGTCGCGGTCCTGGGCGTTCTGGCCACTTACCTTATCGCGCGGGAGCTTTTCGGCCTGAAAAGAGCTTTATTTTCAGGCCTGATCCTTTTAAGCTCTCTGCAGTATTTTTACCAGGCAAGGATGACGCTCTGCGACATACCGCTTACTTTCTTTATAAGCCTTACGCTGTATCTTCTCCTGCTTTTTGCCAGGCGCGGGAAAGCCAGGTTCTATTATATGTCAGTGATCGCGGCAGCCCTGGCAGTGCTGGTAAAAGGTCCCATAGGCATCCTTATACCGGCTCTGGTAGCAGCTTTGTATGTTTTTATTTCCGGGGAAAAGCTGTTCGCGGAAAAACGCGGTTTTCACCTGCTGGCGGGGCTCATGTTGTTTTTTGGGATCGTAAGCCCCTGGTTTATCGCCCAGTTCGCGCATTATGGAAGGCTTTTTTTAACGGAATTTTTCATCCATACAAATATAGAAAGAGCGATGCATTCGATAACCGTATCCAGCAAGCCCGACCCTTTCTATTTCTATATACCGGTTTTGATCGCCGGGTTCCTGCCGTGGTCGGGCATAATGCTTTACAGCGCCGGTACCGCGGCCAGGAGATGCCGGCTGGGCTTTAAAGAGCTGAGGGCAGGCAGGCCTGAGCTAAAAAACGAGCTTTTTCTTCTGATATGGGCGGGAACTGTTTTCGTGCTTTTCAGCGTTTTCGGAATGAAGGCCCCGAGGTACATACTGCCCGTTTTTCCGCCGCTTGCGATCCTGACCGCCGGTTTTTTTGAGGAGAAGGAAGGTCCCCGGCTCATACTGCCGTTCCTTTTTTCGGTGATACTTGCTCCCTTCATTATCGGTGCGGTCATCGCGGCAGGGAAATTTTTTCCGTCAGACGCGGCGCTTTACCTGCCCATCCTGGCGCCTTCGTTCATCATACTGGGAGCCGGTATCATTGTTTCGTCGTTCTTGCTTTTTGTCAGAAAGGAAATTTCATTTACTAACTTTCTTATGACCGCTTTTGCGGCTTATACCGCTTTTATAGTTTTTGCCGGTATCCATTACAACAGGTTAACAATTTCAAAACCGTTCGCGGATATAATAAAAAAGACGCTGCGTCCTGAAGAATTAATAATAAATTACAAGCCCCTTTACGGGGAGGGATTCAGCCCCGCGTTTTACGCAAACCACAGGATGGGTTTCGTAACGGATGAGCAGGAAATACTTGCCCTTTTGAACTCCGAAACAAAGGTTTACTGCATCACTTCAGGGAAGGATCTCAGTCCCATTAAGGAAAAAGTCAGGACCCGGACGCTTGACGAGAGGATGGGCCGGGTCCTTTTTACCAATAGGCCGGAGAGTCATTAGCCCTGTTCTGACTCGTAGGTTCCTGCGTTAAGTTCCGTAGGAACTGCAGGAATCAGGGGTTGCAGGGATCGGAACCATAGGGAGAACACGTAACAGTCGTTTGACAACAGGCAGGTTATGAAACAAATAAAACCGACCAAACATACAAAGATCAGTTTTTACCTGGGCTTGATAGTCATCGCGTTCATGTCATTTGCCATACTGGCGGACCTTTTCGGGGTTTTAAGGCTCAAGGGCATAGATTTTTATTTTACCATACGCCCCCAGATCACCCCCAGGAGCGATATCGTAATAGTCACGATAGATGATATGAGTATTAAAGAACTCGGCGTGTGGCCATGGCCGAGAAGATACCACGCGGAAGTCTTAGATTTCCTTACCAGGGCCAAGGCGAAAGTGGTGGGTTTTGACATACTTTTTGCTGATAACGCTCCGGACCCTGAAGACGACCGTTTGCTTATAGATGCGGCCCGGAAAGCTAAAAACGTGTATTTCACGATGTTCTTTTCTCCCCAAAAAAGGAAGAGGGCTGAAACCAAAAAGGTGTCAATAGTCGTTACCACGGAAAAGGAGAAGGCGGTCGAGGAGTTCCTGCCAAGGTTTGCCGTTACGCGGTTAGGGACATCGGATACACCAACCGGCGGGCAGGAAGTGACGATACCCATAACCGATCTTTCGAAATGCTCAAAGGGAATAGGCAACATAAACTACGAGCCGGATGAGGACGGAGTCATAAGGTATGGCCAGCTGATAGTGGGCTACAAGGGGAATTATTATCCGGCGCTCAGCCTTTGTCTTGCAGCTGGTTCGATGGGCCTTTCCATAGACCAGATCAAGGTAGGCAGGTACATAAAACTGAAAGACGACATTGTTCCGATCAGCAGGCAGGGGAAGATACTTGTAAATTACGTGGGGCCTTTTGATAAGTTCAAGACAATACCGTATTACAGGGTCCTGACCGGCGAAATGCCGGAAAGTGCATTCAAGGATAAGATTGTGCTGGTGGGTTCAACCGCCACCGGGGTCTACGACCTGCGCGTCACGCCATTTTCCGCTAATTTCCCTGGAGTTGGCGTCCACGCGAATATAATAAACAGCATACTTACCAGAAAATACATAAGAGCTCTGCCGCCGGTCCTGGGTCTCATGTTCGTTATCGGGTTCGGCCTTTTACTCGGTTACGCTTTACCCAGGCTTTCGCCTCTTCTTAAAGCGGTTTTCGCGGCCAGCCTTTTTGCGGTCCTGGTCACAACCGGAGTAGTCTTTTTCAACAATAATATTTATATGGACATTGTTTATCCGGGGATGGCCGTTCTTTTCAGCTACTTCACAATTTCGCTTTACCTTTTTATAGCGGAGGAAAGAGAAAAGAGGGAAGTGAAGGGGGCATTCAGCAAATACGTCAACCCGGAAGTTATGGAAGAGATACTCAGCGCTCCGGAAAAGCTGCAGCTGGGCGGCACCAAGAAGAAACTTACCATACTTTTCGCGGACGTGCGCGGTTTCACTCCCATTTCAGAAAAGCTCCAGCCTGAGGAAGTCGTAAGCCTTTTGAACGAATGCCTTACCGAGATGGCGGACGCGATATTCAAGCACGAGGGCACACTTGATAAGTTTATCGGGGACGCTGTCCTGGCGTTTTTCGGGGCACCGGTGGAGCACACGGATGACCCGCAGCGCGCCGTAAGGACCGCGTGGGAAATGCAGCAGAGGATAGATGTCGTTAACAAGCGCCGCGAGGGCGGAACTCACGGTCTCCTTAAAATAGGGATAGGCATAAACACTGGCGATGTGGTTGTGGGCAACGTGGGTTCACACAGGAGAATGGATTACACCGTGATCGGGGATAACGTGAACCTTGGGCAGCGCCTCGAAGACACGGCGGGCGGAGGCCAGATACTTATAAGCGAGAGCACCTACGAGCTTGTAAAGGACATAGTTGACGCGGTAAAGCTTGAGCCCATAAAAGTCAAGGGCAGGGTACAGCCTGTCCAGATATACGAGATTCACGGAGTGAGATAAAATGTCATCAGGCATGATAAGCGTGTCTTCTCAAGCGGGAGGCGCGGGAATATCCGGGATAGTGACCCAGATACTTTCAACTATACTGGGGCTTGCGATAACCATTGCTTTCGTGCTGGTCCAGATGACCGCCACGAAATACATATCTCAGGTCATAGACATGTTCCTGAGGTGGAAAGTGAACCTTCTGCCCGTGGCACTTTTCATATTTTCTCTTATTTTTGTCAACAGCGTTAATACAGGGGCGTCGGACACGGTCAGCCTTATATTGCTGCTTATCAGCGTTATTTCCCTTGTTCCGTATTTTTACGCATTGTTCGGATTCCTTAAATCAGAGAACCTTGTTGACAGGATGGGAGAAGAAACGGTCAGGGCGCTTGAGCGCGGCAACAGGAAAAAAGCGCTTGACGAGATACTTAAGCTCAACAAAATGTCCAAGAGCGCCATACAGAGGATGAAGAACGAAGTGCCGTTGAGATCAGCAGATCTCGTAAGGGACATCATGGTCCGTTATATTGACCTTAAAAAGGGCATGCCCGCGGAATGGTTCAGGATCGATTCTTCGGATTTTCCCGGCTCGCCGCCCGAAGCCATAGATGAAATAAACCGAAACAGGACATGGCTGGAAGTGAAGGTTTTTCAGGAGTTCGCTGTCATATTCAACCTGATACTATCCAGCTGGTACAAATTAAGGGATGTGCTTACGGGTATCCTGATAGCGGCGCGGACAGTAGGGTGTAAGGCGCAGGAGGCGGGGGACGGGCATGTTGTGGATCTGATGGTCAAATTCTTCAATACCTTCGCAAGGCTTGCCCTGAACAACAGCGACAGGACAGTTCTCTACAACATATTCTACCAGTACCGGCTTTTCGCGGAATCGCTGCTTTCGAAGAACGACGGGCTTTCCCGCAGGATCGCCAGGCATATCGGGTATTACGGAACCCTCGCGGAGAAGCTGGGGCAGGAATACGTGCTGGAGACCAGCCTTTACGACATAATGATGCTTGTGCAGGCAGCCTGCGGGAAAAAAGCCGCTAATCATGCCGTGCTGCTGGAGGATTTCCTGGGTATGTACGATGATGCGGGGAAAAGCGGGAACGATAAACTTGTCTTCAAACTTGAAAAGAGATACCTGATGCTCGCGGGTTTCTACATACTGAAGAACGAACGGAGTTTTGCCGATCTGATAAAAAGGAAGCTGCAAACCGCGGGCCCGAGGATAAAAGAACTGGAGGCCCAGATCATGAAGGAGAAAGACCCGGATTTCTGGGAAGTCACAGACCGGATCATTAATTTCGATTACGTTGACAGCGCGCAAAAAGAAGGAATACGCAAGTTTATGGCGGAACTGGAATCCTGAGTAATAATTCAATGCAAAATTAAAAATGCCCCAAAGGGATTCCTTTGGAACAAAATGCAAAATTATGGAATAGCATTTAAATTTACATTTTACAATTTGCAATTTGACTTTTGCAATAGGTAGTAGGAGAGAAAGTTGTTTCTTTTCCTGAGACTGTTACTGGCGCATCTTGTAGCTGATTTCCCGCTTCAGTTCACCAAGCTTTTCAAACTGAAGTCCGAAAGCTTTAAGGGGGTGGTGCTGCACGGCTGTATTTTCGGTATAATAGCCGTGCTGTTCTCATATCCCTTCATAACCTTTTCTTTCATAGGGATGTACCTGCTTTTCCTGTGGGTATTCCATATTTTTATTGACTGGCTCAAGATCCACATGATACACAAGTGGAAAAGGGAAGACAATCTGGGCCTTTTTATCCTTGACCAGGTCCTTCATCTTATTTCCATAGCGGTCGTGATCCCGTTCACTAAAATTCAGGTCCGGACCGCCGCCGGGCTTGGGAAGCTTTATATGAACGATAAGTTCATTGTTTTCTGCATTTTCTATATCATATCCATGTTCATGGCAACGATCCTCATATATTATATGAAAAAGACATTTACCGGGAAAGAAGTTTATTTCCCAAGGAAAGGCAAGTACCGCGACATATTTGAGAGGGCGATCGTAACGACCCTTGTGGTCCTGCCGGGCTGGTACTGGGCTCTCATCCCGGTTGTCGTTGGTACTAAGGTAGCTCTATGCGCGAAGCATAATTTTAAGGAAAACGAGTATGATTATTCAATTTTCACCCTTATAGCAAGCCCGTCAATAGCCGTTATCTCGGGTTTAATACTGAGAATTTTCTTTATGTAAGGATCTGCGGAGATGAAAAAGAAGATCATGGACCCGGAAGAAGAGCTGGCCAGGGCAAAAGGGGAGCTTAAAATTTTCCACTGGCTGAGCAGGTCATGCAGTTCCGATGTCAGCATGGACGAGCTGCTTGATAAGTTCACTGACCTCCTGCTGGAAGTTATGAAAGTAGAGGCGGGTTCCATACTGCTGCAAAGGGACAGCAGGCTCTTTTTCAAGGTCGCGAAAGGAAAGAAGGCAAAGCCGTTAAAAGAGACAGCTGTAAAACACGGCGAGGGCATAGTGGGATGGGTGGTGAAAACCGGGAAATCCGTGATCGTCCGGGATGTCAGGAAAGACAGGCGTTTTACCACTAAATTCGACGAAATTACGGGTTTCAAAACAAAGTCAATACTGGCGGTTCCGCTGAAAATGAAAGGCAGGATAATGGGGGCTATTGAGATACTTAACCCGGCCAGGGAGCCTTTTTCCGGCGGCTCGCTTGAATTCCTGGAAAGCCTCGCATCACAGGTTGTTATAGCCATAGAAAACGTGTACCTCCTTGAAGAAACAAAGGAAAGATTCTCGGAGATGAACGCCCTTTTTGACGTCAGCCACATCATTACTTCCAGCATTGCCCAGGAAACGCTTTTGAATTCCATAATGAGATCGGCTACCAACATGCTTGAGGTTGAAGCCATATCCCTGCTTCTGGTTGACGGGCTCACGAATGAGCTTGTTTTTAAGGTCGCGCTTGGCGAAAAAGGCCGGAAGATAAAGGAATTCAGGATCCCGATAGACGAAACAAGCATTGCCGGATGGGTCGCGAAGAACGGCAAGCCCATCATAGTAAACGACGTCATGGAGGATACCAGGTTCAACCCGCACTACGGCCAGAAAGTCGATTTCCGGACCAAATCCATACTCTGCGTGCCGCTGAAGATAAAGGACAGGATCATTGGCGTTGCCGAGGCAATAAACAAAAAGGATGACGAAAGATTTGATTCCAGGGACCAGGACCTGTTCGCCACTGTGGCAAACCAGATCGCGATGGCCAGCGAGAACACGAAGCTCAACCAGGACCTGGAGATCATGCTTTTCGGCACGGTCGCCTCTCTGGTAACTGCGATCGAAGCCAAGGATACATACACGAAAGGCCATTCGGAAAGGGTCACGGAATATGCGCTGATGTTGGGAAGGGCGCTGAAGTTGTCGGAAGATGAGCTGGTCATACTGCGCCTCTCAAGCCTTCTGCACGATATAGGAAAGATCGGGGTGATGGAAGGTGTGCTCAGCAAGAAGGACCCGCTTACCGAAGAAGAGTGGAAGAGCATCAGGCAGCATCCGGCTACCGGGGCGAAGATACTTGAACCCGTTAAGCAGATATCCAACATTATTCCTTTCATACTGCACCATCACGAAAGATACGACGGCAAAGGTTACCCGGACTGCATGTCAGGGGAAGGCATCCCTCTTTTTTCCAGGATCATCGCGATAGGGGACACATTCGACGCGATGACGTCAGACCGCCCGTACAGGAAAGGGCTTTCAGCGCAGATAGCGCTGGGAGAAATAGAGAAGAACAGGGGAACCCAGTTCGACCCGCACCTTGCCGAAGTTTTTATCCAGACCTACAGGGGGAGCAATGAGTTATGAATCCTTTTACCATCTAAGGGAGCTTCCGTTTGCCAGCACCGTTGACCTAAGGTTCTATTTTGAGACCGATCAGTGTAAGGACGCTATTGCAAGGCTGAAGCACGCGATAGAAGAAGGCGTAGGCCTGGGGGTTGTTATCGGAGAGATGGGCATGGGCAAAACAACCCTTGCGAAAAGGATGTTCGACGAAGCGCAGTCCCCGTCCTACAAACCGGTGTTCCTTACGATCATACACCGTTCGGTCACTGCCAGCTGGCTTCTTAAGAAAATCGCCCTGCAAATGGACATATCATCCCTTCCGGATGAAAAATTCCTGCTGGTCGACCGCATTTACAACAGGCTCTGCGAACTCAGCGACGAGGGCATGAAAACCGTCGTATTCGTCGACGAGGCGAACATGCTGCAGGCAAAGGAGCTGCTTGAGGAATTCAGGGTGCTTATAAACCTGGAATTAAACGGTAAGAAGCTCATAAATTTCATTTTTTTCGGGTTGCCGGAAATAGATGAATACCTTAAATTAGACGAGCACCTGCGCCAGAGGGTTGCTTCCAGGATAGTTTTGAAACCCATAGATCTGCAGTCCACCGCAGGTTACATCGGCTACAGGCTGGGCATTGCCGGGACCAACAGGAAGATCTTCACCGAGGGAGCCATAGCGCTCACCCACCATTATTCCAGGGGCATACCGCGTCTGATAAACACCCTCTGCGATAACGCTCTGCTTGAGACGTACCTCAAAAGGCAGGGCCTGATAGACGAAAAAACCATAGAGTGGGTTGCGGTCGAGATAGGCCTTAAAGAGGAAAAAGAAGTTGTGTTCAGAGAGCGCAAGCCTTTCGGCGAGATACTGATCGATGACAAACTGATAACAAAAACGCAGCTGGACAAGGCGCTTGAATATCAGAAAGAGGAAAGCATAACACTTGGCCAGGCGCTGGTGAAGCTGGATTACGTGCCCAAGGACACCATGATAGCGTACCTTAAGAAATACTATAAAACCGCATACCTTTAAATACAGTGGTCAGCGGTGAGTGGTTAGTGGTGAGTGAAAGGCAATGAACGAAAAAACAGAAGAAAAAATCGGGGATAATGAGCAGCTGCGCAGGGAAATAGAGGAAAAGAGCGCGCTGTGCAAAGAGTACCTGGACCACCTTGTGCGTCTTAAGGCGGAATTCGAGAATTTTAAAAAACGGGCTGACAAAGAAAAGCTTGAATATGTGAAATTCTCAAACGCCGACCTTATACGGCAGGTGCTGCCTGTCATTGAGAGCCTTGAGATGGGATTGGGGGCGGCTAAGAGCCTGCCGGGCGCTCAGGAGCTTGTTAAAGGCCTTGAGATGGTGGTTTCAGAACTGCAGGAGATCCTGGAAAGTAACGGCTTGACGAGGATAGAGACAAAAGGCAGGCTTTTTGACCCCCACGTTCATGAGGTAGTAGAACACGTTGAGGTATCTTCGAGCGCCGCTGAAAATGAGATCATAGAAGAAGTAAAGGCAGGATACATCCTTTACGGCAGGGTCCTGTGCCCCGCCCTTGTCAAGATTGCGAAAAAGGTTAAAAGTTAAAGGTTGAAGGTTAAAAGCCAAAAGATTACCACGAAAACACGAAAGTATCACGAAAGCACGAAAATTTATTATCTTGCTAATGACAAATGACTATTGACTAATGACTGCTTTTAAAACACCGTAATCATCTTCAATAATCACTGTAATCATCAGTTAGAAATCACCGTAATCAAAATAGTTAAATGGAAAAAAGAGACTACTACGAAATACTGGGATTAAAGAAAGGCGCTTCTAAGGACGAGATAAAGGACGCATACAGGAAGCTCGCGCTTCTGTGGCACCCGGACAGGGTTGCCCCGGAAAAGAAAAAGGAAGCCGAGGAGAAGTTTAAGGAAATATCCGAGGCGTACGCGGTGCTTTCCGACGATACCAAAAGGCAGCAGTATGACCAGTTCGGCCATTCGGGCATAGACAGCCGTTATACAACCGATGACATTTTCAGGAACGCTGATTTCAGTGAGATTTTCGAAAATTTCGGGGTCGGCGATATGTTCGGGGACAGCGTCTTCGGCGATATTTTCGGAGCCAGGAAAAGAGGCGGGTACCGGCTTAAAGGCCAGGACCTTGAATACCACCTGAGGATTTCCTTAAGAGAAGCAGCTTCCGGCAAGGAAATGCCGGTAACCATCAGCCACCACGAGTTGTGCCCGACCTGCAGGGGTGACGGTATTAAACCCGGGACCAAAAAGAAGACCTGTACTCAATGCCGCGGTTCAGGGGAGGTCAGGTACGCGCAGGGATTTTTCAGTATTTCCCAGCCCTGCCCGCGGTGCAGGGGAACAGGCGAAATAGTAGAGTTTCCATGCGCTGAATGCCGCGGAGAAGGCAGGGTCAGGAAGCCCCGCAAGCTCACAGTCAAGATCCCTCCGGGCGTCAGCACGGGTTCTGTCCTGAGGCTGAAGGGAGAAGGAGAGGCGGGGCTGAAGGGCGGGATGTCCGGAGACCTTTTTGTGGTTATTGAAGTTGCCGCGGACCCGGTTTTCAGGCGCGAGGCGGATGACATATACTGCGATATCACGGTTACTTTCGCGCAGGCAGCGCTTGGCTCTGAAGTCTCGGTCCCCACGCTTGACGGCGACGTGAAGATGAAGATACCGCCGGGCACGCAGAACGGAAGGCTCTTCAGGCTTAAGGGCAAAGGAATAACGCGCCTGCAGTACAACGGGCGCGGCGACGAATACGCGCGCGTAAGCGTGGCAGTGCCTGCCAGCCTTTCCTCAAAAGAAAGGGAACTGCTTGCCGAGTTCGCCCGTCTCCGCGGCGAGAAGCTTTAACTGCATTGTAGCGGTGCCTGCCCGCCAGTCATTTTGGAGGATTGAGCCCGATACTTTCGCGTAGGGGTGGGCTTGCCCACCCAATGTATTTCTCCCGGATAATACCTCCAGTGACGAATCAGTGTGAATCTGCGTCTAATTTTATATTTTTTTGGTAAAAATCCACTTGTAGAAGGTCGGAGATATGCAGGAAGAAGATAAAAAAGAAGCACAATCGGAACCCAAATTCAAGATCCTTGTCGTAGACGACGATCTGGCTATGCTTGAGTTCTTCAAACGCATATTCAGGGATACCTGCGAGGTAAGCGTAGCCCTGACAGGCAGAGATGCCCTGTCTCTGGCAGAAAAGACAAGCTATGACCTTGCGTTCATAGACGTAGTCCTGCCTTCAGGTATGGACGGCGTAGAGGTCCTGAAGGAACTGAAAAGGATAAGCCCTAAAACAACCGCCATAATGATGAGCGGCTATGAGATAGATGACCGGATAAAGACTGCTTTCAATCTTGGCGCTTCAGACTTCCTTGAAAAGCCCATCAAGGATATAACTCAAATTTTGACCCTAAAGGAAGCAGCCCAGTTCCTTAAAGTAACCGGTATGACAATCTACAGGCTTGCAAACAAGGGCAAGATACCCGCTTCCAAAGTGGGAAAACAGTGGAGGTTCAGCCATCAGAAGCTTGAGCAGTGGTTACAGGAAAAAGTAAGGAAAAGTAAGCGAAAGTAAAAAAGGACATAATATCATTATTTTCTTGACAAAACAGAAAAAAGCATTATACTTATATTTAGTAATATTCATCTTAATACATAATTAAGCAAAAAGTAGCGCGCTTAAGGAACTTAGATGAGAATCAAAATTTTCTTTTTCAAAGACAAGGGCAGCACTACAAGAACGTCCGCCTGCAGGATAGCGGGACAGAGCAGAGGAACAACTGTAAACCTTTCATTCAGGCGATATTTTTAAGCCCGTTCTAAAAACAACAGAACGGGTTTTTTTATTACAATCCAACAAAACGACTTACTTCACATATCTTCCTATCCCATAAAATCTCTGCCGCTTTCTCACCCCAAGTTCTCTTCAGTTTATGAAATCTGCTGCCTTAATCTTGCTAATGACAAATGACAAATGCCTGCCCGCCGTAGTATTCGTAATCTTAACGCGAATAGCGGAGCTTAAGATTACGAAGTTTTTACGAAGGCGGGACTAATGACGGCAGTAAAGCCCGGGGGATTTTTGTTTTTAAGTAAAAGAATAGAAGAATTAGGCTATTGCTGTCCGAAGATCCTGATATATGCCAATCGGGATAATCCTTCGGGCAGGGAGAATAGCGAGATTTATGAAACAAACAGAAGGCGCTGAATCCGCCAAAGCATTAGTGGCGGACGGGCGCCTTTTTTATTAATGGAGCCGCTCAAATGATATTTCAGAAAAAACAATGCTTAATCAAACTTACTTTTCTTATTTTCTTTTTTGCATTTACGAGCTATGCAAAAGAAAATGCTAGAATTCCTACTAAAGATATTTCTATATTAAATAATAAGAATACAAAATATATATGGAAAGAAGACGTATTTGAGGATTGTATTCTTTATATATATAAAAATAACACTTCTGGGATTATACTAAATTCAGCAGATTACCATGGAAAAGACTGGGATTTTAACGACGACCATTATTCTTTTCAAGGTGAAGTACAATTCACAGGAAAAGCTGGAGAATGGTGGGTTGCCGACGATGGTAAAACTATTGTAGTAGTCCAAGGTCCTGACGAATGTGATGGCCAAAAATATAGGCAAGAAACAGATAAAACAGAAGGCGATCCTGTTAATCCAGGGCTCGGTGGACTTATATTTTCTATAGAAGACCTAAATATTCCTACATTTGGGGTATCTGTAAAATTTAAAAGAACCTATAAAAATATTTTTCCCTTTGATGGACCTCTCGGTTATGGATGGTCTGATAACATAAACCAATATTTAACAGAAGATGTAAATCCTGCAGACTTTACCAGCATTTCAGTTACTTATGTTGATGAAGAAGGAAATTTTATTAAATTCGATAAAACAGAGAATGGATTTTCTTCAAAAGGATACCCAGGAAAATTAATAAAATTAAGCGATGAATCCTTTGTGATTGAAAATAATGATGGCACACGCTATTATTTTCTTCGTCCATTCATTAGCACATCTCCCCAACATTATGATGGAGAAGAAGAATTATATTTGGAACAAAGAGGTACGGAATGGTTTGTTATGACAAGAACCTATACTAATAAGAAAGCTATTTACTATTTTAATATTAAAATGGATAAAAGTTACATTGAACCCTGGACGATTGACTATGGGAGTATTGAATATCTTGAAAATGGCCGTTTTTATCTTCATATAATTGTTGATAAAAACGGAAATGCTTTAAGAATCGGGCATGGCTATGATCCAATTACAAAAAAGCGTATTGGTACAACAATTGGATATATAAAAGCAACTGATTCATATTTAAAATCAATAATAACATTTACCTATAATTCAGATGGTAAAATTTCCACAATGACAGATCCAATGGGGCGCGTTACAACCTATTGTGGTGTCTCTAACAGATCTTTACATTTGAAATCTTTTTCATAATGCTTTCAACAGAGGCAGTCCAAACGAATACTTTCGGGTTTTGATTATGCGATTCAATATATTTCTTAATAACCATAATCAG